>Ga0080004_1112981_pt1 | contig 15617 bp, 10 predicted proteins | sample WasSprMetagenome_FD_69207 | JGI IMG/M metagenome (GOLD analysis project Ga0080004, IMG submission 69207) | Sulfidic aquatic microbial communities from Washburn Spring, Yellowstone National Park, USA - WS (SPADES assembly) (version 2) | ecosystem: Environmental > Aquatic > Thermal springs > Hot... | reverse complement strand
GTGAGTAGCTGTAAATGTTTTTAAAAACTTCTCTGCCTCGGGGTTCCCCCGCTTGGCTCGGGTTTTCACTGCTTCATTGCGGGGGCTATCAGGGCTCCACGTAACCCTTGAGCCCTTCATCTGCTTTAAACCCCTTAACGCCAGGTTCCATGAGGCAACTACATCTCTCGATGTTACTGTGTCTCCTAATTGTACAAACCTGTAGTTTATGAATCTTAGTTTCTTACCATTAGGAGATTTCCTAGATGTCCTCGCTGGGTTTACGTATATTGTCTTAACACCCTCTATCAATGCCTTATACTCTATGTACTCTTGTATCCTCCTATAACACCATAGTGGCTTCTCCCATGACAACTTCTTGCCACTATTATTGTTCCCTCTCAATTTATCCAAATTCTCGAATACTATTACAGCATTATATTCTCTAGCTACTTCCACGAGTCTCTTTGAGACATAGTGTGCTGAGTCAACTAGAATATTCCTCGCCTTGCTAAGCCACCTAGCCCTAACTCTCCTAGCCCAATTCAGAAACCTCCAGTTCTTTGGATGTTTCTTCTGCAACTCCTCAGCTAGTTTCCTATAGTGTAATGCCCTCTTTAACCCCTTGAATGGTATTACACCTATTGAGACTAAGTTGCTATTTAAGTCTATTATTGTGTATGTTATATTGTTGAAGTTTAAGTCTACACCCATAATTGCTTCAGGTTCTCTGAATACTACATCTCTGTGGAATGTTATATATACGTAGAACCTCCCACACCTGTAGCTCAATAGTATTTCACCCGGCTTCCAGGAGCCATAAAGGTATTTGTCGAGGTAGCTGTACCACTTCAGTTTTAACTCGATCCACTTATCGTGTAGTACTGCTATCTTAATTGTCTTTGTATTCAGGTCTAATCTATAGTCTAAGGTGTGTATTCTCGCTGTTAGTTTTCTAAGTATCGGCTTTGATCCATTGTTCTTCCTGGTTGATTTAACAACTTCTTTGGCTCGCTTGTAGATTTCTGATACGTGGTGTGCTTTAAAACCATGTTTCATTAATCTATTGTAGAACATGTTGTGTAGTTCTGTCCTTGATGGTACTTCACTTAAACCCCAAATCTCATTTACAACTAATTGGACTGAGTCTCGATAGAGCTTGAGGAACTCTACGAGTAGTCCCTCATCTCCCTTGGGAGTGACCGCCTCAACTCGAGCGGTCACAGTAACCCTCACAGGGAGATTCATCAGTGACACCACTACTTAGTTATTGTAGACAGATTTATAAATAATCTTACATCTTTTCTCACTAGGTGTGTGTATGTGTAACATCTACGTCTTTGAGGGCAAAATAGTTAAATATGCCAAAGACAGATACATCATATACCCACCAAGAGAATACCAGTTAAAACTAAGAAAACACCATGGGAGAAGAATCAAAGTAATAGTAGTCGTCGAAAGCGAATAGTAAAGCATTCACAACTAATTACAGTTATTTTTAGATCGATCATAGGCTTTATCAGTACCACAAATACCCACAGCGAGGGTTTTAACTAAAGTCCACTCGCTTGGAGGCGTTGGTGTATTAATTTCAGAGATGGTTGCTACGTGTGGTGCATGTATTATTAGTGCTCTCATGTAGAGCACCATGTGCTTAGATATATATCTCGAGTATTAAAATTCGATTGAAATCACACTATACTTAATTAGAGTTAAAATAGTGAGAATTATTTATGCTTATTGGTGTCGTAGACTTTGCCTACACCATACATTATTAGATTTATTTCTACAAGGTCTGGTGTTGGTAAGACTAGAATTGCATGTTTCCTCGTCAAGGAGTTAAAGACCCGTGGCTATAGAGTAGGTGTTATAAAACACGCTGTTAGCCCTGTGAATTTAGAGGAGAAAGATTCTAAGAGGTTTATTGAGAGTGGTTCCGACGTAGTCGTCGTCTCTTCTAGTGGATTAGCAGTGGTTTATATTAGGAGTCATAGAGACATATTAGAAGATGCAATTACATATGCGAAGACTCCTATTATAATTGTTGAGGGTTTTCGTGAGAGTCGTTTAGGCGATGTTGTAATTATTGCTTCTAGTAGCGAGGAGTTAAAGACTATGCTTGATTCTATTAGAGTCAAGCCCTTAGCCGTCGTGAACACTAGTAATGCCAGTATTACTAGTAGTATTGATTTAAAAATATTTAACGAAAACGAGCTCAGCGGACTAATTGAACTAGTTGAAACTCGTATACTAGAACACTACTTAGAGCAAACACCTAGAACAAATTGTGGCATGTGTGGTTATTCTAAGTGTAAAGAGCTCATAGAAGCATATATTAGGGGAGGAAACCTATGGTGTCCAGTAATTAGTAGAGGCATAAAACTCGTAGTAGATGACGTAGAAATCCCATTAAACCCCTTCGTAAAGAGCATTATTAATTCAACGCTACAAGGGCTAGTATCTACTCTAAGAGGTGTAACTCCAACGTGGAGTAAAATCACCATTACTATTAGTAAAGATTAGTAGTTAAAACAATATAGATATATAGATATACAAAACTCAAACTACGTATTAACTATTTCGACAAACTAGCTTCTACATATTTCACAAAAATTCTAGGTTGATCTAAACTAGAGGACGTGTTGACGTTATCACTGATTTTAATTTAAACTGGGGGGTTTAAGTAACATATCATCATTAAACAATCAACTCTTTAGTTTAGATCAAGCGGAAATAAGGTCTTTTATACAAATATTTCTAATTGTGTATTCAGTAAAATTAATTTAAGCGAGTAATATTCTCTTATTTCTTAAAGCATCTCTTATAGAAGGGCCCATGGGGGATCCATGGGTTTTCATTGTCAACTTGCAGAGAGCACAGATACCACTAGATGATGGCATTCCACAGTGTTTACAGGATATAACTACTTCACTACTCTCTCTAGGGGTTTTTCTTGCAAATCTCCTTGCTAATGTTATTTCAAAGCCTGGGACTTCTTTTTCAATTTTCTCAAGCATCTCGGCTATATTTGTAGAGATTATATCTCTGTATTTAAATGGGCAAGATACTTCAATGTGTTTTATTCCTAAGAGCTCACTATATGCTCTTATCTCCCACTCGTATGTCTCGTAGAGTGGTCGTGCTCTCGCAGCATATAATCCCTTAACACTCTCTGTGTAGGGTAGTAGTTTTAATATTTCGCCTTCTTCACGTCCAATTAGTATTTCTTTAAGTCTAAAGACTAATATGTCATCCATGTGGTGTCCTGTTACTACGACATCATAACCCCATTCTAAAGCTGCAGTATTAAATATGTATCTTTTAAGTAATCCACAGAGACTACATGGTGGCCTCTTAGTTTTTTCTACTAGCTCTGGTAGTGTATAATTGAGTAGGTCTTTGAGTGATATAATATAACACTCTACGCCACGGTCTCTACAAGCATTTAGAACAATTTTCCGAGACTCATCAGAATATACACCTATACCTAGATCTAGGTGTACTCCGGCGAGTTGTACTCTAAGTAAATCTCTATATTTTGTAAGAACATGTAGTATTGTTAAACTATCTTTACCACCCGAGAGGGCTATTAAGACTTTCTTAGCGTCTCTAAACACCTTATATCTCTCAATAGTCTTTAATACTCTTTTCTCAAAGTACTCTACATAGTGTTCTTTACACAGGTTTAATTTAGCATATGGCACTCTAATTACAGCATCTCTCTCACACTTACTACACTTGACGCGCAGAGAAGTCTTCACTAAATACACCAAGACAACATATTGCGAAGAGAGCTTTATCTATTAAGTTAAAAACAACAACTATAAACTAATTAACTCATTTGTTAAAGAATACCTCGTATCATAAATAGTGAAAAATAGTGAAATAGGTATATGAGGAAAGAGATTGTTTTATTATGTTTAATTTTTAGGTTATCTATGTGGTTGTTAAACTGGTGGTGTTGTGAGTAGTGAGTTTGTTATTGTAAGCTCTTTAATTGCTGTGTTTTTAGCTGAAATAGGTGATAAGACGATGTTATCTACACTTCTCTTTGCTGTAAATACTCGTAAATATGTATTAGTCCTCTTAACATCTACTCTAGCTTTTATTTTAGCAAACATTATTGTCGTTGTTGCAGGTTCTCTCGTGAGGGGTGTTATTAATTTAGATTTACTTCAGTTAACTGGATCTCTTATATTCATAGTAGTAGGTTTTTGGATATTCCTCAGTAGAGAGGAGTTAAATGTAGATTTTAATATAAAACTTAATATAGTAGCTTGTTTTACATCTATATTTTTAATGGAGATAGGTGATAAGACTCAATTAGCCTTCTTCTCTCTTACACTACTATACGTTAACCCAATATACATATTACTTGGCGGAATATTAGGCTATGTAATAGCAAATACTCTCGGAGTATTTATTGCAAAAATTATTAGTGGTAGAGTAGATTGGGGAAAAGTGAGGAGGGTATCAGCAATAATTATGATTATTTTTGGAGTTTACTTAACACTAATATCTGTTATAAGGTGGTAGTGAAATTAAATGTAATTATTCAAAAATGTAGAGTTCTTCTTCATACCTCCTGTCAAGTATTGTTCCAGGCGGTAAGATCTTTATTTTTCTCTCAGATAAGTGTTTTAAGAGTTCTCTCTGAGCTGCCTCTAGGTTTAGTTCTCCAGTTAGCCATTTTAGTGGAATATTTATTCTTAAAGGTCTAGTTGGAATTACGTGTCTAGTAGCTTTATGTGCAAATACTTCGCCACGTAGAACAATCGCTCTAACCTCATCTTTCTTTATAGTGGGTGGTATAAGTGTAATACCCTCTGCTATTTTAGCTTGTGAGAGAGCGTCTTGTTCAGTGTAATATTCGATAGTGAAGCCTTTATTTACAGCTATATTTTCAATTCTCTTAACATGATCATATATTATTTTAATATCTCTACTAAGTGTTTTTAAGCCTATAATTCTCTTACCATAAATTAATACACCCAAGAGATCTCTCCTATTAAGCATTTTAAATCCGATATCTAAGCTTGGAATGTGAATACTCCTATAACTACTCGCATTAAGAGCTCTTAAAAATACCTCTAAGTAGTCTATTATAACACCACTCTCTCTACGTGTTGGTTTAAAAACCCTACTCCAAGTATGTAATTCTATACTTGGATTATCGTAATCAACTAGGCATACAGGTATATATTTGAAGCCTAGTTTCTCAGCCGCGGCAACTCTGTGTACGCCATCTAGAACAATCATAGTCTTCTCGTCTACGATAATAGGATCTGTCCACACACCATCATTCTTAATTTTCTCTACAAGCGAGGAGAGTATTTTTGGTATAATCTCCTCATGTATATAGAGCTTATCAACCTCAACAAGAGTTATTTTCAACTCTAATTTCGACGCTTTCACAATATAAACTAGACTTGACAATAAAAACCACCATATTAGCAATAAAGGCTCATAAGTTTATATATATAGTGTTCTTGTTAATATGCTAGTGAATTAGTAGAGTATAAAAGACGAAGTTATATACTAGTGAGAGTAGGATTAGAATGATATAGTATACTAGGAGCACTACAAGATATTCTAATGGTTTTCGAGGTCTATTATCCTTAAGAATTACTCTAACGGGATATGTTAATATATTTACAAGGCTTTTAGGTAGTGGTAGTAGAAATGGAGTTTTACTCATATATTGAATATATCTCTCCCCGTAAGTCTTAATCATGTATTCTTCTTCGCGTAGAGCTATAGCTATAATTATCATTACCACTGTTAACCAGATGATTGAAGGTGGTGGAAAATATCCTCCCCTCACAGGCCTATAGACATAGGTGTCATAGATTAATAGAGCATATGACCACAATATAAATCCTAAGTATTGTGGGTGTCTAGAGTACTTGTAAATACCCCACGTTACAATATCTCGCTTAGTAAACTTTCCATAAAGCCAATTTGTAGTTGCAATAAAAAATATAGCTACGCCTACTAGTAGTATTGTGAAAAATGAGAGGTGGAAATAGACTTCCCAGAATTCGCCGAATGGAAATAGTGAATTAATTAATGAGCCTATTGGCACAATGATGATACGAATAATAAACATTAAAACATCATATGGTAAATAGACTATATTACCAAGTTCTAGAATATAGCGTGCATTATAAACCTTCTCAGACCACGTAACACCAGGCATTAATTCTATTAATGGGAGCCATAAGACCCTTAAAACACCAATACTAGCTAAAAAGAACATTGTTAGTGCAAAATAGCTAAATGTTGGGAGATATAGTATTAGAGAACCTAGAAACGTTATTTTCCACTTCTCCAAGATAAACCCTAGAATAATCAATGTAATAACTATTGTTAAGCTAATGTAACCTATAGGTCTCACTGTGTTAATAAAGTTCTCTGCTTTCTCCCACATAAACCAGTAATCAGGGAATATTTTGAATAATTGGTCACGTAGAATAAGTGGGATTAATATGGTTGAAACTAATAGTGCGATTGAGAATAGAGCAGCTAGGAGAATAGATAATAGCATTAAATACTTATACACGTATTTTCACCAAGTACTCTACATGAATAAAGTGTGAAATATAGCTTAAAAATTAAGTTGTTAGATACGAGGGCTCTAAGTATTAGATGCAATTATTTACTCATATCTTAATGCAACTGCCGGCGGTATTTTAGCAGCTCTATATGCTGGAAATACTCCTCCAATAACACCTACTAGTAGTGTGAGACCTGCAGCTCTAAGTATACCTAGAGCTGTTATTTTTGGAGGTGCACTTATAATTATGCTTTGAGCCGACATTTTGAGTTCAAAGCCTCGTGAAGCTAATATATGGGCTCCAATAATGCCTAGAGATATTCCTATAACTCCACCGATAATACTCATAATAATACTCTCAGCTAATATCATTGAGATAACTTGGCTATCTTTAAAGCCTAATGCCTTTAATACACCTATTTCACGTATCCTCTCAACAACTGAGGTGATCATGGTAGCAGCTACTCCTGATATAGCTACTGCAAAAGCTGAGAGTGAGGCTGCGAAAGATATGAAGTTCATTGCTCCAATAACAGAGTTAATTATATTAGCAATACTCTGAAAAGAAATTATATCAGCTTTTCCCCTATAAATCTCCTGTAACTCTCTGAGAACTTGTGGAACGAGATCACTACTCTTCACTAAGACATATATACCACTCCACTCATTAAGCCCTAGTAATCTACTACCAGCTTGTAGTGGAAGTAGTATCGTAGTATCAGGGCTTAATATAAAAGCACCTCCAAACTCTTTTAAAACAGCATTCACAACTACAGATATCCTCCTCACTTCGCTCCTACTATTAGTAGTTTTAAGAAATGTTACAGTGACAACGTCTCCAACATCATATACCACGCTGTTGTCATCACTATGAGCTATTTTATAGCCGATTAATGCTTTCAAGTACTCGCTTTCAGAGGGAATGCTCCCTTTGAGTATTTCTAAGCCCCTCATAGACTCGAAGACGACTTCTACAGGTATAGCGTATATAAAGACAATACGGGTTTCACTGCCTACTTTCACTTGGCCTTGAATAGAGTAAAATGGCTCAGCTCTCTTAACACCATCCAGTGATCTAATAGTGTTTAAATCACTCTCACTGAATTTATAGCCTGTGCTGGGGAAGAGAACTATGACATTTTGACCGAGGCCCTCTACTTGTGAGATCACGTAGTCTCCATATCCATCAATAACACTAGAAATCATTACTAGGGCAAATGGTCCTAGTGAAATACCAATAATAGTTAATATTGCTCGAGTTTTTTTCTCAGTAAGGACCTTGAAAGACATTCTTAAAATATCTAGTAGGAGTTGTAATAACAAGTTTAATCCCTTCAAGACTCTCTACTTCTCTGGGTATGTGCTTTGAGATATCTATAGATCATGAGGGCTACAATAGACAAGAACACTAATACTGCTATTGATGTGATAATATAGTGTCCTGGATACCATATACCTCCAATTTGTTTAGGTGAAGTTGTTTCAGTAGTTTGCACTATTGTGACTTTTATTGTGTAATTAAATTCTTCAACTCTTCCATATTCATCTCTATATTTCACAGTGAGAACTACATTGTCACCTAAGATCTCTTCAGCGCTGAGCTCTAATCTAAATGCAGACTGTGATGCTGGGTCTAGATCTCCGAGTAGAGTTTCAGAGTAATAATTGCCATAAGTAGCTTTAACACAGACACTTCTAGCAGGAGCTATACCGTAATTTACAATTGTACCTGAAATACTCAGCGTCTTATTAATTATTGTAGCCTTTACACCTGTAACTGCTATATCTATGAAGGGCTCTACTAGAACAGCTAGAGTTGTATTGTAATAGTGAGTGTTTCCATAAACATCTCTATAGAGAATTGTAAGTGAGAATGGAACACTCATATATCTTAAATATGCTTGTACACTACCAGTAGCTATGGCAAAGGGGTTATATACTAATGTATAATTCACGTTTACAAGTTCACGTGGTGGTAGTGTATCAATATATTTTACATTGTCTTGTGGAATAAGCATAGCACTATATGGGGCGAGATATATGTACACATTATATAGTGGTGCAGATCCAGTGTTAATAAAGCCTAATACCAGTGTACTCGTGCCCTTCACAACTCTTATTGATACTGGTGCTTGAATTTCAATAAGTTTAGTTGATCCAAGGAGGCTGACGTTAAATTCTATGGGTATAGTTCTAACATTATTCCAGTGATCTATGAAGTTTAAATTACCTTTAAATGTGAAAATACCTCTCTTCTCGGTCACGATATTTAGTTTTAAGTAGAAGTACATTAAGTCACCATAGTTAAATACGCCTTGTTGAGTTGTTCCTGAAACTACTTGTGAGAGTATTTCTTGAATAACTTGTGGGGGTACTTCTAGCCCAGATATTCCTGTAGTACTCTTCTGCAATTGTTCTAGTATATTTACACTTGAAGCTGGTGTTTTAATATATGATGTATTAGTACTAGATGCTAAAAACCCCTCTGGTAATTCTACTTCTAATATAACGCCCTTCATATTTGGATTCATATTATTTCTCACAGTAACTACAAGTACTACTCCGTACTCAGGGGGCTCAGGTGCTTTACCAGCCCAATCTATACTTACTACTTGAATACTACTTTCAGGGTTATTTACTAGTAGTGTAATATTGTATTCTTCTACTATACGTGTATGTGGTGTACCGGTTTCAACTACATATGTAGTTTTAAGTCTAGCAGTATATACTCCAGGTTTAATGTTTCCAATTGACAATGTGAATTGTTGTGTAAATTCTTGGAGGCTATTAATAGGTCCTGATACATAGGCTGACACTATATTACCTGTCTTAGAGTAAAATCCTACTGGGAGTTCTATTTCAAGCTGTATTCCAGAGATCCTGTAAGGCCACATATTAGCTAACGTAACTTGTAGTGTAGCGTTCTCGGTTCCCGGGTATACAGGCCAATTATTACTCCAAGATGCATCAACTATTAGTAAGCCTTTACCTGAAGCTGATTCTTCAACTAAGAGAGTAGTTGTAAACGGCTGTGAGTCTTCTATTAGAGTATTATATAGTGTAAATGTGTATTTAGCTGTGATCTCAAATAAGAGTATCCCTGTAGTGTTAACCTGGGAGAGGTCTGTGTAGAGGGTTACAGTACAAGGTGTACCTGTAGCTAGTCGTGTTGCACACATTGACGTGTTTGTAACCATTACTACTGTGTTATTTATAGGTTTCACTTCAACATATAGGCCGTCGACGGGGTAATAACCGGTATTGAGTATTATTATTGTTAATGGTAGATTTCTCTGACCTATAATAGCTCTAATTGGTGTTTGTACACCCCAGTAAGCTGATATGAGTGTAAGTTTTGGCTTATAGTACTCGTAATTAGCAATGACTACGTTAACTCTATGCTTCTCTGTGAATACTGATAATCCCTGGCCAGTTCTCACAGCATATGTTAATGTGAGCTCTAAAGTTTTAACTCCAGGGGTGGTAGTTGATGATAAGTCGATGTTTAAGTTAATAACACATGTTCCACCGGGTGTAACACCATTACTACAAGTTCCAGTAGCATCGTTTACTATGATCTCTGGTGGTGTTGAGATTTCTACTTTAACCCATGTGACTTGATAGGGCTTAGTATTAGCTAGTTCAATACTAATTGTAACACCTCTGCTTGATGGTAGTAGTGGTATATATTCACCTCTATTAGTTGTGTGTATAGCTATGACTCTAAATACCTCTAGCTTTTCGAGAGTATTAGTAGTTATATTGAATACTCCATATGCTCTATAATATGAGGATCTATCCGTGGTTAAGACAGCGTGAATTTCTAGGAGAGCGTGGAGGTTTGTAGTATTTACTTCTACACCTGTGAATTCTAGAGTAAATACTTCACCATAGTTAATTACTCTCTGTGTAGTTATTACAGCGTAATTTCTACCATCAGTAAATGATGCATTGAAGAGTATTAGTTTTGCTACAAGACTACTAATAGTGTTTAATGAGAGTGATTGAAGAGTTATTTGTAACCCAGCACTACTAGTCTCACTACTTACTGGACTAGAAGTCCACGAGGCATCTATAAGTGTAATATTAAGTTCTGGATCAATTACTCGTAATAGTATAGTGTAATATTCTGTAAACCAGTAATCAGCTGTACCTGTAGCTAAGCCCTCAACTCTAAGTATAACTGGATACATGTTACTCTTATCAGCCACTATATTTACGCCATTAAACTCCAAGTAGATGTGATCACCATATCTATATATGTCTCCAAGTACAACTACGCGGGTTTTCTCGCCACTAGTAAAGAACATTTGATCTGGAAGTATAGCTGTAGCCTTTAATCCGCGAATTGTATAGCCAGGAGCTACTACTTGGAGATAAACGTAGAAATTCGAGTTAACACTAGTTGTATAGGCTTTATCACCAATCCACCCATAAGAAGTCATGTTGAGTACTTGTAGCTTTGGTGTCTCAGACACGTATACTAGTACTGTGTGGTATTGTGTAAATGTATAGTAGGTGTTAGTTGATGTATCATAGGCTACTCCTTGAACAATTATTTGTGCAGGATATTCTCCAGGCGTGATATTGATTTCTAATGAGATATCTCGAAATGTAATTGTAGTCATAGATCCCCTTTGCATAGCCATATTAGTCGTGAATTGCCTTGGATAAAAGCCTATTGGTAGATTTATTGTCACTACTGCATCTCTTACATCAACTACGTCGTTATTTAAGAAAACAATGTTTAGGGCAACTCCTTCAGAGCCGGGATATACTTCACTAGTAGACCAATACACGCGTGTAATTTCAAGATCTATGCTAGGGGGAGTTATAGGTATTCTAAAAGTGTAATTTAGAGTACTCCAGAACTCAGCTCCACTCTCATCACTAAACACTATAAGCTTAGTCTCAATGTCTATGTAGCTTACATTACCTATTATTAATGGGTCTGAATTAATCGATATTATACCGCCATAGTTAACTGGATTTTGAAATACTACTATAGATGTTGATGTGCCATTTATGAAAACTGCTCCAGGAGACGTGATAGTGAAGTATGCTGTTATACTCCTAATAGTCTTAAAGTCTTTGTTTACTAGGAGTATGTAGAAGCGTGCTTGTCTAGTGTTTTGCACAGGCTTTGGTGTTTCAATACCATAATCAATAATTTCAATTTGTACTAGTGGTGGAGGTGTTATAGTTATGTTAAAGGTAAATGTGTTCTGGGCATAGTAGTTTACGTTATCATCTGTGCTCATTGTGGCGTTTATGTCTAATATTACCTGGTAAGAGGTGTTTGGCGAAGCTGAGGGGTATATTGAAATAGGGCCTAGAGATATAGTTGTAAACTCGTTTTTCTCTAAGTTAGTTATTTGAAATCTCAGTGTAGATGGTGTAAAAGCCTCTTCATTAAATTTAGCTATACCAGTAGCTCCCACTATTCTTGAATTACCAGTGTTCTTTACTGTAACATATAAATATATGTTTTCACTACCAGGATAGCCAGCTGGATTCCAATACCAGTCTATGATTTGTATAGATAGAGCTGGATATTCTGAAACAGTAATTTTAATATTATCTATAACCTCACTACCTTGAGTAGTATCAATTCTATAGTATATAGTTATGTTAACTTCATACACCCCTGGAGTTGCATTATTACTTACATCTATGTGGTAATTGAAGACTACTAGATCGCCTGGATGGATTGTGTCGTAAGTTGTGCCATTGGGTGTTTGTGGCGGTACACAACTACTATAACCTCTAGTTACTGTGAATACTCCTGGAAGACCTATACAGCCAGATGACACATATATCGTGGAATCGCCGGTGTAAAGGACATTAATTGTTAATACTACATTTCTACTACCTGGGTATATTTCCTCTGTACCTGCTGAAGACTTATAACTATAGCTGTGAAGTGTAAATATTTGTGATTCTGCACTCTGAATATCTATAAGTAGTGGTGTAAGTATCCAGAATAGTAGTAATAACCCTAATATAAACCTCTTAGTCTTCATCTCCATAATCTCCACCATACATGTGTCTGTAGACATAGTGTCTTAAAAAGCTTAAGTAGCTGTATTTAATATACACTTGCTGGGGTCAGATTCAATTACACCAATTAATAATCCATCTCTAATCATATGAATTCTCTGCGTGCAGTGTGCTACTTCTGGATTATGTGTAACAACTATTATTGTAGCTCCTGCTTTATTGAGTTCTTGAAAAGTCTTTACTACAATTCTTGAGCTTGCAATATCGAGATTACCTGTAGGCTCATCAGCTAATATTATTTCAGGTTCTCCTACAATAGCTCTTGCAATAGCTACTCTCTGTTGTTGTCCACCTGAGAGTTGATTTGGCTTCTTAGGTAGCCATGAGATTTCCCCTGCAGCTCTTAGTAGAGCTTTAGTAGCCATGTCTACTCTCTTGGGTCTCGGAATACCTCTAGGTATTAGTGGTATTTCGATGTTTTCAAGGACACTTAATCTATTAATTAAATTGTAGAATTGAAATACAAAGCCTATTTTATAATTTCTAATTCTCGCCATTTCACTACTATTAAGCTTAGATACGTCTAAGTCGTCAATAAAGACTCTACCACTCGTGGGTTTATCGAGTAGCCCCATAATATTTAATAGTGTAGTTTTACCAGAGCCTGAGGGGCCCATAATAGCTATAAAATCACCACTATAAACTCTTAGATTTATACCTCTAAGTGCATGTGTCTCTATACTACTAGCTCTATAGACTTTAACAACATTTTCTAAAACTAGTATCTCTTTCCTCATAAGCACATACCTGTGTCTTTAGACATATATTTAATTACCTAGAAAATCCTAAAATACTCCTACTAGATGATATCTTTAGGTGTTTACTGTGTCTTCAAGTGTGAGGAGTCAAGGATCTATTGACTTAGAACTCGCCATTAAAGGTATTAAGGGTATTTTCCGAGTCATAGTACTCTATGCTCTCTATAAACTTAACGAAGCACATGGTTATGCTATTAAGAGCTTTATTAACAATTTACTCGGCATATATACTCCTAGTAGTGGCATCCTCTACCCTACACTACGTGAATTAGAGAAATTAGGATTAATAACCTCTACGTGGAGAGATAGGAGAAAAGTATATATGTTAACTACGAGGGGTTTTGAATATATCAATAATAAGCTTATAGAAGTCGAGAGCGTAGTTAACAAGATTAAGAAGGCTTTAGATATCTTAACTAGTATTAGATTTTTTGAATTAATGAGAGTAATTAGAGAATTATGGGAGCATAATGTAGAAATCCCACCGAGAGTTCTTGAAAACATTAGGCTAAGAGTAGAGGAGATTATAAAGTTACTGAGTAATATAATTGAAGTGAAGAGAGAGCAGTAACTTTATATTCAAAAGTAAATTAACATTTCATTAATGTAAATAAGACATATTAGAATAAAAGATGTAATTAATTACGATTAAGTATTAGATCTTTTGAGTATTCATAAAAGTACTTTAATTTCATTTTACATGATAGTTGTATGTGAGAAGAGGTGCGTTGAGAACTTGGTCTCGAGATCTTTAGACTGATTTAGGCAGGCTCTAAGAGACCTTGAACACGCTGTGAAATCTCTTGAACAAGGTGATTATGAATGGGCTTGTTTTGCATCTCATCAAGCAGCTGAAAAAGCTGTTAAAGCACTTTACCAGAAACTTGGACTTGAAGTATGAGCTGTTTCAGTTTTCATAATCATTTGTAACACTTATTTTCATTGGTGTCTAAGACCTCTCAGGGCTATAAGGTATGCTGATGCTGTGTGTCTGTCTAGTCTGTACCTCTTCGTGACTTCACTGTGTTCTCTGGAGTTCGTCGTTCCCTTCGGGTCTACGAGGAGTACTCTGAACCCGTATTTTAATGCCATTACAACACCGTACTGTATTAATTGTTTCTTAGCGAACTGGGTTATCTTCCTATTAGCTGTCTTACCCCTCGTAAACCTCCTTCTTTTAATCAAGAGGAGGTTTTCAAAGACGACGACACTAACGCCATGTCTATAGCAATACTCTAGTAGTCTCGCTAGTGCATTAAGCCTCAACACCTTCGCCTTTTCTCTTGGAAACCCATGGGAAGTCGCCTCGGGAAACCACGCTGTCCTAACATCCACTATTTCCCCGTGCTCGTCGATGATCACAAGGTTCACCCTATCACTGTTCAAGTCGAAGCCGGCAACGAGTTTCCCTCTCGCCTCTCCCTTCTTGAAATATTTGAGGTAGAGTTGGATTGGAATCGAGAGGTGTAGGTATATGTTGCTACCTTTAAAGACTACTCTAGCCGTATAGCTCACCTTCTTCTGTCTTGCAAGGTCTACTAGCTCTCTTAGTAGTGGAAGGTATCTCTCCCCAAACTCGGCTCGTAGCGTTATCCATGAGCCATCGTGTGGGTATTTGACTTTGACTAGGCATGTATCCTCTAGTCTCACGTTTCTATTCCCAAGCCTCGAAGACTCTCCTTCGCTGATGATGAAGAGCTTTTTCACCTCTATGTTCAGTGGATTGCCACCATTGAATATGCATCCCTCCACCATTGCCTTAGCTACCTTGTATGCTGAGTCGGCGTATGCTTTGTTCAGCTTTCTCCTGAGCTCTCTGAGAACGCTGTTTTCTTCTAATCCCCTAGCGATCATTCTAGTAACTACTTGAACAGTTCTCCTGAAATTCCATGCGAGCCTTACTAAACGCATATAGTCCTCGCTCGAGGCTAGGTATACCCTGCCAATAATAGTCACGTAGTTTACTATTGAGGAAGCGTCTACGATACTATTTGTCTGGCACCGTGACACGGACTATCACCGACCTCCTATGTAGGTGTCTCATCTTCTCACTTAGCTCCTTGGGTATGTAGATGCAGAGAAGCCCGTGGCTAGTCTTTGAAACCCTAGCGTGAAACACATACTCCTCTGGCACACTTCTCCCTCATCAGAATACTGCAGAAAAGCTTATAAGGCTTTCTATAATAATTAATTACATGGTAGGGATGAACTCTGTGAGCTAGGCGAGGGGGACTTTAAGGGAGCCGTCTTCGGCGATGGGAGCT
>Ga0080004_1121035_pt1 | contig 15619 bp, 15 predicted proteins | sample WasSprMetagenome_FD_69207 | JGI IMG/M metagenome (GOLD analysis project Ga0080004, IMG submission 69207) | Sulfidic aquatic microbial communities from Washburn Spring, Yellowstone National Park, USA - WS (SPADES assembly) (version 2) | ecosystem: Environmental > Aquatic > Thermal springs > Hot... | reverse complement strand
GGCGTTGGCGTCTGTGCGAGCACTCGGGCTCACTGTGACCGAAACAGAGGCTGAACCAGAGCGCACAAAGGCGCGGATCCTGGATGTAGCTAGGGCAGCAGTTGAGGAGGACGGAGCAGAATGATTAGCTATGCGTCGAAGATCAAAGAAGTCTTGGGTAAGTTTTATTAGTCCCGTGATGGTAAAGTCTCGGTCAACAACATAGAAAGATCGTTCTCAGGTTTATTACGCCCGATAGTTGATTTGCCTGATTTCAGAAGGACTTGGGGCCGGAGCGTTTCATATTGTGGAACATGCTCTTGACAGACGGTACACTTTTGGACTAAGCTATATAATATAGAACATGGCGCTTAAATTAGCGGGTAAGGTAGTATTAGTTGTAGGTGGCACAGGTGGCATAGGGAAAGAAATTGTAAAGTTATTTGTGAAAGAGGGGGCAGCAGTCGTGGTTAATTCCCGGAATGAGCAAGTTCTTTGTAAATTTGTGGAAGAACTTGGTGGGAGCGGATGGAACGTTTTAGCTGTTCCAGGTGATATGTCCGAAGAAGGCCATGTAAGGGAAGTTTTTCAACATACTATAAGTACATATGGGCGCCTCGACATTCTTATTCATTGTGCAGGTACAGCACAGAGGCTTGTTTCTATTGTGGACTTAGAGGTTGCTGAATATGACGAAGTTATGCGTAATAATGCCCGTAGCGTTTTTCTTTGTGCTCGTGAAGCAGCTAAATACATGCTTCAGCAAGAGCCTAAAGAGGGTTTTAGAGGGCAAATCATTCTTTTCTCTTCTTACATGGGGGTTGTTGGCAGCCCTACTGTGTCGGCTTATTGCGCTAGCAAGCATGCAATAATGGGTTTAGCTCGTGCAATTTCGAAGGAGCTTCTTCCCAAAGGGATTAGAGTAACCGCTATCTGTCCTCGAGAAGTTGACACGCCGATGCGGCGTAAGGTCGTCCCTCCGAATGTGGACCGTTCTCGTTGGATGTCTCCTCATGAAATTGCTGAACAAGTGTTGTTTATTGTTACGCGGCCGTTTTGGGCAGGTTATGAGGAAGTAGTCATTGGTGTGCCACAAAACGTATAGTGACGGAGGATGTTATGTTATCAAGCATAGAATACGAAAAAAGGCTTTCTTGCCTTAGGATGCAGATGAGCACAAAAGGTATTGATCTGCTTTTTGTTCCGGCGTCTGTTAATATGCGTTATGTTACAGGCCTTGCAGTAGATAAAACAGAAAGGCTTGTAGCTATACTAGTTCATCAGGAGGAAGATCCAGTAATTATATGCCCATCTTTTGAAGTGGAACGCCTTCAAAATCTGGTGAGCCTGAAAAACGTGCACTTTTTGCCTTGGGAAGAGGAAGAAGATCCGTATAAAGTTATTAAATCTTGGTTGCAAACAACAAACATTCAGTCTAACTGTACAATCGGGATTGAATCTAAGAGTTGGTTTTCTGAATATGTTAAGCTTGCTAAGAATCTTCCTAAGGCGACTTATATTGATGCAGGCGAAATTTTTACTACATTGCGTTTAATAAAAAGTAATTATGAAATTATGTGCATACAATCAGCAATTAGCATTATAGACGAAGCCCGAAATAGTTTGTTTGCCAATGTGTATACAGGAATGCGGCAATCGGAAGCTCGAGCCCTTTTATGTTATGAGGCAATGAAAAGGGGCGGGGTGAATCCTGTATGGTGGGGAGTATACTTTGGAGATAATACTTCGTCAGCTCATGGGGGAAATAAGGAGGTCGTTTTAGAAAAAGGTATGGTAATTATGGTTGACTCTGGCGTGGATTATCAAGGTTATCGGAGTGATATAACACGCACAACTTGTTTTTATGAGGCTTCCAAAGAATTTGAAGCCGTCTTTCGAATTGTCCGCGATGCACAGCTTCAGGCTATCGACTCCATAAAGCCAGGCGTAACTGCGGAATATGTAGATTCTGCCGCGCGCAGTGTTATCAGCAAAGCTGGGTACGGGAAATATTTTACGCACCGACTTGGCCATGGTATTGGAATGGAAGAGCACGAACCACCATGGATAGGTCCTGGACAGTGCACCATGTTAAAGGAGGGGATGGTGTTTACAGTGGAACCGGGTGTCTATTTTCCAGGTCGCTTTGGCGTGCGTTTAGAAGACATTGTTGTTGTAACTGAAAATGGGTGCGAGGTCCTGTCAGCTTTGGCCAAAGACTTTTATCCTATTACAGGAAGGGGGTGAGAGTAAGAAGAGAACATTAACTTGATACCAACAAGAACTAAAAATTTTAAGCAGGGGGTGGCATCATGGTGCGAAGGTTAATGTGGGAGATAATAGGGTGGAGTTTGTTGGGTGTTGTTGTGTTGGCGGCAACGCCTTTGGATACCCTGGTCATAGGTGAAAACGAGCATCCTGCCTCCTTCGATCCGGTAGAAGCATATGATTCAACTGTGGATAGAATGATGCTATGTGCTTATGACTCGCTCATTTCTTACATCCCAGGAACTACAACGATGATCCCTTGGATAGCAAAATCATGGGAGGTGTCGGAAGACGGGCTAATTTATACACTCAGGTTACAAGAGGGTGTTCTCTTTCATGACGGTAACCCTCTTACTGCAGAAGATGTGCAATACACCCTTGATCGAGCCAAGGCCTTGAACATCGGGATTGCTGTAGATTTGACATACTATGAAAAAAGTGTTGTCATTAATGACTACGAAATTCAGATTTTCTTAAGCCGGCCTTACGCTCCTTTCCCTAGTTTTCTTGCAAAGGTTTTTGTCTTAAATAAAAAACTTACACAGCAGCATGAGGTAGAAGGTGACTGGGGAAGGACGTGGTTGAAAACTCATGAGGCGGGCAGTGGACCATATGTTCTAAAGGAGTTCCGCCCTGAAGAAATAGCAATTTTTGAAAAGTTCGATAATTACTGGCGAGGCTGGGAGGGGAAACATGTGACTCGCGTTATTTGGCAATTTATTAAGGAAAGCGCTACGCAGGAGTTGTTGCTGAAGAAAGGGGATATTGACATAGCTCAGGATCCTTCCCGCCAGTCCCTTGCCGAGTTGCGGGCCGATCCTAATATAAAAGTAGTTTCAACTCCGACGCTCGCAACATTTTATATCTTTATGAATACACGAAAAGGCCCCCTGACTGACAAACGTGTGCGCCAGGCACTTGCATATGCTTATGACTATGAAGCGCATATTACCCATGTAATTAACGGGGAAGGTTATCGACCCTTAGGCTTTTTCCCAAAGGAAGTGCCCTATTTCTACTATGACCCTAGCGTCTTTCCATACGAACACAATCTAGACAAGGCACGCCAGCTTTTGGCTGAGGCTGGATACCCTAACGGAGGATTCACTCTTGATATGGCCTACTTGCCTGTTCTTAGTGAAGAGGTAGGTGCTCTGGAAATCATGATGGATGCCTGCGCAAAGCTTGGTATTAAGATCGAGCCAAGGGGCATGACCTGGCCCACATTTGTAGACCTTGTTTCAAAGTTTGATTCAGCTCCGATGTTGAGCTGTGTTTATGCTTTCCCTTCGTATCCTGATGCACATGCGTATCTGGACTCGCAATTCCACTGTCGGTTTGTAGGGCAGTGGAACAACTACAGCTGGTATTGTAACGAGACCTTTTCGAAGCTGGTCGAAGAGGCAGGAGCTGCCACAGATCCAGCTGTTCGCGAGCAGCTTTACAAGCAAGCCCAAATAATCTTGGCTGAGGACATGCCCGCGATTCCGATTTCGGTCATCAATTACGTGGTAGCCCTGAGGTCAAACGTTTTCGGATACGCACATACACCAGCTTATCATGAGGGTGTAAATGTCTACTATATCTACAAGGAGTAACTACAATCTATAAGGAGTAACTACACCAAGAGACGATGCATCTACAAGAAGAAGCAATGGGAAAAGGGAAGAGGGGCGGGCCTGTGGGGCGACCAGCCCGCCCCTTTATAGCTATGAGTATTAACCCATGGGAATGTATTTAATTCGAAGGTTGCTGCTGATGGTCTTTTCCTTATTAGGTTTACTTATTATGACTTTTGTCATTTCTCACGTAATTCCTGCAGATCCTGCTCGAATGGTTGCAGGTCGCTGGGCTACTGAGGAGCAAGTGCAAGCAGTGAGAAAACAACTAGGCCTAGACAAGCCTGTGTTACACCAATTTGCTATCTATCTTAAAAACCTCTTAAAGGGTGATTTAGGAAAATCTATTCTTTCTCGGCGGCCTATTATTGAAGAATTAAAAGATTATTTTCCTCCTACTTTAGAGTTAGTGTTTTTTGCCATGTTATTGAATATTTCTCTCGCTATCCCCTTGGGAGTGATCTCTGCGTCTAGAAAAGGGATTGTGGACGGTTTGGCTAGACTGCTTGCAGTATTTGGAGCTGCTGTTCCTACGTTTTGGGCTGGGTTAATTATGCAAATAATATTTTATGGGATTTTGCACGTCCTTCCAGCTGGCGGAAGGCTCGACGTTTTAATGACTCCTCCGCCTAAAATCACAGGCATGTTTTTGCTTGATAGCCTTATAACTGGCTATTGGAAGACCTTAGCTGACGCATTACTTCACTTAATAATGCCGGCATTAACTCTAGGCCTTAGTTTTGTAGCAGTGGTTACTCGTATTACACGGTCGAGTATGCTCGAAGTTCTGAATTCGGACTTTGTCAAAACAGCACGTGCAAAGGGGTTACCAGAAAGCGTGGTTGTTTGGCGCCATGCTCTAAGGAATGCACTTCTGCCCTCGCTAACCGTTATAGGAATGCAGCTTGGCTGGATGATGGGGGGAACAGTTTTGATAGAAACGGTATTTTCTTGGGGGGGATTGGGTTTTTGGGCCGTGGCGGCGGTACGGCAAAATGATTTTCCTGTTATTATGGCTATTACTATGGTGATAAGTTTGACATTTATGATTGCAAATTTATTAGTTGATATTTTATACGTTATTTTAGACCCGCGAATTAAATATTCGTAAAAAGTTAAAAGATGACTACTCAAATGATCCGTAACTTTTTGAATATTATAAGACGAAACAAGTTTGAATCTTTAGGTTTGTTATTGGTGTTAATCTTTTTGATCATGGCTTTGTTTGGGCCTCTGTTCGCCCCATATTCTCCGACAGCTTTGAATTTATCAGAACAATTCCAACCCCCATCGTTGCGACATTGGTTTGGTACAGATGCAAATGGAAGGGATATTGTAAGTAGAACGATTGTAGGCGCTCGATTGTCGCTTACGATCGCATTCTGGGTAATTAGTGTAGCCACTGTGATTGGAGGGAGCCTTGGAATAATGGCGGGGTTTTGGGGAGGATTGGTTGATGAGAGCGTCATGAGATTAGCGGATGTGTTTCTCGCATTTCCTTCGCTTATTTTGGCTATGGCTATCGCTGCTGCTCTAGGAACCGGGTTAACAGCTGTATGCATAGGCCTTGCGGCTACTTGGTGGCCAGGGTACGCGCGTTTACTACGATCCCGTGTTTTAGTTCTCCGCCAGGAACCCTTTGTAGAAAGCGCACGTGCTATAGGTTGTAGTGCATGGCGAATAATTTTGCGACATATTATCCCTAACGCCCTGAGCCCTCTTATCGTTCAAATAACACTTGATGTAGGTTACGTAATTCTAGCAGCTGCTGGTCTTGGCTTTATCGGTTTGGGAGTTCAACCTCCGACACCCGAGTGGGGAGTTATGATTGCTGCTGGACGTGAGTATATTCTTTCAAAATGGTGGATATCAACATTTCCGGGAGTTGCTTTGTTTGCAACGGTTTTGGGTTTTAATCTTTCAGGTGACCTTTTGAGGAATGAGTTAGATCCTCTAACGAGAAGGAGGGCTTGTTAAAGATTAGAAAGGAGGCTCTAATGACCAAAAGTGTATGGTGGCGTTTCGCATATAAAAGCGTTGTGGAGCGGGCAAATGTGAAACTTGGGGAAGTATTTACCATAATTACCGACGATCGGGTTAATCCCGAAATAGCAGAGGCGTTATTCACAGTGGGAGTTTCACAAACAGAGCATACACAAGTATTAAAAATTCGCTCATATCATTACTCTGAAGAACCGGTAAACCTAAACCCCGCCGTTGTTGAGATTATGAAGAATAGTAACGTGATTATCACAGTTTGCCAAACTAGAATTGGGCAAACCACTGCATGTCGTGAAGCTCTTGCGGCTGGCGCTCGCATTCTGCTGACCGAACCGGAACATCGGGAAACGTTTCTTCTTGATGGGTTATTAAATGTTGATTATGATGCTATGCTGCAAAATGCCAGGCTCTTTTCTGATATTATGAGGGAACGAAAACATTGTAAAATAACTTCTGCCAGCGGCACGGACCTCGAATTTTCTATTGGAGAGCGACCGGTTATTGTGAGCCCCGGTGGGGTGTCAAAGCCTGGTGAAATGGATTGGTATCCTGGAGCAATGTCAAACGTCGCGCCTATTGAGGAAACAATCTTTGGGACAGTTGCTGTTGACGGAAGTCTGTTCCCATACGGCCTTGTCGAAGAAACGCCTGTATTTCTTGATATCGAGCGAGGTGTTATCAAAAACATCCGAGGCGGGAGACTAGCACGGCGTTTTGAGAAATGGCTGAAGAGTTTGAACGATCCAGTGGCGTATCGTTTCTGTCACTTTTCGGTTGGGTTTAATCCACAAGCGGCGATTAGAGGCGCGATCATGGAAGATGAACGTTGTCTTGGAGCAGTGACGATCGGATTTGGTCGCCAGCCTAAGGATCTTAAAGGTGCTATTCAAGGAGGAGAACACCATCTTGATGTCATACTAAAACCGCCGACAATTAGCATAGGAGGGCAAGCAATTATCGATCAAGGAATATTTAACGAAAATTTGGGCTTTCTCAATATGACGTAATGTTCGAAAGGAGAATAAATGCTTTTAGCTGGAACAAACATTGTAAAAATACGACTAGTGTGCGTAGTAAAAGACGGGTTTAGCAATTGGTTTCCTATACACCGTGAATTAATAGAAGCTATATTACATCCTGGGCTGCTTGTTGATTGGCATAATGAAGAAAGCCCTCTCACGGAAATAAAATCGTTAGAGGATGCACATATAGCTGGGAAACACGTAGTACATGCAGCACAGGAAGCCCAACGCCTTGGATTTGATGCAGTGGCGGTTGATTGTTTGTTGCAGCCAGGGGTAAAAGAAGCGCGAGAAAAAACTACAATCCCTGTGATTGGGGCGGCCGAAGCTTCGTTGGCTATAGCTTTAAAAATGGGACGCAAGCCAGCTTTTGTCGTTGGTGGTGACGCAGAATCGCTGGAAAAGGTTATCCAATACCTCCCTGCAGCAGAATGCGTTGTATCCTGTGTGGGGGTTGGTGGCAGCCCTCTTGATTTTAGTGCAAAGGGTGATTATGAACTTGTCTCGCAACGTATGAAACAGTGTCTTAGCAAGGCTATTAACAATGGAGCGGATGTAATAATTGGGTATGGTAGCCTTGCGCTTATAAATGAACTCAGGCAGTACTCATTTGTTCCCGTAATCAGTCCTATTCAGGCTGTAGTTCTTTACGCCGAGCATGTTGTCAGAGTGCACAGAGCAAGTAAGTGTGAGGTAAAAGGCCAAAGGAGGAGATGATGGTAAACGAAAGAAAAGTACTATTGGAGGAGATGACATGGGAAGAGATTAAAGAAGCCATTGAGCATGGTATAGATACAGTATTAGTTATCGCAGGTTCGATTGAACAACATGGCCCGCATCTCCCAATTGTTACCGATACCGTATTAGGATATGAATGGGGTAAAGCAATAGCTTTAAAAATGGGTAATGCTGTTGTAGCGCCAGTGATTAGACCAGGATTATCTTCACATCATTTAGGTTTTCCGGGTACAGTTACATTGTCAAATTACGTGTTCCAACAAATTTTAAAAAGCTATATTGAGTGTTTAGTTAAAACTGGATTTCGGAAAATCATTATAATATGTTCTCATGGTGGTAATCTTCAAGCTGTTAAACGAATGTTGCCTCTGTTGCAAAAGAAGTATATCAATCGTGCGTTAGTAGATGGTGTATTAGATATTGAACAAAAAGATAAATTAGTTAACGATTTTTTGGAGGCGAATGGATATTCTGCAAAGGAAGGGGGAATACATGCGGGTTTGACAGAAACCTCTTGTATGCTAGCGCTCTCACCAGACCTCGTTCGTAAAGAACGTATAAGACCAGGTTACATTGGCCCGATTAATGATAGTGTACTTCACCAAAAAGGCTTACGCGCCTATACAGACAACGGCGTGCTAGGTGACCCTACGCGAGCAAGTGAAGAACTAGGCGAAGCGATCAATCAAATAACGGTTGAATTTTATTATAACGAGAGCAATCGCATTATTAGCGAAAAAACGAATACAACTTAACTGATGCGTAATGTCAAACAAATAATAAAATTTATGTAACAAACAGTGATAACCACCTTTTGCAGCCTTAAGGTCAGAAAAACAACGGCCCCAGACGACGCATCCGGGAATAGTTTCAGAGAGTTTCGAGGAGGTGCACATCCGGTAGGGAGCCAGGGATGGAAACTGTTTTCCACATATAGAAAAAATCTTGAGGTCTCCTCGAAGAGCCGGCCAAGGTAAGAAGGTTGTGGGTATAATAACCGTTGCCTTTAGTGAGACTGGCTTTTAGATACGGACGTCCCGTTCTTCCCTCCACGTAAGGGCCTCCAGCGGCCTACCATAGTCTTGGATCCGCTTCTCTAACATCTTTTAACCATTTCTTCGTGGGTTTTGTTGCTAGTAGGGAGCTTTTCCTCTTTTTTCAGTTCTGTTCTGAGAAGGCCACATAGTGTCCGATGGACAGAGCTTTTGAGAGGACTACCGCTACCGGTGTTGATCCAGCCTTAAATAATCTCGGTTCTATGAAATTCTGCATAAACTTTGCGAAAACAACCTGTAATGCGTAAAACAGTTATACCATTGACGCGACGTCGTTTTCAAAATAAGCCAAAGCTATAGCTTGACTCGAATTATTAAGTGCGAATCCGACGGATTTCGAATACATGAGGGTTGGCCGCATCAGGACACATATGAGTAGCCACATCATGGTTCTCCTTAAGCCAAGGGAATTGTGCTCCATACCGCATGGCTATAATCTTAGGAAGCATGCTAGCCAAAGCATGGATACAAATCCCTTTCTCGCAGCAAATTTGCTCGGTATCTCCCGAAAACACCCATATATCTCCTACCTTGTGTCCAGCTGCACATACTCCTGTTCCCTTAATTAGTTCAACCTCGATAGTATATGCCCACTTAGGTTCTTGTCTCATTACCCTCCTCCTTTAAGAGCTTTTTAGTCTAGCAACAGAATCTTAGCTGGATTCACCGCGGCCATTTGTCGGATTTCATCTGGGGTAATACCCAAATCCAGAAGACATGCGATGAATTGTCGCATCCCTTCTACCGGGGTAGAAAGAGTATAAACGCCAAAGTCAGTAGCAATAATACAATGTTCCGCCCCAATGGCCCGGATCTGCTTTGCTACATTCCATAAGCCCCCGGGTGGGCTTTGAGTCATACCTTCATCAATGGACACATACTCTTTTTCTACATAGTAGTGGGTCTTTGGAATAGGTGTGGTGTGAGTATAAGCCGCTAAAGTATGTTCAATAAAAGCCCCTTTTGCTATCACTTGTTTTTGTTCCTCTATTGACATGTTTTTTGTCACCCCACTATCCACTACTACATGTTTAATTCCGTATTCACGAGCAAGTTCTATAAGCCTTAAAGCTTCCGCATTGGATACATGTCCAGTTCGAAGGTAGACGCCAGGATGACGCGCAACCAAAGACAGGATCTCATCGAGTTCCGGTGGGGGATCTCCTTCTAGCGGAATCCGGATGGCTCGGGAAAGCTCTTCTTCTCTAAACTTTGGATAAAGTTCCGCAAGCGGTTTGAATACACCATTGACCACACGGCCTTCACGACTAGCTTGGTAATATGTGCTATGAGTACCGAAGCAGACGAATCTTGCACCGGAACCGTAATATAAAGCTGTTTTAACCGCCCGGGGATTCATCCCACCAAATACAGTGTTTAAGATGATCCCGCCAAAAACCAAGAAATCTGGCACGATTCGATTTACCAGCCAAGCCGTACCCGTAGACATTTGAAATACATCCATGAGCACAATAGCTCGCATTCCTGCGTCTCGGGCTTCCCGAGCCGCCTCGAATGGGTCTACCCTGCGTGGGCTGCTTGGCAGATGTGGACCAGCATGCACATGGATATCAATGGCTCCGTGCAACAGCTCTTGAGAAAGCTCTAACGAGCGACCTTCTGGAAGTATCTCCAGATCACCAAACATGCTTACCCCTCCTTTTCTTAAGCAAAATGTGCTATTAACATCGCTAATACTGCAATTGTCGTTAAATACTCATTCTTATCAATGTATTCATCAGGCTTCCCTAGATTCCCCACTACAGGCCCCACTCCCACAGCTGGCACTCCCCACCATAGCACAGGATAACGAATATCACTAACACTGTGTCCATAATAAAATCTAGGCGATACTCCTGTTGCCGCTTGTATAAGTCGTCGTACTTCTTTAACAAACACATGATTCGGGTCCACTTCAAAAGCTTCAGCGATAACGTCTCCCCATTCGAGGTAAACATTACCTTCAGAAAACCATGCGTCTTGAACTTTAATTGAGTTAAAGAGCTCCGTTAATTTTTGTTGTATATCCTTGACGCTAGCTCGCGGCGAAAAGTGAACCACTCCGCTAAACACACACCAAGGAGGGAATTGATAAGCTTTTCCACTTTCGCCAGCCAAAAATTGTCCAATATGAACTACAAACGATCTTCCAGCAACTGCCTCAACTCCTTCGTGATGATAAACCTTCTGCTTTTCGATTTCGTCCCCCCACACCCTTAATGCTGATATCAAATAAAGCCCTTTGTATATTGGATTTATCGCGGTTTTTTCAAATATTGGCTTCCAAGGTTCTGTTGTTTCCGGAGCTTTACCACTGATCTTAACACTAAACTCGACCATTCCCAAGGCTCCTATTATCAGGTCGCCCAAGCCTCCTCCGCTAGCAGGAGGGTGAACATATATTGCAGCATCACTTGGTTTATATTTGGCAACTAATCCATAAGTACCGAAGACTCCTAGCTGCTTCCCCAGCACGCTAGCAAAACGCACCTCATACCGAGGAGACCAACCTAGATCCCTTAATACTTTTAGCGCGCTCATAGCTGCTGCTATACCTGCGACATCGTCACCTATACCAGGCCCAACCAATTTTTGGCCTTGTTGAAAAGTATCCGGACGGAATCTTTTACCCCACTCATAGCTCTCTATTGGTTTATCAGCGTGAGCAAAAACCGTAAGGCCTCTTTGTCCAACTTCATTCGAGCCCTTTCCTAGCCTTCCTATAAAGTTTGGTACTTGCCCTACTGTGATTGCTTCGCTCTGTAAGCTTCTTTGCATGGCCGGTTGTTTCTTCAGCTCGTCTTTATGTACGATAAATTGTTCCACATCTAATCCTATTTTTTCCATTTTGTGGGCTATCCATATTTGAAAATCTGCTACTCCTTTAAAAGATGCCAACAAACAATCTTTCAAAAATTCAACATAAACATTTTCTTCCGCTTGTATCTTCCGTCTAAGCAGATCCAAGTTCATAAGTGTCTCCTTCTTGACATCGCCTAAAGGAGCGAGAAAGCCACTTCTTCTGCTCCGTGTTCTAAAATCCTTCTTCCAACGCGCTCAAGTTCAGTCAACCCTTCTTCTATAATGCCGAAAACATTTACGGGCTGTTGAAAATCAATTGTAGAACACCTAGAAACAAAATATGGGCCATAAGTTATGTAAATCTCGTCCGGTACATTTAAAGGTGGACACCTTGGAAGAAAGCATAGCGTACCGGGATAAATTCCAACAGTTCTGGCATTTTCGAGTTCGACGGTTAAGTGATCTGGAAAGCCCACAATGGCTTGCCCAGATACAATGCTGTGATGAAAGCGACATTTAGCTGGAAGCCACTTTTTAAATGCAGCACAGGTTTTCGGAGCTTCAGATTCGAGCAAACGTGCAACAAAAACCCCACCCCTCTCAAAGGTAATTTTTACGTATGTCATAAAACCTCCTTACTCAATATCGAAATCCCCATTTCTGCTTTGGCTAACGCTATGTAACCAGGCGGAAGAAATTCTCAAAATATTGCCGGAGACCTTTTTCAGGTGGAACCTCAACAACCTCGTATTCAAGAGCGATTTCATAATTATATCCGATCTCGTCCAATCGTCTTAGTATCCACTTAAAGTCAATCTCTCCCTCCCCCATCATTACGGGCCGATAGTTACGAATATTTGGATCAAGCTTCCCGTCCTTAAAGTGCACATGAAGTATATACTCCCGCATTATCTCAAAAGCTTTTCGATAATCATAGCTAGCCTGTTCAAGCAAATTAAGTGGCTCATAAATCACTCCTACGTTAGGCGATCCAATTTTGTTGAGCATGTCAACTAGTATTTCAGGTGTACCCATTATACCAGTATCATGGTTTTCTGTCGCCATACAAATATGCTTTTTCTCGGCGTAAGCTGCACATTTCTTAAGCCACGGAACTATCTTGTCAATTTTGTTTGGATCATCATCCCCTGGAACAAAGCGTATTCCTCGTGCCCCCAAAAAAGCTGCGAGATCGATAGCGCGACAAACAAGTTCATATTCGCGCTTTACTTCATCAGGATCATCACTTGCAAAACCTTTTGATGTATATCTATGGCGATTTGGAAACGTAAAGCCTGGATGATGTCTCCATGCACTCTCTCTTGCATGTGCACCGCCTCCAACATATGTATTTAAGAAATTTATTTGAAGGCCATATTTAGTGGCTATTTTCTTCACTTCGTTAGGATTGCATTCGTCATCAAACAGTGAAAAGTGTGGCATCTTTTCCAGAAGATCAACCTTTTTGAACCCAACGTCCGCCAAGATCTTAAGAGCCTCTTCGAGCGGCAAATGGATTAAAGCTATACTCGGTGCCGTTACTTTAGACACATCAATCCCCATTATTCCCCCTTTCTTCCTTTCTATAATTGATAATTTAACCCCGGTATACCCACAAGTCAAGCTGGTAATCTTGATGCGCCAGAGGATCGACTAGAAGGAGAGGGGGTGATTGAATGGTTGAAAGGAGAAGGCCGGTGTCCCCTAAGAAAGCTTGAGGAACAGGCAATGAGGAGCACTGGGAGTAGGCATTCCCTATAAAGAAGCCTATGAGACGAGCCCAGAGCAAGTGAGGACGAAGCTGGTGGAGGCCTACCTTGCCTGCGGGAGCATCGCCGAGACAACCCGAAAGTGACACACCTCCCATAATAGTGGGGCTTTCGCTTTGAGAAAGAGGGGCTTTCCGAGCTTCGGGACCGTTCCCGACGCACCTTTTTTTTCTTCTACTCGAACCCCATCCAACATCGAGCCCAAGGTCCGAGAAGCGGGAGAACGCACAGTTTACGGAAGGAAAAGGCTTGCCTGGTACTTGTGGCAGGAGGAAGGCCTGGTTTTCTTACCCATACGATCCGCCACATCCTGCGGCGCTTAAGGTACACTGGCTTGAGAAAAGAGGCGGAAAGCAATTCTATTCCGCCCACCTGGCTTGGGAGGAGAAACGACCGTTCGCACTCGTCCAGGTAAGGTATACGTGGAGGACATCCTTGGATAAAGGGGGCTCGGGACAAAACTTTAAAATCATATCCGGAAGAAGAGGCTCCTTCGGTACTTGTGGACGTTTTTCTCGAAGAAAAAACAAGTCCGTGTTTTCTATTTTGGGGCCTCGAGCCCAACCTTACGAACAGCCTGTGTTTCTTAACTTTATTCATGCTCTGGCTCAGGGGATTGGGCGTCAAAGGAAAGGGTAGCTTTGCAGACGAACTGGGCCTAGGAGTTTGGGGGAAGCAACCTAAAGGAACCGAAGCGTCTCCAAAAGAGATACTTCGAGCCCCTTGGAGCACGCTTGGCAAAAATCCCTTTGGGAAGAAAAGAACAAAACAGCAGGGTAGCACGGTCCTATCACACGGATGACAAGGAGTTCTATACCCCGCTCTTGGCTAAAGTGCAGAACGGGGAGAGATCTCTTCGGAAAGGGGCGGGTTGACTACTACAACCCCAAGCGGCCGCATTATGAGGGAATGGAGGGGGAAACCTCCGTTTTCTAAGTTACAGGAGAACTTGGGTGCGATCTGCCTGGGGACTTCGCTCTGTTTCCACCATTAGTGCTGGGACCGGGGCACCGCGGATTGGGCTCTTGCCTGGGCCCTTAGGGGGTGGTGACGATCTCCTGGTCCATTAGAGGATGCAGTTCTTTGAGCCATGACGAGAGGGAAGCTTGGGTACAAAGGAAGGGGGTAGTCGTCCTAGCCCTAAGGCTGACCTAAGTGATGGAGAAAAAGCGAGAAAGATAGGGACAAAGGCTTCTCACTGGTCCAAATCGCCTTTATTCTTTTCGTCCCTTATTCTTCGCTTTTGCGACATTTGGATCCACTAGGAGATAAAAGCTTACTTGCGCGGTCTCTTTTGTTGATTAACCTTGCCTAAGGTTTCAGTTCCTCCATCAGTATATGCATAAAAACCCAAGGGAACTTCACAAGCTCTTGGAGCTTTTAAAAGAGAAAATTCTGTTCTTTTGTTTAGCAAACCCCTCATATTTAGTACCAGCTGAAGCGGACAAAGGGTGCCAGGTTGTGAGTAGTCTGGGCCATTCTAAAAGGAGGGCCTTCTCCCCGGTAGCGGAAATGGGTATGGGGGCAAGGGGTATGCACCTAAGCTGTTCCTCGAGGTCGGGCTCTCTAAGGGTAGCCTCTCCCTGGTTGTCAAAGCGGGCCTTAACTCAAGTAAATAAGCTCAGGGCCGATAAATTCATATTTCCCGACACAAGAGTGACAGGAAAGCGCGGGATCTAATTTAAAACATCAGTGGATTCTTCTCGGCTGCGAAAGGTAAACGAGGGAAATCAAGGCCTCTGTGCACAAAATTTAACGGGAGCTCCGGAATCACGCGCTTTGGTTCATTTGCGCTGAGGGTACTTCTATTCTGTTGGCTTAGGCCTTCGTGCTTTAAGGCCAGCAGGGAGGTCATCTTTGACCTCGCTTGTGGTGGGGCAGTGCACGGCTACAATATTAAAGAATGGCGTTTCACAAAGCGGAATGCACGGCTTAGGGAAACTTTAAGTAAGGAGGTTACTTTGGGGCTTTACAGTGAGGAGACAGCTAGGTTTCTTTGGTGGAATGGGAAATTAATACCGTGGGAAAAGGCCTTGGTCCATGTCAATGCTGTGGGGCATACATCGGTAGCCGGGGTATTCGAAGGAATTAAAGCCTACTGGAACGAAGACCAAAAGCAATTATATATCTTTCGACTGCATGATCATTTAAAGCGTTTTATGGCAGGTATCCGCATAGTTCGGTTTGACTTTTCCTATAGGCTAAACGACTTGGTAGAAGCCGTTTTGGAACTCCTCCGCGCTAACGAGTACCGCCGTGACGTCTATATCCGACCCTATGTTTTCCAAAAGGGATTAGTTCGAGAGCTTCTCCAAGCTGAGCCGGGTAAACCTGTGGAGGGGGTGATCGATAGCTGGTCGTTTAGC
>Ga0080004_1116931_pt1 | contig 15634 bp, 31 predicted proteins | sample WasSprMetagenome_FD_69207 | JGI IMG/M metagenome (GOLD analysis project Ga0080004, IMG submission 69207) | Sulfidic aquatic microbial communities from Washburn Spring, Yellowstone National Park, USA - WS (SPADES assembly) (version 2) | ecosystem: Environmental > Aquatic > Thermal springs > Hot... | reverse complement strand
GGCAAGCCTAGATTCCTATGCGTCGTCTCAACACGTTTAATTAAAGCTATGCTGTTCTCAACGCTCATTTCAACCACCTTTTGATAAAACTTTTGAGTTCGCAGATTCCAAAAGTTTTCACCACTCTGCAAGGATATCCATCACCTCTTGGCTCAGCTTGAATGTTGCGTATAGTGTTTGGAGCTTTTCCTGGTCGCTCATGTTGTTCACGTTATCGATTACAACCTGTTTAGCTAGGGCTAGGAGTGCTGTGTATGCGGCTATGGTTGGGACTTTTCCAGTCAGCTCCTCTAAAACTTTGCCGAGCTTTAATCCTACAGAAGCTGTGATTTCAGCCAGCTCCTCTTTAGTGAACTGTCGTCTCAACTTTAATCGCCTCCTTTGGTCTGCAAAGCTTTATGACCACGCCTTCTTCGTCTATTTCGACGACTTTTAGCTGCACTTCTTTGCCTTTTGGCTGCTCTAGTTTGAATAGTAGATGCAAAATAAAGGGGGGTAGGCAGAGGTAGTGCCCTCCGCCTATCTTCAGCACCTTGTAGCTGTTCTTCATTCTATCACCTTTACTTCTCTGTTTCTTGGTGTCCATGAGACGAATTTGACGGTGTGGTTTATCCAGTTGTCTGTGTCGAGTGCTTTCTCTGCGTCGCCGAAGAACTCTTTGAAGGCTTTTATGAATGCGCCTAGCTTTGAATTCGGTGCGGCAACCTCTCTAGTCCACAGCATTGTTGTGTATGTTTTGGTGTCTCCTTTCTTAATCGACTGCATCGCCACTCTGAAGCCATTGTACCCTCTTACAGTGGTTCGCACTTGCTCCACTTTAGTTATTCGGTATGCTGCGCCTTCTTCCGGCTCGTTCCGCTCAGCTAGCTCTACTTCTATTTTCACCATCTACTCACATCACCTCCCCAGCCCAGACCTCTCGTTTTGGTCTGAGCTGGTCTGGAGGTCTTCGCTCACCTCAAACAGCTTAAGCGTCAGCTCATTCAAGTATGCGTCTATTTCTCTGCACATCTGAACATACAGCTTATTTGCAGATTCGATTCGATGCTTTTCAGCTAGCTCTCTTATGTCGTTTAGCATTAGCTTCATTTGGAGTAGTTTCCAGCGGACTGCGTAGGGGATGTGTCGTGTTATCATCCAGTCTTTTGGTGCGTATTGCATTTCTTCAGCTTCGCTCATTTTAGCACACCAAAACACGGAAGACTTCATCTGTCAGGAAAGCTATTATTTCGATTTTGCTGTTATCTAGTATGTTTATTGTTAGGATATGTGAGTCTCCTTTTAAGATGCGGTATGTGTTTTTCGCAGTCTTTTCGATGGTGAAGTCGTCCACTTTGACACTGGTCATTTCAACCACTCCTGTGGCAGATGCATCCGCAGTCGCCTTCGAACACTAAAACGCCTGTTCGTGAGAAGTGTTTTCCTGCGCACGCTACGCAGAAGCTTATTTTTGAGCTCATTTCTGCTCACCTTTTCTGAAGAGGCAGATTAGGACTGTTAGCTTTTCGGATGGGACTTCTTCGACTTCTATCAGCCCATCTAACACTAGGCATTCTAGCTCGTCTTTTGCGAAGCAGTTTATGTGACGTTTTAAATGCACTTTTGCTTCAGCTAGCTGCGTCTCAAGCTTTTTGACGTAATCCAGGAATTCTTCAAGCTGCTTTTTGAAGTTTTTAGCTTCGCTCATTTTTCATCACTTTTCGCTATATTTTCTAAATATTCTAAAAATGCTTCGTCTATGGCTCTTTTCACTTCGTCTTCTTTTAGGTTGAATTTTTTAGCTAAGTATTTGGCTGTGTATTCGTCTCGTCGCATCTGCTCTTCAGCCAATAAAGCACCCAATTTTTTGAAGAACCCAGCGCAGCTCATTTCAATACCCCACCGGCATCCAAAGAGCAATCTGAACCACAGCGCAATAGCCGTCTTTTTGGTTTTTGATATACCAGGCGCAGTGTTCTTTCAAACAGGATGTGGGTTGAGCACCGCTTTTGCTCAGAAGCGGGCAGATCAGCTCTTTTTCAGCGGCCGTCATTTCTGGACACCTTGTTTTAACAACTGGCAGTAAGCGCGGAGTATTTGGTATGCATTGTGAAGCCGCACCAGCAACGGATATCTGTCGTCAAGGACGTAGTTGAATTTAATTAAGTATAACGGTAACAGCTCAGGATGTTTTTGCTGAAGCATTTGTTGCAGCTTAGGGTATATTTCGGCAACCGTTTTAAAAATCTCAATCTCCATTTTTATTTCACCTCCGAGCCCTGCTTAAGTAGCAGGGAATTGAGCATCCTTTCCAGCTCCTCAAGCTCCCTCCTCTTCTTTTCGATCTCCGCCCTTAAAGCGGAGATCTCATCAACTTGAGGCTGGGCGAAGGGGATTGTTATTGTTTGCCCAGCCTCTAGTTGATTATTAATGCTTGCGAGATTATTGATTAAATTAAGCTGTTTAGCGTAATAGTATAGGCTGCGGACTGGATGGTATTGACTGGGTATGAAGCCCAGGTTTAAAATTTCAGCCTCAGCCTCGGCAATGTTTTTGTCGTCAACTTGAGGCAAAGGCTGCAAATTTATCGCCTCAAGTTGACTTGTATATCCCCCACTTTCGAAATTAAGGGCTGCTTTGGTATTTTGTTTAACTATAAACCACTGGGTAAATGAATGACAGGTTTTGCTGTGCGAACCTGTCGCGTATTGAAAGTATAACAATGCATTAAGCGGCGCTGTGAAGGCGGCAGGATTGTATAATTCGCTGCCTTGTGCGCAAAGATAGTATTTTTTGGTGCCGTTTTTGCCCTCATAACTTTTTATATAAAAACCTTTGTACAACGCGATAAAACGCCGCGTGCATTTAGGATTAGATACGTAGAGGTTAAGGTTTAGGCCGCAAGTAATAAAGCTTGCGGCTGCCATTTGGCTACAATAGCTAGTCATGCTCAGCACCCTCCGTAATTTCGCCTCCTCCGCTTATAAGCTTAAGAAGCATTTCGTTCTCCTGCTCAGTATAAATTTTGTTAAAGTTGAGCTTCGGATAGCCGTGGTAGCTTGGTTTTGCCTGGTAGAAATCGAGTAACTGCGGTGGGAAGCTTTTTAGGAAATCTGAATTGTAGAATTTTATCACAGCCTTTGATAACGTTTGCTCGCCTTGCTTTTCTATTTTTAAAAGCTCAATTTTTACTTCTCTTGGAGGGTCGCACTTACTCCAAGAGAAGTAGAAGAAATAAATATATATACCAGGATAAAGCTTGTAGATGATTTCGCCTTTGCCAGCACCGCCCCGCAAATACCCCTTGATGAATTTTCGGTTTTTGGGGCTATAAAGTACCCGCAGCGCAACAATGTTGGTTGTTGCTTGATATGACCCTTTAAAAGTTAAAGTTATTTGATTAGATGAGTTCGAATTTACGCTCAATCTCCAATACCTCCTGCAAAATCTTATTATATTCCTCTTGAGAAAGCTTTTCGTTAACAATATCGCATAAGATTTGATATAAGGTCTTACAATCACATGCAGTATGGTGATTCATTGTTATAAGTGCTGAGCCATCTCTCAAAGAAACGATTTTTTCAATAGCATAATCATGTTTAGTTTTACGTTTTAGCGACTCAGCGAACCCCTCAGCTGCGGCTGCGGGGTTTTTTGCGACCAATCGAACATATAGCTTTGGATGTTTGTGGTAATACCACAAAATAGTAGGTTCAGTGTAACTTCGAATCCATTTAGCACAATGACTTATGAAAAATTCCCGCCAACTCATTTAGCCTTTCACCTCCGAGAGGACGAGCCAATACTCTAAACCTTTTAGCTCGTCCTCGCTAAGCACCCGCCCCTCTGGGAGACGGGTGCTGAGAAAGAAGTGAATCGCTTGGTCTCCTGGCTGCATAAAGATGGTTTGGCGGTTGAATGGAATTTTAACACCGAGAAGACGGCTAAGTAGTTGAGCGGTTGCTTCGTGCCCCACAGCCGAAGTGAAAGGCTGTGAGGATAAGATGGCTTTGGCTTCCTCAACCGTGACCCTACGGAAGAACACGGTCACCTGAGAATATTGAGAGAAGTTGACTGGCACAATTAAAGTGTTGAGGACATAAAGCGTCATTATAATCTCACCTCAAAAAAATGGCTAGTCATGCTCAGCACCCTCCGTAATTTCGCCTCCTTTACTTATAAATTCTAGGAGGGCTTTGTTCTCCTCCTCACTATAATTTTTGTTAAAATCGAGATGTGGACGGCCGTGGTAAAGTGGTATAGATTTGTAAAAGTCAAATACCTGCGGTGGGAATTGCTTGAGAAATTCAGCGTCGTAGAATTTAATCATAGTCTTAGATAGAATTTGTTCGTTTTCACTTATATGTAAAAGCTCAATTTTAATCTCTTTCGGCGGGTCGTTACCCCGCCAAGAGAAGTAAAAGAAATAGACGTATGTACCAGGGTAAACCTTATAAACAATTTCGCCTTTGCCAGCATGGCCCTTTAGATACCCTTTAATGAATTTTCGATTTTTTATACTATACAAAACTCGCAGCGCAGTAATATTACTCGTTGCCTGCCAAGTACCACACCATTTAATCAAAGAATCTAAAGAAACCCCCTGCCCAGACTTTACACCCTCGGGGGTTGAGGGTGATTTAGGGGCGCTGGGCTGCCCCGTGCTTGCGCTTTGCGCGCTCATTTTCGGTCATCCATACCTATATAGGTATATCTATATAAACATATCTTTAAACACTTCATGCAAAAAGCCCACTTAAACCAGTGATGTAAATCTATCAACTGCTTTGGGTAAAGATGCGGCGGGCGGCTGAAAGCCAACTCTAAGCAAACCGGGCTTAAACTCGCCGGCGCATCAGACGCTAGTCGCTTGTGTGCTTGTATCTAGCCCTTTTGCGAGGACTCCAATACCTAAGCCTATGTCTGCTTTTTCGCTTGCGGTCCCTGTAAGGCGAGTAGGCTGTATATTTCCCATGCCCCCGGTGATACATCAGCTTACCTCTGCGCCTAACTAATGGTCCTGGCATCGTGAATAGTTCACCTTTAAGATATTTAAATGTTTGCTGGGTTCACGGAGGCTACGTTTGGGGCTGCGACACCATGCTCCTGCAAGGCTAATTAGCCTAGCTTAACGATGGCTACCATTCCCGCTCCGCCCACTTCTCAATCAGCTTCGTGCCCCTTTTAACATATTCGTGCGCAACCCTCGGGTCACTCCAATCAAACCAATGCATAAGCTCCTCTTCAGACGCACCCATTTCAGCCATCTGAGTGGCTAAGCTTTCTCGGAAGAGATGCCACCACGCATTCGGGTTAATCAATTTGATCAGCTGTCTCATCCTCGCATCGCTTAAATGCCCGCCCTCCCGCTCATACTGATACTCTTTCTCAACTAGATTTCCGCTTCTATCCCTATACTTCGCCTTAACCTTGATCACCTTACGACCCGTTGAACCAGGGAAGATGTAGCCCTCTTGAATCTTATTCACCCAATTCAAAACGTATTGAACGTAGGGGTGTTTTAAGCTGATCTTTTTGACGTAGAATCTTGGTATGGGTGTTTCGCCTTTAGCCCTCTTCTTCCCAACCTTAAACCTGACGTAGAGGAACCTTTCGTCGAAATATATGTCTTCCCGCTTAAGCTGAAGAATCTCGCTTACACGTTTGCCGAAGAGCCAAGCTAAAGCTATGAAGCATTGAAGCCTTTCACCAAGAGGCAAATCTTTAGCCTTCTCAAGCATAGCGTCAACCTCAGGTTTGCGGAGAACATCCTCCCTAACCGCTTTTATCTTCGGCACAATAGTTCACCTTTTATGGGGCTTCAGATCCTCCTTCGACGTTTTGCCGCATTTCTTACATATTTCAAACCACTCTTCGTTGCTGATCCAGGTGACTCTATGGGGTGTTTTAGCCCCACATCTACTGCAGAAGCTCGGAACCACATACTCAAATTGAATATGTTCCTCTGCACTCATTTCACACCAAGTATTGGTGAGGCTAATATTTAATCGTTTACTAAAATTGTTCTTTTAGTAAATCATTCCTAACCCATCTAATATTTGCAGATTTTTAGGCTATATAATAAAGCAATTAATTTAAGAAGATAAAGAACTACTATTACTTTTAGCTAACGCTGCGACCTTTTCCTCTATAAGTTTACGGTGGAACGAAATAAGCAGCGCTGCTTTGTTTTGCTCGATCTTATAGCCGCTACCCCGGAACTTCTCAATAACCTCGGTCTCAGTCGGCAGGATCTTGCTTAAAATCTCCTTTGAAATATTTGCTCTATTCGAGCTATCTAGCTTAGCCTCTATCTTCTCCACAATCGTGTCAGTTATCTGCCACCTTCTCTCCTCGTATTCATCCCAAACGTCAGAGGGGACATCGTGGAGCTGAAACGGAGCCCTTTCAACCACGATTTTGCGGAGCACGCTGAAGGGCTTATCTGGATCAGGAAGCCAAGCGTATCTCTCAACCAAATATTGGCTCGAGGGAAACACAGCAACCTCAAAAGTTATGTTGTCCGCCAAACTGCTTATCAGATTCTGAACCAAAGGCGTTGTAGTTACTATCACGCTAAACCTCTCTCTAACCGTTGCGACGAACTGCTGAAGCAAAGTGTATAGCTCTCGGTTAATGAACCAAAGCTGCTTAGGGAAAATGGTTGTAATATCATCCAAGATTACTAGAGGTATTCTCTTCCCCTTGCTTCGCGTTTCACGGTAGAGGTCAACCATCTCCTTAGGCGTGAGGATAAGCCGCTTAAGCGCAACATCCCAATCCCCGTAAACAGCATACGAGAACTGAAGCGCCAAGTTGCTCTTACCTGTTCCTTGTTTCCCCCACACCACCACATTCTCGAAGCCCGTTTTTTTAACCGCATCGCTTGGATCCCCAAATATGGCTGCCCTCAGATAGTCCACGAACCCCCAACCAGAGGAAATGTAGCCTAGCTCCATAGCGAGGTTGATTGCGTACGGCCAGCGCTCAACCTCCCTTTTGGCTTCTTTATCTGGAGAGAGCTTCCTGTTGATCTCGACGAGCTCTTGCTCGGATAATGGTTTAACTACTTTATCTTCGATTGCTGTCACTCCGATTCACCCGCCCTTCTGCCGACAAACGGAGGCGCCGGTTGAGGTGGAGGCTTGGGCTTAGACTCAACTCCAGCAGCGGTTGGCATTATCCAACCTCCAGTGGGCATCATAACGTTTTGGAGTATCGCGGCGTATTGGGGCGCTACGTCTTCGCTTAACCATGCCGCGTCCAGAATAATCAGCCCATACGGTATAACCTCGCGCTGCCCAAATAAATCCACAAGCCTAGCCACCTTATCAATATACTCCCTATTAACCCCCTCGCTCTTCTCAACCTCCTCCTTATAAGCCAACATATCCCTCCACACTTTCAAAATATTCTCCCAATAAACCATCATCTTCAAAAAAATCGGTCTGTCTCCTCCTCTACCCCAAGGCAAAGCAACTAATCTTAACACTCTATCGAGTTTATTTATTCTCTCCTCAACTGGGAGTGACTTATTATTAATAGTGTCTACGGCTTCTTCAAGTAGCAGTATTCTGGCGTAAAGTGTTTCATTTCTTAAAATATCTAACCCTATTCTTCTTAACTCATCTCTCTCATTTAAAATTGGCTTATCTTTACCAAAAATCTTTTTAAGAAAGCTCATTTAAACCCCCTCCTCGCGTGGAACATCAGCAGAAATACGGCGGCTAAGAAGGCAGCGAAAACCGCTTTAACGTATAGGTTCTGTGTAGTTAATATAAGGTCGTCTTCATACACATTAAGAAGCCTCAGCATCCTTCATCAACCTCCTAATCAGAGCCTTCCCAACCTCAGCCCCCACGACGCTTCCGAAGCCCGTGCTTACCCCCAAAAACCACCACCTGAATCAAATCCTCCATCAAACAACCACCTTCGCAGCGAACACTATGTTCTCAGGAGGTCCAACTAACCCCCTGTCCCTAGAGTAATTAGCCACAAACATCCTACCGCTCTCCACTATCACCGCCCCCGTTTTATTGTAGGTGTCTGTCGAGAATATCGTCCAGCCAACCACCTTAAACCCATCCTTCGGCAAAGCCTCCAAAGTCACTGGCAAAGAAGCGTTAACAATAAGCCACCCACCCTCAGGGACATCATAAACCACGCCGTTAACCTTAATCTGCGTTGAAATGAAGCTCCCATTCTCAAGACATAAAGCAGTAACTGAAATAGGCAAATACCCAACACCGGGCGCAGGTTCAATAACGGTAGGTCTGGTTGTAAAGTAAACCACGGTTCCTACAGCTAAACTTATTGAAGCCGCCGTTAAGATTAAAAGCAGTTTATTAGCGTTCAATTTGCTTCCTCCTAATCTTTTTATTAAAAGGAAGCCTAATGCTGCAAAGCAGCTTAACGCGTATCCCAACGCCAAAGCTTTGCCGTAAATTGTAGGTATGGGGAGCACCCAAATACTGATTTGTCTAAGAGCTCCCGTTAAAAGCCCAACTACTACCAACCCCCAAACTACTTTATCTTCTAAAGTATTCAACCCGCTCTACTCCTTCTTCTGTATATGAAGTAGATTATTAAAGCCACGATTATCAGGAACGCCAACACGAAGGCTTGATTAGCCGGGTTGGCGAAGAATATGTTGAGTTGCCTCACATACTCAGGGTTGCTACCGACTATAACTATAACCGACACCGCCAAAACCGTAAGCAGAATAAGCGTCCAAGGAACCTTAGGCTTAAACAGCATCTTAACCGCGTTTATAATACCCTGCTGCTGCTCACTGAGGTAAACCATCTGCTCCTTCACCATATTACCAATATTAACCCGGCTTTTCAACAGCCCAACAAGCTCATCCCTAGTTTCACCATACATTTCGCTGAGCCTAACCACCTCCTCCCTAATAGGCGCCTCATCCCTATCCTCCACAATATGAGGAGGCATAGCAACCTCAATCGGCGCCAGCTTCTTAACGTGGATAATCTTCCTTCTACTCTTTTCTTCACTCAATCTCCCTCAGCTCCTCATTCAACTGCTTAGCTAACTCCTCCTCAACCCTACGCCCATCCTCATAAAACCAACTATCCCCAATCTTCTTTACTAAAATATCCTTCATAACCCCCTCCTCAACCACCTTAATGAGGTATTTCTCCTCACCCCACTCCTGAGGCTTATACTTCCTCACAAACAGCCCCAGTCTTGGGTAGTCGCCCCCCGCCTCAATCAGCTCAAACAGCGGATACGGCTTAGCCTTATCGATAAAAGCCGGCTTATTAGCGTACTCGTAAGCCACAGCGTAGTCGGTTTGAGCGTGCGTAACCACACTACCCAAATAAAATATTCGGGCCTGTCTGAATCTAAACCGTTTTTCCCACTCGCCGTTATGAAGCCAATAGCTATATTCACACTTCCCATAAACGGGGTGCGGTGTGCTAATAGGGCCGTGGTAAACCTTCGTTAGAAACCTTCCGTCTCCAAGCGGGTACGAAACCGCTCTCTTATAATAAATATGCATCTTCCTCCAATACGGCCTAACCACCGCTTCAATATGCCTATACTCCGCAGTAACCAACTTAGCGTAAACCCCGCTTAAAACGGTTCCGCCTACCATTATGCCAAGCCCAGCGAAAGCCCCCACTGAAGCCCACGGCTCGGGCAGAAAAATCTTAGAGGCATACATAACCCCTAAAGCTAGGAAAAACCATATAAAATTAAAGTATTCGCCTAGCTCCACTAAGCTTCACTCTCCGTAGTGCTAATAGGCTTAAAAACCATCTCGCTTCCTTCATCTTCGCTTTTCAGCAGCTTCACCAGCTTAAACGGAATTCCCTCAATAACCACAGCCGCATCTTCATCTAAATCCACGTCGTAACCCGTCTTCTGAAGCTCAAACACTGTTCTCTTAAGCTTATTAACCCTATCCAAATCCAGAACCGGCTTCTTTCCAGTACCAACCAACGTAGGGGCGTTATTACCCCCTTCAGCTGCAAAGCCAGATAGAAGCAGCGCTAAGCTCAGCCCAAACACCCCGCACGAAGCCGTAAACAGCATCAACCCCATAGGGCTAAAGGCGTGGGTGAAGTAAAGATAGATATCATACAGCCCAACAAATAAGCTAGGTAAATAGCTTAAACCCCTATTCATCTTCACCACTCTCCCTTTCAAAAACCAGCAGCAGAACATCCTTCCCATCCAATATATTTGAGTTAGCTAAATCTGAAAGCAGCGATTTATCTTTAACCACAAAAATTTTAGCCTCCTTACCTTTACAATCCAGCTGTTTAACAAGTCTAGGATTTAGCCTAATGTCGGTTGAGCCGCCGATCTCAATAACCGGGGCTGTGAAAAAATGTGAAAGCAGCTTCCAAACTTTAGCGCTTACTGACATACCTTATATTTAATTACAGAGAAGGATGTTTATAAAGTTAACTTTGTAAACAAAGTAAACATCTGAGTAAGCTTTATTTAATCACATCCTCAATTTAAATTGAGGAAAAAATGTTCAACCGTAAAGGACAAGCCAAAATAAGCGCAGGAGCCCTCTTACTCATCGGCATACTCCTAATAGCGATCTTCTACTTCTTCCCAGCCATCGTCAAAGTCCCAACTCAGCAAGGCACCATAGTAGTTCAGCAGACAGCTCAGCAGCCCACCTTCCAAGCGCCCTCTAACTTCAACATAGGCGTAACCTACCAGGAGCGCAACGCCATATCTGGTGCGGCGGCTTCAACCTCTTCACCCAGCTACCTCATATTCCACAGCAACGGCAGAACCCTATCCTCGGTATCCTCGCTCTACGGCGAGTCGGGCGTAGCTTTAACCTCAGGCTCAACCACTAAATTCACGGTTTACCCAACCGACGGAAGCACCTTATTCCTAGCCCTAAACGCCGGCACAGCCCACTACATAGACGTAGCTAAGCTTCTATCCTCAAACCCATTCATATCCAACGTGAAGTGGATACCCGTAGACTCAGCGACCGTCAACCGCCTGGTTGCTGAAGTAAACTTGGGTAGGTTGGGTACGCCGAACTACAACATCGACCCCTCTTTAAGCGCCCAAATTCTCATACCCGTCCTCCCCGCTGATACATCGGTAACCCTAAGCAGCCCAGCTGACCAAGACGGCTTAGGCACAACCCCAGGTAGAGACGTCTACATAACTTGGGAGATAACGGGAATATCGGCAGACTCAGCTATAGACGTAGCTAAACTATACTTCACAAGCAACCAAACCGCAGCCCTCGTAGACCTCTTAGACGTTAAGATAACAGCGCCTAGAATCGTTAACCCAGCCACCGGTCAAGACCTCGGCGGAAACCTCAACATACCCGCCGCAGCTATGACGAGCCAAACTACAACCGGCGTAACTCAATACTGGCGCTATCTGCCTGGCGACAGAGACCAAGCTGTAGAATACGGTCAAGGCTTAACCATAGTCAGAGGAGCAAGCGACGTAGACAGCGTTAGAATTCAGCTCCACGTTAAAACATACTTCACAGCGGCCACGGACGCCGCCACAGTGACAATAGGCTTCAGACTCATAGGCGCAGATAACACACTGCAGGCAGCGGTAACCGACACAGTAGCCTTAGGAGGTTAGAGGTAGATGAATCTAGGTAAGTGGGTTGCCCCCTTCCTGGTGTTCCTAGTAGCCCTCTTCGTCGGCGGCTTCATCTTCGACCTAATCAAAACTCATCTAGGCGAAGCAGCTTCAGGCGTCTGGGGCTTCATAGTCAGCGCCGTAGTTCTATTCGTCGTCTACGTGGGTCTAATAAAATACGTGAAGCAGGGGCAGCCTCCGGTGTAAAAGGAGGCTAAGCAAAATGGCTAGAGGGCTAAGCAGCTCCACCGTAGCGTCCTTCCTACTCATCTTCTTCGGCGCCGTCCTAGTAGCCCAACCTTTCCTAAACTTCACAACCGCAGTGGTTGACACCACGCCTCCTCAACCCTCCTCGGGTCTAAGCCTCTTAGTGTGCTACCCAACCTTCGACAGCCCCACAGATTCAACCAGCCTACCTATGTCTTCATCCACACCCGGCATACTTTACCCCGGCCAATCCTGCCAACTCGTCCAAATCATCTACGAGGACAACCCCGACACAGCAACCATAACCATAGCTGAGAGCGGCGGCTCAACCCTAGTTTCCTCAGCCTCTATGACGGTTCACAGCACTGCTTCGCCTAACATAGTTCGCTACGTATATAGTTGGACGGTGCCTAACACAAGCGACAAACTCTACGTCTTCACGGTAACCGCAATCGACAAAGCGGGCAACTCAGCAACCTGGAACTACTACGGTAAAACCACTGGGCAGGTTCAAGGCTACTTCGTCATAAACGGAGTAAAGATAACGGGTAAAGACGATGTAATTTACCTACGCACCAAAACCTTGAACGTAGAGTTCTACGCAACCTCAGGCGCCTCAGCCATACAATACGTGCACGTCACAGTTAAAAACGCTAACACCGGAGCCTACGTAGGCGGCTTCGACGCAAACGGCAACCCAATATATATGACTAAGGGCACCGACAAATGGACCTACAGCGTAACCGTTCCAAGCGACGGCAGATACATAGTTACAGGCACAGTCTACCCAACCGGCGCCTCAAGCATAACGCTAATGAGTGTAGCCATAGATACAGGCTTTGCTTCGCCACTTAGCGTACAAACGATCTTAGGGGGGCTCCTAATACTCTTCGGTCTAGTGCTCTACGCCAGATCGAGGCGAGAGTAAATGGACCGAAGACTCACCCTCCTTTTTCTTTTCCTAATCGTTTTAGGTTTAATAGCGTTCTACCCTATAAAATACAGCATAATAAGCTACGTTAAAGACGTTCCCGTTCAAGTGGGCTACGACCCCGCTCAAAACTTCTGGATTTTAACCGCTGTTGTGAATGAGAAGGAGGCTTTCAAGCTAACCCTACACGCCAATCAAACCTATTCCACAGGGGGCGACACCGCCCTAAAGGCCAGCAGCGAAGTAGCCATAGTAATAGAGCCTAAGCAGCCCTTCAGCACCACAGGGTTAACCGAGCTGACAACTCAATTCGTCAGCAGCAAAACCGTGGCTTGGCTGGGCTACTCATTCGTCCCAGGGAAGGACGTCGACGACACAAGTTGGCTTACCACAGCCGCATATAGATTAACAGCGCTCAAAAACGGAGCTGAAAAAACAAGTATGGATGTCTTCATCAACTACAAGGAGCCTAAGTTCGTAACCATACCCGTGGAAGGCTACGCTGTTGAAGTTGATAATTTAGGTATGATCCCCCAGGGCGTCGAAGTTCCTTCAGGCGACCTAGTAGTAGTTCAAGACGGCAGGACCGGTAAACCCGCTCAGCACATCTGGATGAAAGCCGACTTAAACAGTATGGTTCAATCGTGGAATGTAGACGGCACCTACTGGGCTGTAAGCGGAAGCTGGAGTTGGCAGGATGTTTTAAACTGGGCTGAGCAAAGAGGAAAGCTTCCTCAAGACGTGCCTCTAGTCCACGTGTATAACACGGATATTCAGGAAACCCAAATTAAGCTAACCTACGGCGACATAGTTTTCGCAGGCTTCATAACCGTTAAAATACCCGCAGCCCTAGCTGACACTGTAACCATACAGCAATACACACCTAAACCCCAAATAGTTTCGGTTAACCCAACATCCATTTCGGTTAAAGAAGGCGAATACGCCGACCTAACCGTAGTGGTTAAGAACGTAGGTACCGAGGGAACTGTTTCGGTTTCAGCAACCTCAGCTATAGCAGACATCATACCGACCTCGCCTTCATCCATCATTATGAAGGAGGGTGAAACCCACACATTCACCTTCAAAGTCTTAGGCAGAGAAGTAGACGCTAGTAAATCAAGCGACATCACCATTTTAGCCCAAGGCAGAGGCGGCTCAGACACCAGAACCCTAACGGTAAGCGTTGAAAACGTGGTTAGAAGCACAGGCGGAGAAGGAGGAGGCGAAGCCGTAGACTTAAGTAAGCTCTTCGGCGGCTTCAACTTATCAGGCGCTCTACTGGGTTTAGGTGCGTTCTTCTTCATCCTCATATTAGCCGTAGTAGCCTTAGTCTTATTCTGGTTCTTCGGCTTACCGAGGAGGAGGGAATGATGGAGTTAAACACTCTTTCATACATGCTATTACTTTTAGCCTTCTTAATGGCCCTACACCAGTATTTAATGTTCGGCTCCTGGTTTGAGTTAAAAGATGTGCATCACGAAGCCTTCATCTTAGCCTTCGGGTTCGCAGGAATATTGTTAATGTACGTCAGCAGGAGGCGAGAGTAGTAGTTGGCAAATATAATTAGATATATCGGAATTTACCTTATGTTTGCAGCCATCTTAGCTTTTTTAATTAGCATCCCTGGGAGATTCGGCGTCGATATATTTGGAAGCTTTGAAGCCGCAACGTTAGTATCTATTATCGTCTTCCCGGTTACTGTTGTGAAATACGCTATAGAGTTTATCATATCCTCTCCTGAAGCTCCTTCTTCTTTGACCGAAAACCTAGCTTCCTCAATAATTATTTTCGTAGTAGGGTACTGGTTTTATAAAAGGGGCGGGGAAAGTTGAGGCGCATTAAATGTGGCGGCGAAGCCGAATACATCTACATAAACATCTACCTCAGCGAAAGCGGCTCGTACTGCCAAAAATGTTTAGATAAATTAAAGGGGGACGAGGAAGATGATTAGGCAAGACTACCTTAGCCTAAGTTTATCCGCCTTAGCTGTCGCTCTACTACTATATCTTTCAACCTTCGAAACAGAACTCTTAACCAAAGGCATCTTCATAACAGTAGTAGCTTTAGCCGGCTTAGTTTTAAGCCGGATGTTTAAAGTAGAAGGCTACGATGAAGACATCTCAGCTTCAGAAGGCAAACAAATCTTAATGTATGTAGCCCTATCTTTAGCCGCCATATTCGCAGTAAACATCTTCGTACCCCAAGTAACTAAAACCTATATGTCCGTAGCCCCCGTAACAGCAGCCCAAAGCCTAGCCGTTATGACGGCTGTAGCTGAAGAACAGTTCTTCAGAGGCTTCTTCCTAAACCTCTTCATAAGCAAAATGGGTGAAATATGGGGCGCCATCCTATCCTCAGCCGTCTTCGCAATATATCACCTAGCGGTCTACGGCACCAACCCCACCAACCTCGTAATAGTGTTCGGCGGAGGCTTAGCCCTAGCCTACGCAGCCATAAAAACCAGAAGAGTCTCAACACCGATGCTTGCACACGTCGTAAACAACGCACTTTCCGTATGGAGGTGATGTGGAATAACTTCTATAACAAGATTCATAGGAATATACCTCTTAGCAGTAGGCGTAATAGCTTTAGCGGGAAACACACTTGGGTTATCCATTCAACCATTTATCCCGGGGACAAACGTTGACCAAAGACCGCTGGTAATGTATGTTGTCCTCTTCCCATACTACTTCCTACAAGAAGTGTTTGCGTTGGCTTTCGGAGTCACGGTTTCAGAGGGAGCGCCTTTAACGTTCAGTGCTATTCATTTAATCACGAACTATATGCCCGCAATAATCCTCATAGTATTAGGGTGGTGGCTTTACAGGAAAGAAGAAGGTGAATGATTAAATGGACGCAGCCACCTTAACTCTTTTAATAACACTTTACCCGGTTCTATTCGTCTTA
>Ga0080004_1156613_pt1 | contig 15650 bp, 16 predicted proteins | sample WasSprMetagenome_FD_69207 | JGI IMG/M metagenome (GOLD analysis project Ga0080004, IMG submission 69207) | Sulfidic aquatic microbial communities from Washburn Spring, Yellowstone National Park, USA - WS (SPADES assembly) (version 2) | ecosystem: Environmental > Aquatic > Thermal springs > Hot... | reverse complement strand
GCCATGCTAATTTTCGGTTTAATCCCAGGTTTTTTCACGTCCATAATCGCTTTAATCGCGATATTGGCGCGCAGCGGAGACATTGTAGGAGCATCAATGAAAGCCGTTGCAGAGTTTTCAACCATAGCCGGGATGGCTATAGGTCTTAAGGCTACCAAAAAATTCAGATTAGCCCTCATGTTTGCTATGGGTCTTATAATGAGAGTTTTAGTGATGATACCTGTCAATTTGTTACTGATTTCCATTGGAGTGATGAAAGTCCAAGGAGTGCTGGTTACAATAGTTTTGCTGATAGGGGTCTTCAACATACTTCAAGGCATCATAACAATCTTTGGCGGTTACTTGATTTACGAAATCATCAAAAGACATTTACCATCCATCTCAAACAGTGCAAGGTAACCGTTGATTCCTTTGAGGATTTACTTTAATAGCCCGTATAGCCTTAACCACAGTATTAACGTCGGAAAGAAGCTTGAATCTCCATATATGAGGGTAATGAGGTTAGAAATTTGAGTGCAGGATTGAAATCGGTAACTTTCTATTGTAATGGTAGGCGAATTTTTGGAAATCTTCATTTACCCTACAAAGGAGCGCCTTGCATTATTGCTTTGCATGGTCTTGAAAGTGACAAGGACAGCGGTAAATGGCCCATCATAGCTTCTAGGCTTTGCAGGGAGGGTTACGCTTGTTTAAGGTTTAATTTTAGAGGGTGCGGGAATGAACCGGAGAAAAGCGAGGGATTGTTTGAGGAAACATGCTTAACCGATAGGATTGAAGATTATAGGGCTGCTATAAAGTTTCTATGGGAAAGTGGTAAGGTGGACGTTGATAGGCTTGGTGTCATCGGCTCAAGTTTTGGTGGAATGGTGGCTGTGGCAGCGCAAGATGAGCGGATTAAAGCAATGGTTGTGATGGCTACTCCATATAGGATTCCAGTTTTGGGTGAGCCTAAATTCTCTCGGGAACTAGGCGCATATTATGAGCTTCCATCTGGTAGAAGGCTGAAGGAGAAGTTCTTCAAAGATTTAGAAAAGTACGATTTGTTAAATGTCGTGAAGAAGGCGCCTCCAACACTCATCATACATGGAAGCATGGATGAAATTGTCCCAGTGGAACATGCATCAAAACTTTACGAAGCCGCTCCAGAACCCAAAAGACTTGAAATTATAGACGGAGGTGATCACACTTTTTCTGGTGCTGAGCATTTAAATAGGGTGATTAACTTAAGCCTCGAGCGGTTTAATAAGTATTTGTGACAATCTAAAACTAATTCAAAAAGGTCATTTACCCAAAAAATGGCGAAATCCCCCGCGAATTCCCTTTTTTCCTATTTTTAAACATCTTAGGGTTTGCTTTTCCGTTAACAGCAACTAACAGAAAAATGGAGCATTGTTATAATAGGAGGATACTGCTTTAGTAGCAGTATTTGCTAGCTCTCTTAGCTTGTGATTGATGGAATGTTTTACATGTGTGTTCTTTTTCTTAACGTTATGAGGAATGCACAGATGGCTATTACTATTGCAACCATTATGGTTAGTATCCAGAAGCCTGTTGTTGACCATATTGCTGGTGGATAGTCTTTTAAAATTAGATTTTTTGAGGTTGACGCTGATACTGTGGTTTGTTCTGTTGCGCTGGATTTTATTATGGTTAGCCAATAATCAGTCGCATAGCAGGCTTCTATCCTGTATGTTCCGGAGGGCAGCTTAAAGATAGCTTTGCCTGTGGAATCTGTTGTGTCGAGGCCATATCCCACTCCAGATTGGGTGTATATTATTACGTATGCTCCATGAATGGGTGAGCCGTCGTTCCCGAACACGTTAACTGTCAACTGAAAAACTTGAGTTTTTATTATGTAGGGACCGTTTGAATCGACATGAATTGTTATTTGCTTAACTATCAAGTCTTTCCATAGAATTGTAAATCCGTAGTTTCCCGCTGGAACTTGAGTCATGTTGATGAACCCGTTGGTTGTTGTGTAACGCGGCAAAATGTCTGTTGTACCATTCCTCCAGGTAATATAAACCTGAGCATTAGGTAATGGTTCGCCCACATCATCTGTTATCAGAAATGCGGGATCATAGTATACGATGATGCCCATAGTAAACGTGTGCGTTTCTTCCTCAATAAATGGATAATATGTTCCAGTTTCGTTGTAATGATAGAGTCCATTATTATCAATAACCGATACGATGACTGTGTAATTTCCTAAGGAGGCTGTTGTCGGGTAAGACCAGTTCATTTCATAAACATTAGAATATTTTATAAGCCATAAGCCATCAGATGCCCTCGTCATATCCTCGTTGTCTATGACCAAGTTTCCTTCAGGATCAACAATTGTCATATTGACCTTGTATGTGTCGTATCCCCCGAATGGGTCTGTAACGTTGGCGCGAACTATTACTACACGTTCGCTTTCGCTTGCATTGTAATAGAATAGGTTCGTTTCAGAATTATCCGCAGAATAGGTTTTCACCCACACTGGTCTTGCATAGTCCTCAGCTGGTAAAATGACTTTGCTTGGAAATAGTGGTGAATCATACCAGATTCTCGTGTCAGCGGAGGAACCAGCATTAACCTCAACCTGCACTAAAAGTGTTGTGTCAGGGTTGAAGGTATGTGCGAGGGACGTGGATAGGTTATAACAGTATGTGGGAACATCCACGTAAGCGCCTATGCTGCTTGCCACAACCGGGTTAATGGCTCCAGAATCCCATAGAACATCGCCACCAACAGTTATCTCTTTAAACTGCAGTGCAAAGGTTGCTGGTTTGTAGGCTGAGGCGTTCACCCAAATAAACACTTGCCATGAACCATCAAACGTCACAGGACCCGCAAGGTTAGGATATAAGTAGAAGTCGATGTCAATTTTTGGCAACCCTATTGGCTTATAGAAGGAATTGGCGTAGGCTTCTTCAATGGTTGAAAATCTGAAAAGCCGAGTAGTGTTAATAATATACTTTGTCTGCAAGCCTGCCACAGAAACAGGAGCATCGCTATGGTGAAAATAGAACTCCATAGGTTTAGCTGCGCCTGAATATGAGGCTAACTTACCAGTCGGAATGAAACTGGCCATGGTTATAGCTGCCAAAACAAAAGCAGTCAGCGTTAGCAGAGATTTTAACTTTCCAAACCTGAGCTTCAATGAACACACCATTAAAATGCATACAACCCATAACAATTAAAGCATTGTTAACTCCAAATACTAATCAGCAATCCATATTCAATTGAAATCAATTATGGAAAGTTTTTTATCTGCATTACATGAGTAGTGCATGTTGGAGGGAGGATGAAGTGGCTAAATGCCCAAAATGTGGAGCTACAATTGAAACTCCCAAGAAGAAGTGGACGATGGCTGGACGCCCAGACAAATCCGGTAAAAGAATGCAGTTGGAAATAGGCCTATTCGACTGTCCAAACTGTAAGAAACCGTTCAGAGAAGTCCTAAGCAAAAAGAAAGTTTAGAAGCAAAATTTTCCATCTAACAATCGCAAACTCGTTAAAAACTTCTGTTAACGATGATTAGTGGAAAAAGGTTATATGTTGCATGGGGTATTTTGGTGTATTTGCGGGTGCAATGTGATGAAAGGTGAACGCCAAATTCAAAGCCAATTTTGACTTAACGCTTAAGCCAGATTATCGCCCGCTTGAACTTGAAAAGGAAATCCGCGAATTCTGGGAGAAAAACCAGATACAAAAGAGGCTAATGGATTTTCGCGAGAAAAATAATGTGGGCTTAGCTGGTTATGTTGAGGGACCGCCCACGCTGAACGGTATACCGCATGTGGGTCACGCTAGAGGTCGCGTGATAAAGGATTTGCGTTATAGATGGAAGACGATGCAGGGGTTTTTTGTGCCTTTCTGGGCTGGATGGGATTGTCAAGGCTTGCCGGTTGAGCTTGAGGTTGAGAAGCTTTTAGGCGTGAAAAACAAGCGGGAGCTTATAGAAAGAGTGGGTGAGGAGCGCTTCATAGAAGAGTGTAAGCGGGCTATTATGAAATATCATAGGGAGTGGGTTGAAGCCGACAGAAAACTCGGCGTTTTCATAAACCAGGAGAAAGCCTACTGGACATACAAAGACGAATACATCGAGCGGGAATGGCAATATTTGAAACGCGCTTGGGAACAAGGACTATTAGAAGAGGGCTATTATGTTGTTGCCTACTGCCCAGGATGCCAAACGAGCCTAAGCAGCGCCGAGGTAGGCTACGAAGACTCTTACAAGGAAGTAGAAGACCCTTCCCTCTACTTCAAATTTAAGGTAGCCAACAGCCAAAACGAGTATTTTTTGGTTTGGACAACCATGCCCTTCACCATCATCACAGACATGATGCTCGCTGTTCACCCAGAAGCCGAATACGCGAAAGTCAAGGTTGAAAACGAAAAGTGGATAATGGTGAAGCAACGCGTCGAGCCAGTTATGCAGGAATTCGCCATAAAAAAATATGAGATAATAGAAACTGCTACGGGTAAAAGCCTTGAAGGAACAAGATATGATTATCCATTTAAGGATGTCATCCCAAAACAAGCGGAACTCGACAAGCACCCTCACGTCCACACGGTTGTCTGCGAAGACTTTGTTGACGTAAACACGGCTACAGGCGTTGTTCACCTCTCGCCTGGAAACGGCGAGGAAGACTTCTTCGCAGCACAAAAGCGTGGAGTTCCAATTTTTGCTCCTTTCGACGACGAAGTTAAATTTACAAAAGAGGCAGGAGTTTTCAGCGGAATATTTGCAAGAGACACTGACAAAATGGTTATTGAGGAACTTCGCAAAAGAGGATTGCTTGTTGAAGCAAAAACGGTGAAGCATGAGTATCCAACATGCTGGCGTTCTCATCACAAACTTGTCTGGCTTGCAAGAAAAGAATACTTTTTAAGAACTGACAAAATAAACGCGAAAATTGTTGAAGCTGCGGAAAAAGTTGAATACTTCTTTGAAAGCCCCAAAAACCGCTTCCTCTCCTTCCTAAAAGAGGGAAAACCATGGTGCATATCCCGCGAAAGAGTTTGGGGCACACCATTGCCAATTTGGAGATGCGAAAACTGCGGAGAAAAAACGCTTGTGGCAAGCAAAAAAGAACTTTTTGAAAAAGCCTTGGAAAAGCCTCCTAAAAATTTTGAACTTCACAAGCCTTGGATTGACCGCGTCGCTTTCAAATGCGAAAAATGCGGAGGAATAATGCGCAGAGAAAACTATGTGTTGGACACTTGGCACAACAGCGGAGCCTCGCCCTATGCGAGATTCACAGACGAAGAATTTGAAAAGTACGTGCCAACAGACTTCTTAACAGAGGGGATAGACCAAACCCGCGGATGGGCAAACTCGCTTCTGCTGGAACATGTCATATTAACTGGAAAGGCTGAAGCGCCCTACAAGGCTTTCCTATTTCAAGGGTTAACACAAGACGCAAAAGGCAGAAAAATGAGCAAAAGCCTAGGCAACATTGTAGAAGTTAATAGGCTGCTTGAAGAGTACTCCGCTGATGTCTGCAGATTCTACATGCTCTGGAAATGTTCACCAGTAGACTTCATGAACTTCGACCTTAAAGAACTGAGCCGCCGCCCACACCAAGTGCTGTCAACACTATACCACCTAAACAGATTTTTCTTGCAAAATGCCGAATACGACAACTTCAACCCGCAAAAACACACGCTGGAATGGGCATTAAAAGAAAAGCAGCTTAAAAGCCCAGACCTTTGGCTGCTTTCCAAACTTCAAGCAACAATAAGCGAGTGCACGGTTAGGCTGGAAAAATGCGAGTTCAACTTTGCAATGTCAACCCTAGAAGATTTCGTGATAGATTCTGTGAGCAGAGTTTACGTGCCAATGATTAGGAAGGAGCTTTGGACAGACGACCCCAAAACCCTAAACAGAAGACTAGCCATATACGCAACCCTATGGCATGTCCTAAAAACAGTTACTCTCCTCTTCAACCCGGTCACGCCATACCTAAGCGAGGCACTTTACCAAAGAGTCTATAGAAAACTTGACCCAACACTACCAGAATCAGTAAACTTTGAAGGTTGGCCGAAGCCAGAAGAGGAAATGCGGAACAAAACCTTAGAAGAGGAGTTCCAACTGCTCTTCAAATGCGTTTCGCTAGTTTACTCCGCAAGACAATCAGCTAGGCTAAAGAGAAGATGGCCCCTAAGCAAGATGGTCATCGTTGCCCCAGAAAACATCTGCAGTACCATAAAAAACTTTGAGGAGTTCATGCTGGAGTTGGCAAACGTCAAAAATGTGGAGTACGCGCAAAAAGCTCCAGAATACACTTCGCAGAAAGGCTGGGTTTCCACCTCGGAAGACCCAATTCAAGTGCTCTTAAACATTGAACGTGACGAAAACTTGATAGGCGAAGGACTAATGCGAGACTTAGCCCGCCGCGTTCAAGCATTAAGGAAGGAACTTGGATACGTACCCACAGACATTTTAAACACCGTCCACATAGCTGAACTTGACGAAGAAAACATTAGGCTTCTGAAGCCTTACCTAAGAGACATGGCTGAACTTGTCCGCGCCAAAAACGTCCAATTACATGGAAAAAGAGAAGATGCCAAACTAGAATGGCACGAGTACCAACTGGACGAAAAGAAGGTCTACATAGCAATCGCCTAAAAGCCTTCACCAACAATGTTGTTACGCCCTCTCATGTGATATTTTCGGAGTATTGGAAAAATTAAATTACGTGTGGCGCATCTATCATTTAAACGGGCTGCAATGTTAAAGGGGAAAAAGGAAATGGGAACGACGGGAGTTTCTGAAGGAAAAAACAAGCGTAACTATAAGGTAGAGGATGTAATGAGCCGTGAAGTTGTTACAATAGCGCCTGAAAGTACATTGTATGAAGCTGCTAAGAAAATGGGCGAGAAGCGCATTGGGAGTCTTGTAGTTGTGAAATATGATACGCCTGTTGGCATAATAACAGAACGAGATTTGTTAAGCAAAGCTGTTTGCGGCGGAATTGACTTAAAGAAAGATTGGTTAGTTGGCGGAGCCAGCATAAAAGAGGAAAAAGTTGAGAAAATCATGTCCTATCCGCTGGTTACAATATCCGCTAAATCAAGCATAAAAGATGCAGCTAAAATGATGATTGAGAAGAAAATAAGGCGCCTTGGGGTCCGTAAATCTGGAAAGCTTGTTGGGATAATAACTGCTTCAGACATGATTCGAAGCTTACCTGAAGTTCCAGAAACCATGCGCATGTGGTTTGAAATTGATTACTTTATGGCTAAACGGGTTATAACGGTTGAAGAGAAAACGTCCGTAGATGCAGTGGCGAAAATCATGGGTGAAAACCGCATAGGAAGCGTTATCGTAACAAGCCAGGGAGAACCCAAGGGCATATTTACAGAACGCGACTTGCTCACCAAGTTTTTAGTTCAAGATAAGCCACTAACAACGGAAGTAGGCAACGTATGCTCGTTCCCTCTTATCACAGCGCCATTAGGAATAAGCGTTAAAGACGCCGCCGCCATCATGAGTTCAAAAGGCATAAGAAGGCTTCCCATCGTCGAAGAAGGCAAAATAGTGGGAATTGTTACAGCGCGCGACTTGGTAGAAGCTTATGCACGTGGCAGAGTTAGATAACTTAATTCTAAGCAACTTTGAACTCGTAAAGGAACATTCTTCTAGAAGCTCTAAACTTTCATCAACAATATTGTTAAATCCACCTTAAAACCAGAATATTTCCAAGTGACCCTTGTGACTGTAGAAGCCTTAACATGCCCTTTCTGCGGGGCGCCATACAAAGCCATAATCCCAGCTGGCACAATCCAAGTAAAATGCAACTATTGTGGGGCTGCAATTCTTGTTCCACCCCGCCTAGGAGGCGTAGTCCGACAGTGTCCAAATCATCCTGACACCTTGGCTGTCGGAATCTGCAACGACTGCGGGCAAAGCTACTGCACTCGCTGCCTATACGCTATCAGCATAGAAGGGGGAAAACTGCACGTTTGCGCTAAATGCTATGAAAAGCGAAGAGGCATGAAAACAGTTTGGGCATCAATTCTCCTCATTTTTTCAATAATCCTCTTATTAGCCATTCCTTTCATTATTGCAACACCTAGGCCCTCACCAGATACAGGTGGGGTACTGCAAATGTTATTTGCCGCAATTTTGCTTCTAACACTGTCTTTGGTTGGATTTTCAGCAGGCAAAAAGATGCCTCCAAGCGTCTACGACACACTCCAACAAGGCGGATATGCTGGACATACTCCAAAGGCTTTTCTAAAGAAATGCATTGAATGCCAAAAAGAGATACCCATAGCTTCTGAAGAATGCCCATACTGCCAAGCAAAACAAAAAGGCACATAAACCGAAAGCCCTAAATCCCATCATAAACCGTTCTCTTCACAAACAAAATAAAGAAGGGCCGGTAGATCAGTCTGGTATGATCGCCGCCTTCGCATGTAAAAACAGGAAAAGGCGGAAGTCGCGGGTTCAAATCCCGCCCGGTCCACCTCCTATCAAGCTGCCAATGAATTTAACGTACGTTAATTGCGGTTCACGAAAGATTAATTACCAGTTGATAAATTTTCTTCTAGAAGAGAATCTTCGCTAATCATATATACTCAAATACTAAAGTGAGAATGGAAAATTAACTCGCTTTGACATGAGAAAGCATGGGGAGTAAGCCTCATGCCTCATGGAAAGGGGAGCTGACGTGAGTCGGCTTAGATTCCAGAAAGTGAATGAATGGGAGAAGGGAGAGTGATGGAAATGCATAAGGCCAAAAGTTCAGTGTTAATAACCCTGCTTATAGTAGGGCTTGCAATCAGCGCAATTCCAATGGCAAATGCGTGTGGAACGCCTTTCTGGCCAAAGCCTCCGTTGGGCATTAGACCAATAGTATTTGTCCACGGCGGCGCGGGTTCAGGGGCTCAATTTGAGTCGCAAGCAATGCGATTTACAAGCAACGGCTATCCCTCCGACTACATAACTGCCTTTGATTACGACTCTTCTCACACAGTCGAAAGTAGAACTGCTGTTTTGGCGCGTCTTAACCTATTTATCGATGACGTTTTGGAAGCAATGGGCGCCGATAAAATCGATCTCATTGGACACTCTTACGGCGGACTTATTGTGTTGCTTTACTTGAACATGACGGGATGCGCTGCAAAAGTTGCCCACTGCGTTATTATTGACAGCAGCTCAAGTTTAGGATACAATGCTCCAGAGGGAGTGCCTACATTAGCTTTATGGGGAGAGGGACCCACAACCCGACAGATACCGGGAGCAACAAACATTTACATCTCAGACCAGTCCCATGTTCAAATGTGCACATCCGCTGAATCCTTTGTGGAAATGTTCAAGTTCTTCACAGGCAGAGAACCCTTAACAAAATACATTGTGCCCGAACCCCCTGGCCATATTAGGCTCGGAGGGAAGGTGGTCTACTTCCCGCTGAATACAGGAGTAGAAGGTGCAACCTTAGAGATCTGGAAAGTGGATGGCGACACTGGTGTGAGAACTCGTAAAAAGCCAGAGGCAGTCTACACCATAGGTGCAGACGGAGCTTGGGGGCCCTTCAAGGCAAAAGCAGGCGTATACTACGAGTTTGCAGTAACGTTTATAGGGCCTAACGGCACGGAAACACTGCACCACTATCGTGAACCTTTCATAAGAAGCGACTACCTCATTCGCATACTCGTATCTCCGCCAGGCGGCGTTGCCTACTATGCCGATAGAAGTCCAAACCACAGCAACCTGCTCATTCAAAGATACAAGGAGTTCTGGGGCGATCGAGGTGACAACAATGATATCCTCGAAATTAACGGCATTAATGTAGTTACTGCCGCTATATGCCCTGGAATAAAAAGGGTTAATGGAATATGGGTTTACGATAGATACGCTGACGGCATAAGCAACCTAACTGCACCGATCTCCTATTACTTTGCGCAACCCTTCCAGACAGGTGTTGACCTCTTCATTCCCGCTGCTGATCCTCCGAACGCTACAATATCTCTTGTACTTACGCCACGAGGTGGAGGCGGCAAAACCCAGGTCATAAACGTTCCCAACTGGGCGTCCTTAACGGAAACCGTGTTACATAGAATAACGGTTCTATTCAACGATTACCTTCAAGACATCAATTCCTTCCAAGACTACATGCGCGTGTGGCGTCCATAGCAAACAACAAAAGTGAAACGCTCACCCTCTTTTTTATTAATGAAAGTCAGGTGGGCTTAGAACTATACTTTGTGTTTTTCTTTGATTTCCCATAGTTTTTCCGCTAAATTTTCTATGTAATCTTTTCTTTCCAACTTGTTTCTCCACTGTTCTGGTATTGCTTCGACGCCGTGGTACGCGCCGCTTATGGCTCCTGTCATTGCGCCTATTGTGTCTGTGTCTCCGCCTAGGCTTACAGCATATAGCACGGCGTCCTCAAAACTGCTCCAGTTACGCAAGAAGCAATAGATGGCTGTTGGAACGGAATTGTGGGCTTCAACTCCGTTTCCAAGCTCCCTCACAACAGCCGCTTTGTCTGCAGCATCAGCAAGCAGTTTCCGCATCCTCTCCAACTTCATCCTGTACACTTCGTTTTTCATGAAGTTTTTAAGCTCTGTTAAGAAAGTGTGAGGGTCAAAGTTGCAAGATGGGCTGGCTTTCACAGCTAAAGCCACTACGTAAGCCTGCAAAGCCGCGCCCTCCATTCCAAGTTCGTGGGTGTGAGTGATTTGGCTCTGGCTGTAAGCTACAGCTCGAAGCTTCTCTAAATCGTCATAGTAAAAAAGCCCAACAGGTGCAACACGCATTGCTGCTCCATTACCAAATGAACCAACGCCGCCGAACAACCGCCTTGCAGCCTCGTCCCAAGCCACGCCGGACTTTATCCACCTAAAAACCCGCGGTGGACCGCTGGCGTAACCTCGCCATGGTTCTTGTTCATAATTTTTGATGAAAGTTTGAGCCATATGATTTCCTTCAAAGCCCTTGTTTGCAATCAAGGATTCTGCAACGCCAATCATCATGTGCGTGTCATCTGTCCACCTTCCATGGAAACTTTCCGCATCCACACTCGAAAATGAGAAGCCTTCAAAAGAACTGCCTAGTGCATCGCCAACAGCGCTTCCAATAAGGCACCCAACAAATTTAGACTTCAACATGCCCATTCAACAAAGGCTATAATACTTTTACGAGTTTAGCTTTTGTCTTGTAAAAGGCGGCTTTTTCCGGCGAATGCACGTGAATTTCGAAAGGTTCTTTTATTCCACTCTTCCAGAGTTCAGCATGAACAATTGCTGGTTTTACTGTCGTTATAATGAGTATGTCTATGTCGCTTGAATAGTTGTGTCTTTTCTCTGCGACAGACCCGAATAAGTATATTTCCGCGTTTGGGTCAAGTTTGTTTACGGTTTTTTTGATGGTTTGCAGATTTTTTTCTAGGTTTTTAAACGCTTTTTGTCTTTTTATTGCATTTTCTATCAAGATTTTATGCGACATTTTCCATTATTTCCTTTACTGCCTTTGTCAGTTTTTCTGTTTCCTTCTTGGTGAATTCTCTCATTACGTATCTTGATGTTATGTAGGCATCTTCTAACATGCCCAATTCTAACAAATAGCTTTGGAGCATGTTTTTTATTATGTCCTTTTTGTCTTCTGAAACTATTTTAGATAGGATTTCTAGGAGTTCTCTAACACTGTGTGTTCTAGGATAGTTTACACCATGCACTAGAATTTTTGCCTTTAAGAATAGTTGCAAAGCTTGTTCTAGGCTGAAGACAGCTAAATCGAAGAAGCCCTTGCTGGCTTGATATTCCGCAGTTTCTAGGAACTCCTTTGCTCTTCTAAGTAAATTTTTTTCCTCTTCCTTTCTGGTCACGGTGCGCACTTCTCTGTAGAATTATTGATTCTGAAAATATTTAAGTGTACGCAAAGTTAACAATCTTACGCGAAGCCACAGTATTATGGTTTGAACACTATTGTTACGTATCCGTCTGGGAGAGTTTTAGTAGCCATTTTGAGTTTCATTCCAACCTTCACTTCTGTTGGCTTTACGCCTTCAAGCCATCCCATCACTTTAACGCCTTCAAGTGTCTTTGCTACAGCTATGATGTATGGCTCGTATTGAGTGAAGCCTTGAGGTCTTGTTTGCACATGAGTGTAAGTTTCTAAAACTGCTTCTTCGCTTAGTTCAAGCCACTCAACTTCAGATGTTAAGCATTGTGGGCAGTCAACTTGCGGCGGATAGTAAAGGTTTCCGCATTTCTTGCATTTTGTTGCACAAATTTTTCCTTCTTTAAGTTTTTCCCAAAAAATTTTCGTTTTGGCAACTGGTATTTTGTGAGTGTAGGTTATTGGTCTGCTCGTTATTGAAGCTGGTTCTTTCGCCTCTGACATCATTTTCTCCTCCTAAGGATTGTTACCCAACAGTAATGTCCTGTTCCGCCGACGTTGTGGGCTAAGGCAACATAATTTTTAAGCGGAGCTTGTCTTTTACCCGCTTCGCCTCTTAACTGTCTTGTTAACTCGTAAATCATGGAGCAGCCAGTTGCGCCTAGAGGATGCCCCTTCGCTTTCAATCCTCCATCCAAATTCACTGGTATTTTTCCTCCAAGCTCCGTTTGGCCTTCCGCAATGAACTTTCCGCCCTCGCCTTTTTTGCAGAAGCCCAGGTCTTCGTAAGCCATTATTTCGGCTATTGTGAAGCAGTCGTGAACAGTCGCAACATCGACATCTTCTGGCCCGATTTTAGCCATTTTGTAAGCCATTTTTGAGGCTCTTACGGCGGCTTCAAGCCCGACGTAACTGGTTCTTCTGCATATGTTGGCTGTATCTGAAGAAAAGCCCATGGCTTCAATCCAAACTGGCGTATCTTGTCCTTTAAGCTCTTTAACCTTTTCTTCAGAAGCGAGTATAACGCATGCTGAACCGTCGCTTATTGGGCAGCAGTCAAAAAGCTTCAAAGGCCAAGAGACAACTCTTGAGTTAAGCGCCTCCTCCAATGTTATTGCCCGTTGAAAATGTGCTTTCGGGTTCATTGTCGCATATTTGTGGGCTTTCACAGCCACCATGGCGAGGTGCTCTTCTTTCGTGCCGTATTTTGCCATGTGAGCTGAAGCGTGAAGCGCGTAATAAGCTGGGAAGGTTGTTCCGAAAAAGTGAAATTCCCAAAGGTAGTTTCCTCCGCGTCCGCCAACGGCAAGCGAAGTAGCCGTGTCAACCTCACACATTTTTTCAACTCCCAAAGCCATTGCAACATCAACCTGTCCAGAAGCCACGCTTGCGTAGGCGGTGTAAACTGCCGCGCTTCCAGTTGCGCAAGCCGCCTCAACCCTTATTGGACCTCTATCGTAAAATCCGGCGTACTCGTTTATTGGTACAGCTGGGTAAAGTTCATAGGTTCTTGTGCCAGCAGAGCCAACAACGCTTAATTCTATGTCTTTCGGCGTTATTCCAGCGTCTTCCACTGCCTCTTTTACCGCTTCAAAAGCAAGTTCTTGAATTGTCACGTCGTTGCGGTTGCCGAATTTTGAGTTGCCAACACCTATTACAGCAACTTTCCTCATCTAAAGCACACGCCATTCAAGTTGTAAAACACTATTGCCAGCTACAAGACTATATGCCTATCGATTAAAAACGCCCCTAAAACATCTTCCACAAAGTTAGATTTTGTAGTATTTCGCGTAGAGGATTATGCCTACTGCCAAAATAGCTATGCACGACATGGAAACTATCACCAAATCCAGTAGTATAGTTGAACTGGCGACGGATGCTCCTCTAAGGAAAAGAGAGGTCAACGCGTCCGTGACATAGTAGCTGGGCACGAATTTGCTGACTACTTGCGCGCTGGATGACAATGAAGCCCCAACAAAAGTTCCTAGAAAAAGTTGAGGAAGCACAAAAAGGAAGGCTATTCCAGTTGCTGCGCCAGATGTTTTGGCGACTGTTGCTGTGATTAAACCGAAGCCCACGTTGGAAAGGGAGAATATTAGCACAAAAGCGAATGCAAGAGCATAAGCCGAAACATCCACGTTTGGTCTGAACCCCACAAGATATGCCACAAGAAAGACGAGGATTGCTTGAATCAAGGCTATGAGCATGTAAGACAGAACTTGGCTTGCCATAAACTCCGTGGGGGTTGTAGGAGTTATCCGAATTCTCTTTAGCATACCGTTTTCCCTGTCTTGAGTGAAAGACTGTGCAACCATCATTATGAGGAAAATTGATGCGAAAGTAAACATGCCTGGCGCCATAAACTCGAAGGCAGAAAGCTGTTTCGCTTCCACTAATGAAGCAACTTGCAGACTTATCGGGGTTGGGGTTGGCTGTGCATTGCCATCTGTAAAAGCGCTTAGAATCTGTTGGATGATGGGCGGTATGGCTTGCGTTGCAACAACCGAACCTTTATCCAAATAAAGAGAAACTGTAGCGTTTATCCACTTGCTCGGGTCGTTTGGCTCTTCATGATAGGATATGAGGCTTTGGCTGAAAGATTCGGGGATGACTATTATGGCTTGGATTTTTCCTTGGGATAGGTCGTTTTGAGCAGTCTGATTGTCTGCATAAACTTGGACGCTTAATATTTTTGCATCAGACAATGCTGCGATGAATGCTTGCGACAAGTTCGCATAGTCCATGTTGACTACGCCGATGTTGTAAACTGGTTGTGTGCCTCCTAAACCGCCGAAGGAAGCGCCGAAAGCTAAGACAAAGACTATGGGGAAGAGGAAAATCATGAAAAGCACGGCAGGCTCCCGAACGGTTTTCTTCACTTCTTTCTTAGTTAAAGCTGTAACTCGCTGAAACTTCATCTAAAGTTCCTCCCTTATCCTTCTCCCTGTTAATTTGATGAAAACCTCTTCTAAATTCTCAACACCATGTTTTGAAATCAGTTCTTTTGGCGAATCAAGCGCGATGAGTTTCCCATGGTCAATTATGCCTACGCGGTCGCAGAGTGCTTCAGCCTCCTCCATGTAATGGGTGGTCAAAAAGATGGTTTTGCCTTCCTTTTTCAGTTCTTCCATGAAATCCCAGACAGCGCGGCGTGATTGTGGGTCCATGCCTATGGTAGGTTCATCCAAGAATATGATCTGCGGATCATGAATTAACGCTAGGATAAGGCTTAATCTGCGTTTCATGCCGCCGCTGTATTTTTCAACTTTTCTTTTAGCGTCTTGAGCGAGTCCCATTTTTTCCAGAAGCATGTCCCGCCGCGTTCTAAGCGTACCTTTGTCAAGAGTATGTAGGTTTCCGAAAAGCTCTATGTTTTCTATTCCTGTCAAGTAGGGGTAAACAGCAGTTTCCTGAAGGCAAACGCCTATTAACTCCTTAACTTTTGCACTTTCTTTCTGCACATCATAGCCGCCCACAATGACGGAGCCGCTTGCCGGTTTTAGAAGTCCACAAAGAATATTTACAGTTGTAGTTTTGCCCGCGCCATTCGGACCAAGCAAACCGAAAAGTTCTCCCTTCGCCACATGTAAACTAACACCATCTACAGCAGTTACATCTTCAAATTGTTTAACAACACGTTCCATCACTATAGCAAACTCGTTCATGAGTTAGACATCCATTCGCCTAATTGAATGTAATTTGGCGGGCCCGCCGGGAATTGTCCCTTGAAAGGGCGCTGTGCCTTCCAAGTTTGAACCCGGGACCCCCGGGTTAAAAGCCCGGTGCTCTATCCTTACTGAGCTACGGGCCC
>Ga0080004_1111702_pt1 | contig 15660 bp, 15 predicted proteins | sample WasSprMetagenome_FD_69207 | JGI IMG/M metagenome (GOLD analysis project Ga0080004, IMG submission 69207) | Sulfidic aquatic microbial communities from Washburn Spring, Yellowstone National Park, USA - WS (SPADES assembly) (version 2) | ecosystem: Environmental > Aquatic > Thermal springs > Hot... | reverse complement strand
TTTTCTAAAACTAAAAGAGGAAAAGAAGTATTAGATATAATAAAAATGAAATTACCCATATTTGGACCTATTATTAAATCTTATTTAGTGGTTAATTTTTTTAATACTTTATCTTCCTTATTAGCTACAGGAACTCCTATGCTTAAGGCTTTAGAGATAACTAAACAAGTTATTGATAATTCCATTTTTAATAGGATTATTGATTATTCTATAATAAAAATAAGTGAAGGAAAGACATTAAGTGATATATTTTTTAAATTTGTAAAAGGTCAATATAATCCTAATACTGTTATATTAAGTGAGGAAGATAAGTTAATTATTTCAATAATAAGGGATTTATTTGATCCTATGGCACGGCAAATGATAAGTATAGGTGATGAAACTGGAAAGATAGAAGAAGTGCTAAAAAAATATGCTGATTTTACTGAAGAGCAACTAAATAGAACAGTTGAATCTATCTCTTCGGTTATAGAACCTTTAATGATAGTATTTATTGGTGGCTTTGTTGCTATTATACTACTTGCGGTTATGGTTCCTTTATATAGTGTTATAGGAGCAGGAGAACAATAAAATATTTATGATAAAAATAATAGATCATCCATTAGCAAAAACTAAATTAACAATATTAAGAAATAAAGATACTCATTTTAGTTTATTTAGGAAATCAATGCAAGAAATTTCTTATTTATTAGCTATCAATTCTTTAAGTGATTTAGAGGTAATACAAGTAAATATAGAAACACCATTAGCTAAGACTAAGGGGTATGAAATTAAGAATAAATTACTAATAGTTCCCATATTAAGAGCGGGCTTAGGATTGTTACCTGGATTTACTGATTTGGTTAACACTGCTACAGTTGGGTTAATAGGATTAAAACGGGATGAGGATACTTTATTACCTTCTCAATATTATGTTAATATTCCTAAAAGTTTAGAGGATTATGTGACCGTTATTTTAGAACCTATGGTAGCTACTGGGGGATCTTTGAGAAAAGCTTTAAATATATTACTTGAAAATAAAGCCTCTAAAATTAAGGTATGTTCTATTATAGCATATCAAAAAACTATTACAGAGTTGGAAAATGAATTCCCATTTGTAGATTTTTATGTATTAGCTTTAGATAGTGAATTAAATGAGAAAGGATTTATTATCCCTGGTTTAGGGGATGCAGGTGATAGAACCTTTGGTACTATATAAAAAATTAATAAAAAATTAATACAATATAAAAACTAAAAGTATTTCAGTTTTTTTCTTCATTTGATATCTTTCTTATGCTTAATAAAGCTTTATTCTTAGATAGAGATGGAGTTATTAATGAATATATTCCTAACGATTATACTAAAAAATTATCTGAATTATATTTGTTTAATTATGTTTTTAAAGTATTAAAGTATTTTAAAGGAAAGGGATTTAAATTAATTGTTATAACTAATCAGGCTGGTATTAATAAGGGAATTATAAATTATAAAGATTTTGTTTTAATTTGTAAATATTTGATGTATTATTTAGATTTAGATGCTATATATTTTTGTCCTCATAAAGATGAAGATAATTGTCAATGTAGAAAACCTAAAAATTTATTACTTAAAAAAGCAATACAAAGATTTAATATAGATCCAAATTTAAGTTATTTTATAGGAGATAGTTATAGAGATTTGTTAATTGCTAAATCATTAAATATAAAATTTGTGTTAGTTTTAAGTGGACAAACTAAATTAAAAGATATCAATAATTGGGAATATAAACCTGATTACATTATAAAGAATTTAAAATATTTAAGGAAAATTATTAAATAAAAAAATCCATAAAAAAAGCTTATTTATAGTTAAACTGTTTATATTGATCATTAAGTATTATGTATTTTTTATTTAAGAAAAATAAGTTATTTCAGGAATCTATAAAGTTAAGACCTGTTGAAGAATTTATAAATATAAATTTTTATAGACCATTAGCGTTTTTAGTGTTATTGATGTTTCTAAAGCTAAAGATTAATACAAAGCCTGAAATTATTGTTGTTTTTCATACATTTTTAATAATTTTAGCTTCTTTTTTAATTTTATTTGAAAATAATTTTATTAATTTTGCGGTGTTTTTTTTAATAAACTTGAAGATAGTATTAGATAATTTAGATGGGCAATATAGTAGAATAAAGAAGATGGAATCTGAATTAGGTAGGTATTTAGATACTATAATGGATTTTTTTGGAAATTTTACTTTATTTTTATCTATTGGAATTAAATATAATAATTTAATTTTTGCTATTTTAGCATTTTTTTTATTTACTGTTATTCTTTCTTATGATTTTAATTTAGAGTATTTGTATAGAAATATAAGAAATGAACAATTCAGACCTAATATAAAAGATAATCCAAACTTTATGCTTAATTTTTTAAAGGGAATGTATGATTTTTTTCTAAATCCACAGGATAAATTTATAAGATATATTGAAAATAAAGCCTTTCAATTTTTTTTTAGTTTAATAAAAAAATATAAATTAAAATCGTATATTAATGATTTGGAGTTAGAAAATAAGTTAAAGGAAATATTTTGGCATAAAAATTATCTTCATATAACAGCCAATATGGGATTATCTACTCAATTATTTATTTTGAGTTTAATGATCTTATTTAATTTAGAATTTTATTTTTTTTACTTTATATTTTTTGAATTTTTATTTTTAATTTTAGTTTTTTTGATTAGAATTTTGATTATATTTTTTTATGGGTTATTTATAAGAAATTGAATTTTATTTTTTTTAATTTTTTTTTACATTTTTTTATTTTTTTACATTTTATTAAAGATTTGTTAATAATTGGTGATAAAATTATAAAATAAATGTAATTATGAAGGGAGGGATTAAATTATGTGGGGTATGCTTCATAGTAGTGTAGATAGTTTTAAAATATACAAAAATTTTACTGATTTTTTGGAATCTAATTTTAGAATAGACGATAATAGATTAAATAAAATAGATATTAATTCTTTGTTAAATAGTATAAGTACTACAACAGATCCTACTGAAAGGCAAAGATTATTAGAGATACAGATGAAATTAATTTATTTCTATAATCAAGCAATCCAAGAAAGAATGAATAATGGATATCAACAAAATGATGATTTCTTTAGATTTTATTCTGAGGTTGAAAAGCAGAGAAAGATAAATGTTTATAAGAAAGGTAATATTTATGTGTTATCTGCAAAAGAATTAGATGATAAGGAATTATTACTAAGTACTCAAGCTGAAAAACTTATAAAAGAATATATTCCTAAATTTGATACTAAGCTTTATATCATACCTGGTATTCAAGATGATAATGCTTCACATGCTTATAGGGATGGGAAATCTTTTTTAGCTGGTGGGGTTTATAAAGGTAAGGAATTATTTACATCTGGTGATGATATTTTTAGTCATGAACTAGGACATTTTATACTAGAACAATTAAATCCAAAATTTAGGGATAGTCTTTCTTTAGAGGCTAAAACTATACATGAGTCTTTTGCAGATACTGTTTCTTTTTTAGATTCTGCTAAAGATAAATCTAATAGGGAGAAACTAAATTTAAATAATTTATATTCTGAAAATCCTGTTTCTGTACATGGGGAAATAAAGGGTACTAATGAAAGAGTAATAAGGAGATTTTACACTACAAGTGATTATAATAAATTAAAAGAGGAATTGCCTGAAGAACATAACCTATCAGTACCGATAACTGAATCTATTTATCATGTTTGGGCTCATTTAGTAGAGAATTCTATAAAACAAGGTAAAACTAAAGATGAAGCAGTAGATTACGCAACTTCTACTATCCAAGCTATTATAAAAAAGGCAGCTGAAAAAACTGATCCAAATCTTAATTCTTATTTGAATTCAATAATACAGAGTGCTCCTAATGAAGAATTACGAAAATCATTCATCCAAGAATTTTCTAAAAGAAATTTACCTTTTAAATAATTTAAAATTAAAATAAAGAAAGATTGAGCAAGATAAAATAAAGATTATTTTTTGTTTTTGAAATTTTTTTATTTTAATAAAATAGTGCTTAAAAATAAAGGATTTTTTTTTAGTATTTTTAATTCATATAATATGAAGGTTAATTTAGGTTTAAATAAAAAAGTAAACGATTTAATTAATGAGGTTCAAAAAGTAATAGTTGGGCAGTATAATGTGATATTAAAAACGATTTTAGCGTTATTAGTGGACGGTAATGTATTGTTAGAAGGAGTTCCAGGATTAGCTAAGACTTTATTATTAAAGAATTTAGCTGCTGCTACTGCGGGGACTTTTAAAAGAATCCAATTTACTCCTGATTTATTACCTGCAGATATAACGGGAACGAGAGTTTTTAATCCGAAGACTTTAGAGTTTGAGGTAGTTTTTGGGCCAATATTTGCTAATTTTATATTAGCAGATGAAATCAATCGTGCTCCTGCTAAAGTACAAAGTGCTCTCTTAGAAGCTATGCAAGAAAGACAAGTAACTATTGGGAATCAAACTTTTCCTTTACCTAGACCGTTTATAGTTATGGCTACTCAAAACCCTATAGAAAGCGAAGGAACTTATCCTTTACCTGAAGCACAGCTTGATAGATTTATTATGAAAATTAAAATAGATTACCCTAATTTTTCTGAAGAAAAAATTATACTTAAAAGAATGTATAGTAATTTTGAATTACCTGAGGTTAATAAGGTTATAGACGTATCTGAGATTATAGATTTACAAATGGAGGTGGAAAAGGTAAATATAAGCGAGAAAATACAGGATTATATTTTAAAAATAGTTTTTATAACAAGGAAACCAAATTTATATGGATTTAATAATTTATCTAAGTATATTATGTACGGAGTAAGTCCAAGAGCAAGTTTAGCTTTTGTTAAGTTAGCTAAAGCGTTAGCTTTTGTTGAGGGTAGGGATTTTGTTATTCCTGATGATATTGATTTCTTAGCTTATGACATATTAAGGCATAGAATAATATTATCTTATGAAGCACAAGCTGAGAATATCACTCCTGAAGATATTATTCATACTATCTTAAAAAATATTCAAAAACCCTGATCTCTTTCAATTCCCCTTCTTTTAATTCCCTTGTGGGTAAGCTAAACCGTATGCTATATATTTACTCTACTATAATAATTAGGTGGAAAAACAAGAAATCCTTCATATAAATTTTTAATAAAAAAAAACTGTTAATGTGAAATAGGGTAATTTTTAGTTTTATTTATTTTAGGTATGTTTGACTTTGAAAGATATTTTATATTTTCAGTGGATAAGATGTTGGCATTTTTAGTTAAAAAACTAAGGATTTTGGGATTTGATGTTTATTTAAGACAAGATAATGATGATTTATTTTACTTTATTGAGAAATCTATTATCCAAAAAAGATTCTTAATTACTTCTTCTTTTAAGTTATTAACTACTGTTTTAAATACCAAAAGATATAAACCTTATTTTGATAAAATTATTTTTGTTAATTTTGAAGTTGTTAATAAAGATTCTATGATTGATTTAATTAAATATGTTTTTTCTTTTTTGTTTAAATTTTATAATTTAGAAAATATAAAATATAAAGAGCTAATTGATTTTATTTATCGAAATAAATTAAGTAGATGTTTAATTTGTAATTTTAAGGTAGTTTTAAAAGATAATAATTTGTATTATTGTGCAAATTGTGATAAATATTATTGGGAAGGATCTCATCATAGAAATATAAACTATTTTATTGATTCTGTTATTTATGAGTTATTTGATTTTTATCGAAATTAGTTCATTAGTTTATTAGCTTTTTAATTAGATTTAGATTTTTATTTTTCTATATTTTTAACATTTTTTTTACAATTAAACATTATTTTATTTTGTTTTTTTTATATTTTATATTATAAAGTTATTATGTAGGGTTAATTTTGGAGGTGTTTATTATGGTAAATTGTTTAAGCAAAAGCTGTAAAAATGATAATATTAATAATGATACTAATTATAAATTACTTTTAAAAGATAAAGTGGGCAATAGCTATAAAATTAATGATGGATTTGATGATTATAGAGATTTAATATCTTTGGAAGCTAAATATGATGATGATTCTAATCCTACTAAAATAAATGTTAAAATCAGTTTCAATAAATACAATTTAGATTTATATAAAGAACAAGATTCTGTAGTATTGTTAATGGATTTTTTAAGTGACGAGGGCAATTATTTATTACCTTTTGGTATAAAAGGGGCTACTGATCACTGGTGGGACATTGCTTTTAAAATAAATAACTTTAATAAAAAAATACAAGTAATAGATTCACTAAATGAAGAAAATTTTAAGGATCCAGTAGTGGTAGATAAAATTGATGAACAAAATGGGAGTATTTATTTAACGATTGATTTAGAAATATTAAGAAAATACGGTTTTATAGATCAGATGCCTTTGTATATTCAAGTATTAACTGTACATAATACTAAAGAAGGATATAAAATAATAATGGATTCGTTTAATGATCCTAAGCCTTGGGAAAATTCTAATTTCTTAATTGGAGCATTACCTATAAATTTAGCTCTTAAATATTCTAAATCATATAAAACGTGTTCTTAATTAAAAAGGAATTTAAAATTTAGTATTAAATAATATTTTAGAATAGACAATATAATATTAAACTAACTATGAAAGAGAGTAAATTTACTTTATTTATAACTTTTACTTTGCTTATTTTAACTTTACTTTTAGGAATGTATTTTCTAAAGGATTATTTTAAAACTAAGCAAGATATAAAAGAGAAAACGTTTTTAGAAAAAAAATTTGATCCTAAAAAAGTAAGTGAAATATATATATATTCTCAAAATGAAAATATAATAATAAAAAAGGAAAAAGATTTTTGGTATTTAGTTTCTCCTTTTTATGATTTAGCTTATTCTTATAAAATAGAAGATATAATAAATAATCTTTATCAGCCTACTGTTAATCAAACTCTTGGCTTTTCTGAAGATCTATATAACCAAGTATTTAATCCTAAAAAAGAAGTTTATTTTAAAGTAGATAATTTTTTATATAATATTGAAATAGGGCAAAAAAATAATATAACTAATGAGTATTATGTTTATATAAAAAATCCAAAAATAAATAAGATATTTTTAGTAGATTATTTTAGTTATAATTACTTAGATTCTAATTCTAAGGATCTTAGATTGACTAAAATCCTTAATATTGATCCTAAGGATATATCTAAAGTAATCATTAATTTTAATAATAAACAATATATTATTAACAAAAAAGAAATTGATAAAGATAAATTTATATGGTACTTAAATCAGGAGACTTTAGCTTCCAAAGAATATATGGATAATTTATTTACTTTTTTAAATAACTATGAGGTTAAAAAATTTATGGATAAAATCAATATAATTAAAAATCCTACAAAAGATCTTCTTTTGAGTTTAACAGTTTATTATAAACAAAACCCTGTTGATATCCAAATAATTAAGCTAAATAATAATGAACTTTTAGTTAAAAACTCATTAAGGAATTCTTATATGATAATGGATTATAATTATTTTAAAAATTTAGAAGACTTTAAAATAATAGAAGATAAAATTTTTAGTTATGATTTAGAAAATACTAATGATGTAGAAAAAATTACATTTAAAACTTCTTCTTACTCTTATAACTTTGAAAAGAAAGATGATAAATGGTTTAATATTAGCTATAAAGATAAGGAGAAAACAGGAGAGGTTAATTTGTTTCTTAATACCCTAACTAATATAAAATATAAAAATTATTGGAGTTATTATCCGTTAAAAGATAAATATGAAATTTATACTGTTGAATTAAAGGTAAAATCTGCTGAAAATAATAAAAATAGATACAAAGTATTAAAATTCTTTTTATATAATCCTGATTATCTGGCTAAAGGGAATAAAGTTTATCAAATCGATTCTTTAAAAGAATTTCTTAAAAATCTTATTAAAATAAATTAGAAAATTATTAAATAAATTGGTAAAATTGGTGTATTAAGGTTTGTATGAAGATATTAGTAGTAATGGGGGGGCTTTCTTCAGAAGCTGAGATATCTATTAAAACTGGTAAAGAAATATCTAATGCTTTAGCTAAAAAATATGAAGTAGTTGAATATATTCTTACAGATCTTAAAGAATTCTATAGATTTATTCTAAATAACTCTTTTGATTTTGTATTTTTGGCTTTACATGGGAAATACGGAGAAGATGGAGTTATTCAAGCATTTTTAGATTCACTTAATATTAAGTATTCCTTTGCTAATTTTTATTGTAGCTTTGTAGGGTTTAATAAAATGTTATCTAACTTAATTGTTAAAAATTTTATTTATCAAAATGATATAAAAAATCTTTTTATCCCTAAAAGTATTTATTTAAATATAAATTATATAAAACAAAAGGGTTATGATTTACTAAATTATGTATTAGATAGTTTAAAGAAGGAATTTATTGTGGATTATGTTATAGTTAAGCCAAATAGTTCAGGTAGTAGTGTGGGAATATCTAAGGTAAAGGTAAGTAATTTAGAAGAATTGAATAATGCTATAAATCTTGCGTTATCTGAGGACCCTAATTTTATATGTATCCAAGAATATATAGAGGGAATTGAGTTATCTGTAGGGGTTTTACAAGATAAAAATAATATAATCCCTTTAGAGGTTTGCCAGTTAGGAGTTGATAATACTGATATATTTGATTATCAAAAGAAATATATAGTTAATACCAAACATATAATCCCGCCTGATTTAGATGAATCCTTACTAAATTATATAAAATTTATTTCTAAGGAGTTATTTTTGGTGTTTAATGCTAAAGATGTTGCTAGGTTTGATTATAGATTAACTTCTGATAATAAGTTATATTTTCTTGAGATTAATACTATTCCTGGGTTTACTCGAGTATCTATTGTTCCTGATCAAGCTAAACATTCAGGGGTTTCTTTTGAAACTTTACTCGATATTATTATTAATAATAATATTTTTAAGATATTATGAAAAGAAATTTTTTATCTGATTTTAGTTTCAATTTATTAGAAACCAAGACCTTACCTAACGATTATGAAGCGGAAAAGGCTTTATTATCTTCTATTTTATTAAATCCAAATATAGTATCTACGGTAGTAGATAGGATAGAAGTAGAGGATTTCTATTGGCCTGCTCATAGAGCTATCTTTAAAGCTATTTTATCTCTTTATGAGCAAAATCTAAATATTGATATAGTGACTGTTGCTAACGAAATTAAAAAGTTAAATTTAGAAAGTGAATTAGAGTATGAAGGTGGGATCTCTTATTTAGCTACTTTGCTTGAACCTATGTCTTTACTAGATTCTTATTATAATTATATTGAAATAATAAAATCTAAAAGTATAAGGGCTAAGATAATTAAGATATCTTTAGAAACTATTCAAGATAGTTTAAATGAACAGGAGGATATAAACTACGTCTTAGATAGAGCTCAGAGAAAAATAATAGATTTATCTACTAAGAAGAGTAGCAAGGATTATGAAAGTATATCTGATGTATTGGCTACGGTTTTAGAGCAATTAGAGGTTTTAACTTCAGAGAGCAGACAGTATATAGGGATTCCTACGGGATTTGAAGATTTAGATAAAATGACATCTGGGTTACAAGCTGGGGATTTTGTTATTATTGCTGCTAGACCTAGTATGGGGAAAACTGCTTTTGCTTTAAACATTGCTCATAACATTGCTACTAAATATAAGCTACCAGTATTGATATTTTCTATAGAGATGTCAAAAGAACAGATTGCTCAAAGAATATTAAGTTTAGAATCTAATATTCCATTAGCTAAGATAAGATCAGGGGTACTTAGTATTAATGATATGGATAGGTTAGCTGAAACTATTTCATTTTTAAGTGAACAGCCTTTATTTATAGATGATACTCCTAATATAACTACTATCGATATTAGATCTAAAGCTAGAAAATTAAAAATAGAAAAAAAGATATTAGGTGCTATTATTATTGATTATTTACAATTGATAAAAGGAGATAGTGAGTATGATTCTCGGGTACAAGAATTATCTCAGATTTCAAGATCTTTAAAGGCTTTAGCTAAGGAGCTAAATGTGCCTGTAATTGCTTTATCTCAGTTATCAAGAGAAGTTGAGAAACGTAATGATAAGAGACCTATGTTATCTGATTTACGGGAATCTGGAGCTATAGAGCAAGAAGCTGATTTAGTTATGTTTTTATACAGAGAGGATTATTATAACAAAGATACTAAAAAAGCTAATATAACTGAAGTTATAATAGCAAAGCAAAGAAATGGACCTACTGGTAGTATTTTCTTATATTTTGGTAAAGATATCCTTAAATTTTTCCCTACTACAGGTACCTTATAAGTTATTATGGATTATTTATTTTAAATTTATGACCAGGGGGCTGAAAGATAAAAATGAAAAAAAATAAAAAACAAATTTATAATTTAATTTTTATTATCATTTTATTTATTACTTTTCTTATTTTTTTTGTTTTTAATAATTATTCTTTTAGTCAGGTAAAGAATGATTCTAAAATTTCAAAAGATTCTAAAATAACTTTAAATTTAAAAGATGTTAGTTTAAAAGAGTTAATTTATTTTATTACTTCTAAGATGGATGGAAACTTTATATTAGATATTGACAATGATTTTAAGGTGAGCATAAATTTAAGTGATTATGATGTTGAACAGGCTCTGAATTATATTCTTAATGTTTATAATTTAGAAAAGGTTAAGTTAAATGATAGAACTTTTGTTATAACTAGTAGTGATAAAGCTGTAAAATACAAACCTAAAACTGAAGTAATTTTAAAGTTATTTTATGTACCTGCTGATTATGTTAAGAAGATAATTTATTCTAAGGATAATTATGTTAATATTTATAGTGATAGTTTTTCTAATTCTATTATTTTAATGGGATTAGAAGAAAAGATACCTTATTACATAAGATTAGTTAAATTATTAGATAGAAAAGATAGTGAATTAATTACAAAAACTTTTAAATTAAGTAATGCAAAAGCTAAAGATATTATGGATTTACTTAAAAATTCGCTTTATACTTTTGAAGATGCTTTTATAGCTTCTCAAGTTAAGATAATACCAGATGAAAGGACTAATAGTTTAGTTATAACTGCTCCAAAATTTGCTTTTAGTAATATAGAAGCTGTTATTAACGATGTAATAGATAAAAAATTACCACAAGTTTTAATAAGTGTAGAGGTTTTAGAAATAAATAGAGATAAAGCAAAAGCTTTGGGAATAAGCTATAATGAGACTACTGGTAGTGTTTTTACGGTTTTAACTGAGGCTATACCTAATGTGAATGGTACTGTAGGTGGAGGTGTTGGTACTGGGGGGGTAGGGACTGGGGGTGGAGGAACTGGTCAAACTTTTGTAGAAACTGGTAGAGTTAATTTTCCGGTTAGAACCTCTATGAATTTGGCAGTTACTATAAGTTTTTTACAAAAAGAAGGAGCTTCTAAAGTATTAGCTAATCCTAAGGTTTTAACTTCTGATGGAAAGAAAGCAGCCATTTTGATTGGAGATAAAGTACCTTATATCCAGAATATACAGACTACTGTTGCTGCTGGTAGTACTACTTCTAATTTTAATGTTCAGTTTGAGGATGTTGGTACTAAATTGGAGTTTCAGCCATTTGTTACTAAGGATGGTTATATTAATTTAATAGTTCATCCCCAAGTTAGTACTTTAAAACAGATGTTACTTGGGCCTGGAGGATCTCAAATCCCATTAATAGGTACAAGAGAAGTACAAACTGAGGTGGTTGTTAAAAGTGGATCTATTATTGTTATTGGGGGGCTTATTAATGATGAAGAAAGAAGAAGTTTTATTAAAGTACCATTTTTAGGTGATATCCCTGTTATTGGGAAATTATTCCAATATAAATCTAATCAGAAAGTAAACTCTGAAATAATATTTGTTATTAAACCTGAAATTATTAACTTACCTGACGATACTGTTATTAATGTTGGTAAGTAAATATAAAATTAAATAACTAAAAATTAAAATGGGATAAAAAATTTAGGTAATTAGGTATATAGTTTATGAAGGTATATGCTGTAAATAAGAAAGCTTATTATGATTATGAGATTTTAGAGACTTATGAGGCGGGGATTTCTTTATTGGGTCCTGAGGTTAAAGCTATTAGAAATTCGAGAGTATCTTTAGTTGATGCTTATTGTAAAATAAAGGGTTCAGAGGTTTTTATTGTTAATATGAATATAACTCCTATTAATCCCAATTCATTTTTTGAAAAATTTAATCCCTTAAGGGAGAGAAAATTATTGCTTAAAAAAAGTGAAATAAAGAGATTAATAGGGAAGGTTAAAGAGAAAGGATTAACTTTAATACCTTTAAGAATTTATGCTAAAAATAGGTGGATAAAGGTAGAAATAGCTTTAGTTAAGGGTAAAACTCAGTATGATAAACGCCAAGCTATTAAGAAGAAAGAAGAACAACGAGAAATTCAACGTATTCTAAAACTTAAAAATAGATAAATTATATTATAATTCTTTAAAATCAGAATTAAGGGAGGCGAGATCTAGTTTTTTAATTAATAATTCTTAAAAGGAGGTATTATAAAGTGAGTAAATTTATTTTTAAGTTTTTCTTTATATTTTTTTTATTTATTATGCTTTCTATTTTAGTTTTTTCAAAGGACAAAAATTTTTATATTTTTTTGAATTTAGGTAATAATTTTTTAATTATGGATAATAATTTAAAAAAAGCAAGGATTTATAATTTTAAGAAAGATGATGATAAGCTTTTTATTTCCTCTTTTATTACTGATAGTTATAATAATTTATTTCTGAATTTACTTAAAATTAATGATGATGGGAATAATGGATTATACATATTAAAAAATTCTATAGATCAAGATAATTTTAAAATTAAATTTTATACTGAATTTCCAGTAGATTATAGTACTATAAAACTAGATAATGATAATTCTATTTTTTTATTTATTCAAAATAATGGAAGGTTAATTATTAATAAAATGGATGATAAATTTAATAAGGTAAAGGAAATAAATATAAGGGGAGAAAGTAGTAGATCAAAATTATCTGAATTTTATAATATAAAAATAAACGGTAATTATTTAAGTTTTATAGAAAGAGTTGATCATTATAGTTTAGGTACTATAAAACAAAATCTTTTAATTTTGGATAAATCATTAAATTATGGGATATCTATAGGACAAGATTATACTAATTTTTTATTTTCGGATAATTTTATAGATGATAGTAAGCTTTATTTGCTTTTTTATAATTCCAATTCGGAAAATCTTTACTTGTATATTTATGAAATAGATGAAAATATGAAATTAAAATTAGATGATGGTTTTAGAATAAATTTAGTTCCTTTAGATGTTATTCATTATACAGTTATTAATAATATTGTTTTACTGAATACTAAAGAAGGAATTGTAAAAATAGATTTAAGGAGTAAGGATACAGAGTTTTATTTAATAAATAAGGAAAAGAATGTAAATAGTGATATTAATGTTTTACTTAAGAAATCTCCTGATATAATACCTTATATGTCAACAAATTATATATCAAATTATTCTTTTGATATTCTTAATAAATTTAGTTTTTGGGCTTATTTAATTTTAGAACTTAATGGTCAATTAAAAAATCCATTAGAATTTATTAATTTTTTGTTATTTAATTCTATTGTAGTTAAAACTAATATTCCTAAAGATTTAATAATTAAAGATAATTCTTATGAGTTAAAAATTCAAAATATCAAAAATATAAATATGTCTGATTTTATAAAGAACAATAATAATTTAGTTAAAGATATAAAAGTAGATGTAAAGGAATTAAATATTTATTAATATTAAGTTTTCTTAACAAAATTTTATAAGATCTTAACTATTAGAATTTGAGTTTATAAATATGGTTTTAAGTTTTATAAAATATTTTTTTATAGGGGTTATGTATTATGTTTTTAATTTTTTGTATTCTTTGTTAGATCTTTGGATTATATTTTTTTATTGTTTTTTTAGGTTTGAAGGTAAGATTTTAAATAAAATAAAGGTTTATATAGGATATGTTTTGTTAAAATTTTTAGTATTTTATTTTTACTTTTTTTTGCCTCCTAGATTTGTTAGCTTACTTGAAATTAAAAAATATAAGATTAATACCTATGATGAAGAATTAAGTGAGCAAGGGATTTATGAAGGGATTGGGAGTTATGTTTATGGAGAAACACCTTATTTAACTTTGTTTTATATTTTAAATGATTTAAAAAAAGTTTTATTTTATTTAAATCAGGAAATTGATTTTAAAAGAAGTTTATTTATTGATTTAGGATGTGGAGTAGGGAAACCTGTTTTTACTTGTAATTTATTATTTAACTCTTTTTCTTTAGGAATTGATAATATATCTACTTTTATAAATAAAGCTAATATTATTAAGAAGTTTTTAAGTCTTTTTGTAAATTTTAATAAAATTTGTTTCATTAAAGAAGATATTATTAATTTTTTAGAAAATTTTGAGGTATATCTAAAAAATTGTTTTGAAAAAAATATAAAGGAAATAAATTATTTAATTATTTATTTACCTGCTACTGCTTTTTCTAAAATCTTGCTAAATAATATTAAATTAAAAATTTTAAAAATATTTAGTTTATACAAGGATAAAAAGGTTTATATTATTGTTTTATCTAAAAAACTTAATATTAAAGCTTTAAATTTGATTTACAAAAAAGATTATTACTTTAGTTGGTTTAAAAGTAGTGTTTATTTTTATGAAGTTATTTAGTAATTTAAAGGGATTTAAAAAAAAATATAAAAATCTAAAAATAGAACAATTAATTACATAGTAGTTAATAAAAAATAAAGGAAGTAAAAGATGGAGGCAAAAATTTTAAAGAAAAAATCTGATATATTGGTATTACCTGGAGATAGTGTTGGTCTTGAGGTAATTAATGAAGCAATTAAAATAATTGATGTTGTAATGAATTAACTGAAATAAAAATAAAAAATAAAAATAAAATACGAATTTGATTATATAGGTGGTACTTGCATAGATAGATATAATCAATCAATAAGAGAGGAAACTTTAAAGAAAGCGTTGAAAAAAGACCAGAACAAGCATTACTAATCCTAATTATTAGAAGAATTACAAGTATCTGTAAGGAATTATAAGTAATTGCTTAAAAAGTATTTGAATGTAAGTTGATTTATAATAAAAAGTGGTGGGTTTATTGAAAAGGCCAAAAAAGAATATAGATCAAAATTTGTCTTACTTAGATAAAGCAATAAGCGATTCAAAAGAAAATAATTCAAAAGAAAATAATTTAAAAGAAGATAATTTTAAAAAAAGTGATTTTGAAGAGAATATAATGTATATTGGAAAAGTTAGTGCTTTTGATGATTTCGTATATTTTAATCTAAGATATTCTAAATTCTTAGAATTAACAGATAAGTTATCAAATGGAACATTTTTATTAATCAAAAGAGATAATAAGTTACTATTATCTCAAATAGTTTCTCAAAAAGACCTTTCTATTTATGAAGAGGAAAATAAAATAAAAGCTATAATAACTCATAACGAAGATATTACCTCTACTGAAAGAGATATATATACTTCCAGAGAATATAAACTAAAAATTTTAGGAACTATTCATAATAATCAG
>Ga0080004_1060980_pt1 | contig 15663 bp, 12 predicted proteins | sample WasSprMetagenome_FD_69207 | JGI IMG/M metagenome (GOLD analysis project Ga0080004, IMG submission 69207) | Sulfidic aquatic microbial communities from Washburn Spring, Yellowstone National Park, USA - WS (SPADES assembly) (version 2) | ecosystem: Environmental > Aquatic > Thermal springs > Hot... | reverse complement strand
GCCGTGGCAATCCCAATTTTTTTAATGCCACCAGCTGTCATTGCGAGGGCTCCCTTAGGGAGCCCGTGGCAATCTCCCCTTTGTCATTGCGAGGCTTCCCGTAGGAAAGCCGTGGCAATCTCGTTTTGTAATTGCAAGAAAACATTTTCAACAAAGAGATTGCCACGCCTGAACGCTTACGCGTTCAGGCTCGCAATGACAAAGGGGAACGATAGCGCTTTCGCTCCTCGCAATGACAGTCAGGGTGTTTGCCAATGCGAGCCCGCCATAGGCGGGCGTGGCAGTCTCTTGTTCACCCACAAGAAAATATCTATTGACAGCAATCCAAAACCAAAGCAAAATAGATATAGATTCCCCCTAAAGGAGCTGAGGCTATGCCTTCAAAGAAGGAAATAGCAGATGCTCGACCCATATCAAGAAAGCAGGAAGAGGAGAAGGTTGAGTTAAAATTCGTCGGAGATATAACCGCTGGTTTCCCCTCCCCAGCGGAGGAGGAGCTCTTTGAGAACATCTCGTTGGAAGAATGGCTCATAAGAAATCCTACATCCACATTTCTCGTTAAAGTCTATGGCGAATCTATGATAGAAGCGGGAATATTGCCCGGAGATTTCGTCTTGGTTGATAGGAGCCTCGCCCCCAAAAACGGCGACATCGTGATCGCGGAAGTGGATGGTGAATGGACGATGAAGTATTTCCGCAAACAAAGAGGAGAGATACTCCTCGTCCCAGCCAATCCACGCTATCCTCCAATCAAGCCAACGGAAAGCCTCAATATCTTCGGAGTCGTAATAGGAGTGGTGAGGAAATACAGATGAATGACGAGCGACCCATCTCCATTGAGGGTTTTCCCAGGGCAATTCTTCATTTGGACGCAGACGCCTTCTTCGCCTCCTGTGAGCAGGCAACAAATCCCTCCCTCAAAGGAAAGCCAGTGGTCGTGGGAAAGGACAGAGGCATAGTGACCGCCGCAAGCTATGAGGCAAAGGCGCTCGGCGTGCAAAGGGGAATGCTGATAAAAGAAGTGGAAAGGAAATTCCCCCAAGTCATTATTCTCAAATCCGATTACGAGAAATACAGCATCTTCTCCCTGAGAATCTTTGAGATCTTGCGTCGCTTCTCCTCCATCGTTGAGGAATACTCAATAGATGAGGCTTTCGTTGACCTCACGGGCTTGAGAAGACCGCTTCATTCCTCCTATGAGGAAATCGGCTTCCGCATAAAGGAGACAATCAAGAAAGAGCTCGGCATAACCGTTTCCGTGGGGATAAGTGTAACCAAGGTGCTGGCAAAAATCGCCTCCAAACAGAGGAAGCCAGATGGCTTGACCGTTATCGCCGGAAGGGATATTCATCTCTATCTCAAGGATTTGCCCATCTCCGAGGTCTGGGGAATAGGACCCAACACCGCTTCTTTTTGCGAGAAGCTCGGAATAAGAACAGCCCTTGACTACGCTCGCAAACCGGAAAGCTTCATAAAGAAATATTTCTCAAAGCCATTCTATGAAATCTGGCTGGAGCTGCGGGGAATAAGCGTTTATCCCGTCAATCCCGAGCCAAAAGATTCTTATAAATCGATCAGCAAAGCCCTCACTTTCCCAGCCACCGCAGATAAGAACCTCGTCTTCGCCCATCTGTCTATGAATTTGGAGAAAGCCTGCTTCAAGGCGAGGAAATACGAGCTTCTGGCAAAGAAAGTCATCTTCTTCCTTCGCAAACAGGATTACTCCTGCGTGGGAATGGAGATAAAGCTCTCCTCCCCCTCCGCCTATCCTGTGGAGATACTCCCCCTTCTGAGGCAACCATTTGAGGAGCTATATGAAGAAGGAGCTCTCTATCGCCAAACGGGAGTGATCCTCTCCGATTTGCTTTCCAAAAACGCCTACCAGCCGAATATCTTTGATAGCCAATTAAGGGCGGAGAAGATTTCAAAGCTTTACGAGGTTATAGACAACCTCGCCCAGAGATTTGGCAGAACCACTATCGCTCCCGCCTCAAGCCTTCCCTTGATTAAAGATAATCCCCTCAAGAGAGGGAAGAGCTTCAAAATACCCATTCTCCCCATAAAGCTTCAGTAGCGCTCTCAAATTAGGGATTGGCTTACCATAAGGAAAGCCGTGGCAATCCCAATTTTTTTAATGCCACCAGCTGTCATTGCGAGGGATCTCCGTAGGAGAGCCCGTGGCAATCTCCCCTTTTGTCATTGCGAGCCTCCCGTGAGGGAGGCGTGGCAATCTCATTTTTTGACTGTACCCCCGCTGTCATTGCGAGGCTTCCCGTAGGGAAGCCGTGGCAATCTCTTTGAGATTGCTTCGTCGCTTTCGCTCCTCGCAATGACAGTCAGGGTGAGTGTCATTGCAAGGCTTCCCGTAGGGAAGCCATGGCAATCTCTTTGAGATTGCTTCGTCGCTTCGCTCCTCGCAATGACAGTCAGGGTGAGTGTCATTGCAAGGCTTCCCGTAGGGAAGCCATGGCAATCTCGTTTTGGAATTGCAAAAAATTTTCAACAAAGAGATTGCGAGCCTGAACGCTTCAGCGTTCAGGCTCGCAATGACAATGAAGAGAATAGGAATTAGAAGGAGTCTAAAATGTTATGGAATTTTACAAAAGGTTGAATTTTTATTCAGAGAAATATAAAATATAAAACTACCAAAGGAGGCTCTCAAGATGAAATATGACTTTCAGAATTTATTGGCGGAGGCGAAGGAAATCCTTGATGAAAAGGACAAAGCAAGAGAAGAAGCTCTCAAGCTTTCCCGCGAGATAACAAGGAATTCCGCCTTCTCCGTCAGGGCTCTTCATCAAGGAGAGCTAGCGGAGGCAGAAAAGCTTTTAAACGATGCTTTAGAAAAACATAGGGAACTCCTCTCCCTCTTGGAGGGGCATCCTGACCTTCGCTACTCAGGCTTTGTTCACGACGCAGAAAAGGAGCTCGTGGAGGCAAGCGTTATCCTCTCAATAAAAGAGAAGAAACCGATAATGAAGCAAAAAGAATTGGGGGTCCTGTATACCGCCTATCTAAACGGAATCGGAGAGGCAATGGGTGAGGTGAGGAGGATGCTGCTTGATTGTATAAGAAAGGGAGAACTTGAGGAATGCGAATGGCTCCTCAGCCTGATGGAAGAAGTCTATTACTTTCTCTCCTCTCTAATATATCCAGATGCTATAACGGGAAACCTCCGACGAACAGTTGATATGGTAAGGGGAGTTCTGGAGCGTTCAAGGGGAGATTTGACGCTCGCTATGGTAACCCTACCGTTAAGAGAGGAGAATTTCAACGAGGAGAAAGGAGAGGAGGAAAATGCCTGACGAATTGGGAAGACCCATATTCACTGTTTTCGGCGCAGGCAATGGCGGGCAAGCGATGGCGGGCTACTTGGCTTTGAAGGGATTCCAAGTCCGCCTCTATAACCGCAGCGAGCCACGCATTCAGCCGATAAAATTGATGGGTGGAATAGAGATAGTTGGCTCGGAGATGCATCCCGATTTGCGTGGATTCGCCAAAATCCCCGTGGTTACAACGAATGCAGGGGAGGCTATGGAGGGAAGCGATATACTTTTGGTCGTAGTTCCCGCATTTGGACATCGTTTCATAGCAGAACAAATGGCTCCTCACCTCAAAGATGGACAGATAATCGTCCTGAACCCGGGAAGCACATTCGGAGCTCTGGAAGTATATCAAGTTTTGCGGTCAAAAGGCGTAAAGGCGGATGTGATAGTAGCTGAAGCGGAGACATTCATCTTCACCTCCCGCAATATAAACCCAGCGCAAGTGCGTATTTACCGCATAAAGAACAGTATCCCCGTTTCCGCCATACCCGCCCATAGAACGAATGATGTTATCAAAGCTTTAAGAGTTGCTCTTCCCCAATTCGTCCCTGCGGAAAATGTCTTCATCACCAGCCTAAACAACATTGGAACAGTTTTCCATCCCGCTATAACCATTTTGAATGCTTCCCGCATAGAATCGACCCATGGCGATTTTGAATTCTACATTGAAGGTGTTACACCAGCAATCGCCTCCATACTGGAAAGAATGGATGAGGAGAGATGCAAGGTTATGGAGGCGCTGGAGATAAAGCCGATGACCGCAAGGGAATGGCTTTATATCGCTTACGACGCCACCGGCTCCTCCCTTTTTGAGGCAATTCATAACAATAGGGGGTACTATGGAATAAAAGCTCCACCCACCCTTGAACATTTATATATCACGGAAGATGTTCCCACGAGCCTTGTCCCCATCGCATCACTGGGCAAAATGCTGGGAGTTGCAGTGGACGCGATAGAAACCATAATAAGACTCGCCTCTCTTATGCTTAAGAGGGATTTTTGGGAGGAAGGCAGGACGATGGAAAGGCTCGGTTTAGCGGGACGCTCCGTTCAGGAGATAAAGAAGCTCGCTATAGAAGGAGAATTTTAAAAAGTTATACGAGACAATCTGCTGATTTTCCTAAAACATTTGGTCCCAAGCCAACCACATTAAAGTTTAGTTTTCAATCTTGATAACACAAATTAAAATTGACGACCATTTTGTGATGCTTTAAAATCTCTATAAAGTGAACACTTTCCCCCGAAGAGGTGATTTTTGTGCAGGAAGAAAAGAGAGGTCCTTTTATGACGACGAACAAGCTTTACTTCTTGGGCAAATGGCAATGCAGAATCTGCCGATACGAATATTACCCAGAAGCCCAATCCTTCGCAAAGCTTCCCGAGAACTGGCATTGCCCCGTGTGCGGATCTCATAAATGGATTTACACCGGAGTGGGAATCTCTTATCCAAAAACGGTGACCAAAGCGTGAACATTGAGGAAGCAAGAGATAAGACATCAAGATTAATTGAAGAAGTTAAAAAAGCAATCATAGGGAAGGATGAGGCAATAAAGCTTTCCGTTATCTGCCTCCTGGCGAAGGGACATCTTTTAATTGATGATATACCGGGGGTAGGCAAAACAACTTTGGCAAAGGCTTTAGCCAAGGCAATTGGAGGGATATTCAAGAGAATCCAATTCACTCCCGACCTTCTGCCCTCGGATATAACCGGTGGCTCCATTTACGACCCGAAGGAAAGCAAGTTCATCTTCAAGCCCGGACCCATCTTCGCAAATATAGTTTTAGCTGACGAAATAAACAGGGCTTCGCCGAGAACGCAAGCAAGCCTCTTGGAAAGTATGGAGGAACATCAGGTGACGGTTGATGGCGTAAGCTATAAGCTGCCCGAGCCATTCATCGTTATCGCCACGGAGAACCGAGTTGAACACTACGGCATCTATCCCCTTCCCGAAGCGCAAATAGACAGGTTTATGATGCGTCTCTCTCTTGGCTATCCCGAGAAGGAAAGCGAGGAGGAAATATTGAGAAATCATAAGGAGGTGGACGATTTAACCGAGAGGGTGGAAAGGGTTGTTGACCCCGAGACAGTGATTGCCCTGCAGGAAAAGGTCAAGGAGATATATGTTTCCCCCGAGATTCAAAGTTATATAGTAGACCTCGTTTGGGAAACGAGGAGACATCCCGCCGTCTCCCTTGGAGCGAGCCCAAGAGTGGGAATCCACTTGCAGAGATGCGCGCAAGCTCTCGCCCTCTCCGAAGGGAGGGATTTCGTCCTCCCCGACGATGTAAAACTTCTCATCCCCCATATTCTGGGACACAGGCTCATCCTCAAACCCGAAAGGCGAGTCGATGTTCCTTCGCTCGTGAAAGAAATAGTGGAGAAAGTCCCAGTCCCCTTGATACGAAGGTGATGCTTACCTCTTGGTGAGCCCCAGAGTAAAGCAATTATCCCTCCTTTTCATAGGCTTTTACATCCTAATCCTCGCCTTCATTATCAAGCTTCCCCATATAGTCTTCATAGCCTCCTTCCTCTGGTCCCTCCCTCTTTCCTCCCTCCTCTTGAGCTACTTCTTCCTCTTCAAAATAAAGGTCAATGTGGAATTCCCAGCTGGATTGACGCAGGGAGAGGAAGGAAAGATAATTCACAGGATAGAAAAAGGCGTCTTCGCTCCCCCTATGCTCACATCAAGAGCGGTTCTCCCTCCACCATTAGTGAGCATAGAACCCGCCTCCTTAATTTTAGCCGAGGATATGGGAGAGGAACGGTTCTTCGCTGTGAAGAGGGGTGTTTATAGGATAAAAGAAGTGATTTTATCAGCCTGGGATTTCCTCGGCATTTTTCAAATAAGAAGGAAGCAAAAAGTGGAGGGAGAGATGATTGTTTACCCCTCCTATGTGAAGTTCACTTCCCATCTCCTCTTTTCTGGGAGGGGGGAAGAGGGGATGGGAGGCGGTCAGCCATCCCGAGGAGGTGTGGAGTTCGCCAGCGTTCGGGAATGGCAATCCGGAGAAAGCCCACGAAGGATAAATTGGCGATTGACCGCTAAGTGGGGACGCTTGTTCGTCGTTCAGCACGCCCAAGCTGGCTCTCGTTCCCAAACAATCGTGATAGACTGCTTTCCTCAAGGCGTCTTCGGAGATATGAAAGACAACACCTTTGAGCTATCAATAAAAGTAGCTGCCTCCCTTGCTTGGGCGACGCTTGAAAACGGCGGCGATGTCAGCATCGTTTATGCTGACGAGGAAGGAAAACCTTCCCTCTCACGCTACACCTCCTTTATTCCCATCTTGGAACTATTGGCGAGATTGGAAGCTAAATCACCTCTCAAACTTTCCGCTCTCCTTGAGGAACTGAATTTAGATGAGGAATCCTCTCTTGTTCTCTTGACATCTCTTCCCGATGAGTCGCTTCTGCCATTTCTGAGAAAGCAAAGGGAGATGGGGAATCCTCCCCTTCTCCTCCTGATGGACGCCTCGTCTTTCGGCAGGACAGGATGGTTTTCCGCTCCCTTCTTGGAATCGGTTAGAGCGTTCGCCACAGTAGCAGTCATCGGCAGGGAGGATAATTTGAAAGAGAGGTTGGAAAAGATTTGGGCGATACACTCCTCTATCTAACCTCTCTCGGCGTAACCCTGAGCGGTGTGTTTTCCTATTATTCCGTTGTGGAAAGCAATGTCCTCCGTATTCCCACTCTCTTGTTTATCCTAAATGGACATCTCATTAGCTACCTACTGAGGGAGAACAAGAGAAAAAGGCTCTATTCCTCCTTTTTCCTCATCTCCCTTCTTCTTCTTTTATTTATAGATGTCTTTAAGGGGAAGGGACTCCTCCTCTTCCCTCCCGAGGCGGGAGGGGAGCCCGGGCTCATAATCGGGGACTTCCTTCTCTGGCTCGTTGTTTTCAGAAGCTACACCCTCTTCTCACCAGGCTACCTCCTTTTCTCCATCGTGCCCTCCGTCGCATTCCTTGGTCTTATCTCCGCTTACACAGTCGACCCCGAGCTTTTCCTCTATACTTCCCTCTGCTTCCTTTTCTCAATCCTTCTCCTCATCTTCAACGCCTATGAAATAGGAAGATTTCCCTCCCTTCGTTCCTCTCTATTTACGATGGGGCTCTTCCTCTTTCTCCTATCCGTTCCCCTTGCCTTCTCCCTCCTTTTACCTCTTCAAAAGCTCAGCTCCGCCCTGCCCACTCCTCAAGTTTATATTCGTCTCAGAAGCTTTCAGGGAAGCGATTTATACCAAGGCTTTCCCTTTCTACCCAATACCGTGCTTCTGGGAGGCGGACTGCCGAGAGGAAACGAGATTATTTTGGAGCTCAAAGGAGAGCCTACTCCCCTCTTGAGACAGGGAACCTATGAGTATTTCTCGGGCAGATATTGGGTTAAGAATCTTTTCGCTTATAGTCAAATAACGGGAAGAAACGGGGTCTTCTCCATCTCACAAATAAAACCACGCTTCTCCCAAGTTAAACAGGAGATTTCTTTTAAAGAGGTTCCTCTCTCTCTTATTCCTCCCATTATCGGGTTCTTTGGACCCTTCCCACCTGCATTCACTGGAAGAAGGCTCTATCTCCTCACACCACCGAACCCCTGCGAAATCATATTCAAACCCAATACGGCTCCCCATTATCTGTTGAAAGGGATTGATAACTCCCTTTCCGCCGTTTTCTTCTCCAGGGAAAAAATCAGCTACGAGGTGATATCTCAGCCCGATTTGCCCTGGCAGGAATCCTTCCTATCCTCCATTTATCTTCAAAAGCCCCCCTCACAAAAGACCGAGGAACTCGCTAAGAGAATCACTCAGGGTATAAATGACGATTATCAAAAAGCCATCGCAATCCAAGAGTATCTGAAGAAGAATTACTCATATCGGCTAACTGGTTCACCTTCTCCAATTGAGAACGGCGTTGAGTGGTTCTTGTTCAAGAGCAAGAAGGGAGATTGCGATTTCTTTGCCTCCGCTATGTGCATACTTTTGAGGGAAGCAGGTATTCCCGCAAGGGTAGCCGTTGGCTACTCGGTCTCAGAATACGACTCCAGGAGGGATGTTTGGATAGTGAGGCAAAAGGATGCTCATATGTGGGTTGAGGCTTATATTAAAGGGAAAGGATGGTTGACTTTTGACCCCACTCCAGGCGGTGGCTCCTCTCTCTACGATTTATATCTCTCCCTTCAGCGCTATTACGCCCTTCATAAGAGGGAAATATTCCCTCTATTCCTCTTCTTCGCCTCCATCTCCCTCCTATTCCTCCTTTATCGTGCCACTCTCTTGGAGGAGAAGAGGAAGAAAAAGGGAGATATCAGGGAGAAGCTTGCTGTCTCCCTCATCGCTTTGGGCAAAAAACTGGAGAGGATGGGATTGCCAGCCCGCAAAAGCTCCGACACTTTAAGGGAATGGTTTAGGGAAATCTCCCCTTTCCTATCTCCATCTTTCCGCGAAATGCTTGATAAAATAATTAATATATGTGAGGAAGCCTTCTACGGCAGAGAGATTGAGGAAGAGCAAATCAACATGGCTTTAAGTCTGATAAACGAGCTGAGGAAGGTGAAAAGATGGCAGATAATAAACACATCTACATCCTAATCGGAGAAGAGGTGTTAAAAGAGAGCGAGATTGAATCTTTGATAAAAAGATATGCGGAGGGAGAATTTAAGGAATTCAATCTTGACATCTTTAAGGGGAAGGAGACTTCCACATCTTCAATTCTCCAGAAAGCCCAGACGCCACCAATTGGTGCGAAGTTCAGGGTTATAGTCGTAAGGGATTTCGGCGCTCTCTCAAAGGGAGAGCAGGAGAAGTTAGCAGAATCCATTGAAAAGATTCCTCACTCCACAATTCTCGTCCTCAGCGTTGAGAAAAGAGAGGAAATAGACAAAAAACTTCGCGAAAAGCTTCAAAAGCTCAAGGATTTTGTAGCGGAGGAGTCAAAGGAATTTAAAGGCAAAAGAAAGTGGGAGATTGAACAACAGAGGAGGGAATGGCTCCAAAAAGAGCTGAGGAAGAGGGATGTGAAGATAGCACCAGACGCCCTTAATCTATTGCTGTCGATTGCCTTAGATACTCGCCAACTCTTAACGGAGATAGAGAAGCTCTCCACCTATGCACAGGGAAACATTATAAGGAAAGAGGATGTGGAGAATCTCGTTGTGGGAACGGAGGATATAAGGACATATCATTTGGTGGATGCGGTCTTCAATAAGAAAGCACAGGAAGCTATGAGATTTTTATATTCTCTTCTCGAAACGGGCGATATCTGGACGCCCCTCGTCATCCTCCAATCCCTCGTTTCACACACGAGGTTGCTTATTCAGGCTAAACTTCTTTTGGAAAGAGGCATTCCTTTAAATAAGATTTCCATAGAGAGGGCACCGAGCGAAGTGAAGGATTTGCTTCTTCAGGGGAATAACGGCATAGTGAATTATATTGAGAAGAGAAATTGGTTGGTTGGTAGATTGGAAGAGCAAGCGACGAGGTTCAGCAAAAAATCGCTTTACTCAATCCTCCGCTTATTACAAAGGATTGATATGGATATCAAACAGGGAGCAGACCCTAAGGAGAAGCTTGAATATTTTATATTCAAAGTGGCAGGATTTCCCTCACACAAAGAGGAGAAATCAATTAGCTGAGAGAAGCTCCTGCAGTTTTTTCATCAACTTGCTTTTCAAACGAGAAGCGGTATTTTTATGTATAACCCCCTTGCTGACCGCTTTATCTAAGCGTCTGCAGGCCTCCCGCACCGCGGGTTGCGCCTTCTCCTTGTCCTTTTCCGCAAGGGCGGAAAGAGCTTTTTTAAGGAAGGTTCGCACGGCTGATTTAATCGCCTTATTTCTCATTCTTCTTTTCTCTGCTCGTCTTTGAGCTTTTTGCGCTGACTTCGTCTTCGGCAATTCAGAATTCACCTCCAATTTATTTAATTATACAGATTTTCCCATTTATTGCCAACTAAAAGTTTGCTTTCTTGATCGCTTTTTGCCGACCCCCGTTAACCAAGCTATTTTCCTTGCCCTAAAAACAATGCAAAATCTCCAACTTTATTGCCACTTCAAAAAGTAATGGCGTAAATGGCATTTGATAATTAAAATCTTTAAAAAATTTCAATCATTGTTTAAAATGCTAAAAAGAATGTCCAAGGAGCGAAAAAATTGCTTAGACACAGGGTAATCACTGCCCTTTGGGGCACAGCTCTTTTCCTTTTCGCCCTCCTTTTCCCTTGGGGAGATGGCTTTCTTTTCCTCCTCCTTCTTCTCTCCATCTCCCTTCTCGCCCTCAACGAGCTTTTCTCATCTCTCCAAAACAAAGGATTTCTTCCTTTCAGATTCATCGTTTTTATCTCTTCAGCCCTCTTTCTCCTCCTCGTTTATTTGAAAAAAATGTCTCTCATCCCTCACCTCCTCTCCTTGACTCTGCTCCTGTGCTTTTTAACGGGACTCGTAATCCGCAGGGGAAGAAACCTCCTCCGAGATTTGAGCTTGACCTTTTTCCCAATCCTCTACATCAGCGGGCTCATTTCATACCTCCTTCTCTTATATTCCTCTCAAGCCTCGATTCATCCTCCCATTCCCTCAATTCCCTCGGGAGTATGGCTCTGCGTCATCGTCGTCATCACTAATTGGCTCAGCGATATGGGTTCCTATTTTGGAGGAAAGTTTTTTGGGAAAAAGCATATATTTCCCCATATCAGCCCTGCGAAAACCCTTGAGGGCTTCCTTTTCGGCTTTATCTCCACACTCCTGGGAGGAACATTATTGGGTATTTTGAGCGGATTGGGAATATTCGTTAGCCTTCTCCTCTCCTTCATAATAGGGATATTCGCTCCCCTTGGCGATTTAGCCGAATCAGCGATAAAAAGAGAACTGGGAATTAAGGATTTCAGCTCTATTCTGCCTGGTCACGGAGGGATTCTTGATAGATTTGATAGCCTCCTCTTCTCCGCCCCCGCTTCCTATTATCTCCTCAAGCTCCTCCTCATTATAAAATAAAAAATTTTACAATTCTCGCTTGAGGAATTGCCGCTATATGTTTATTATTTAATAAAAAAGGAGGCGATACAATTGTTTAAAAAATTAAACAAAAGTATATCCGCAATAAAGAAAACGCTACCGAAAATTCTCTTCCAAAATATAAATCTTCTCCTAACCATCCTCTTCCTAATCCCTTCCCGTTCGTTCCCTTTAACCCTCCTTGATTTGTTAACCCAGAAAGAGGAAAAAATAAGCTTACAAGATTTTTTGAACCATATAAAAACCAACCCTTCCTCTTTAATATTTAGCTGGCGGGAAAAAGAGGGAGAATGGCACCAACTACAATTTCAGGTTGTAAAGAAATATCTTAAAGCAGAGGATTCCCGCTTTAAAGTTAAAATAACCCCTTCCATTTACAAATCCGGTTTGGAGATTTCCTGCGAAATCGTGTCCAAACAAGAAATAGACGCCCCTCACGAGCTTCTCCTCTCCTCTATCTTTGACCCCTCTAAATGGAAACGCCAATTCTATCCCTGCCCCCCCTACCTCGTCCTCCCTCCTTCCTCTCCTACAACAATCCGATTCCTCGCTGAGGAAAACGATTGGACCGAGCTCAAAGAGGGTCCAGCTGTCTTCTTCTACCCATTTGGCGTTTTGGAAAATGATACCCACTTCCTTCTCTGGGGCTCTCTTGATATCGGGAAATTCGCCCTCCTAACGCCCAACCTCATCCCCAATCACATCCCAGCCATCTGCTTCCGCCCCAAGAGATTAAACAAAAACGAAACCCTCAAAGTGGAGCTTTACATAAAAAGCTTTCCTAAAAGCAAATTCCCTCGCTATCGCGATGTCTTGCGCTGGTATATTGAGAACTGGAGAGATAGCGACCCCTTAACGGGAGAAATCCTGAAAAACGCAGGGAATATAATATCCCTGAAGGAGAGATTGAGGCGCACGCTGCCAACAGGGAATCTCGTCGGTTTCCCCGGAGGTGAACAGGTTTCGGATGGAAAGGGAAATCTAAACGATTGGGGAAAACACAAGCTTCAAGGATGGAAGGAATTGAAAATAGGCAACCTATGGTATTACGCCTGGCATCGCTGGGATGAGACTTATCCCACAGAGGGAGAATGGGTTGGGGAGACGAACTATCGGATTAAGGCTGATATTTTGAGAAGCGATATTGAAGCTCTCATTAAAGCGGGAATCCATCCTTTCCTTTACTTCAGGCAATTCCTCACAGTTGAGGGAACTTATAAGGATAAACCTCCTTATAAGGACTGGATTGAAGTAAACGAAAGAGGTCAATCTTCGTCAGGCTATTCCTATCGCCTCAATCCCGATAACGCGAAATTAGTGGGTATAGAGGAGGTGCATTGCTTCCCTGCCGATTTCGGCAACGATTCCTTCCGCCTCTGGTATTTTGAGAATCTTAAGAAATGTATTGATTTCTATCAACCCGCTGGAATAGCCTTTGATATGGGATGGGCTTGGTGGAGCTTGGGCGAGTTCTCTCGTGCAAATCCCAAAACGAGCAATTCCCACGCTGTGACAAGGCTTCAGGCGGATGTCTGGAACTGGCTGAGGGAAAAGCATCCCAAGATGAGGATAATAACTAATGAAGCCTTTGGGATTCCCTCTCAGCTCTTCGCTGATGGCATCCTCATAGAGGGCGGAGCTCCCGCTGGCAAGGACGAATTAGACTACGAGTCAGCGAAAGCCATACCCACGCAGGTTATAAGCTTTGAATATCCCACAAATTACAACGGGATGATTCAACCCCTTGATAAAAAAGAGCGTCCCTATTTAATAGTGAAATATAGAGCTAAAGGGATAGTAGCAGTTGGCGATTATGCGATTGACATCACGGAGGGAGTGCCAGGAAGAGAAGCGACCGCTATAAGCTTGAGCGAGATAATAGCGGATGGAGAATGGCATACAGCCACGGTGGATTTGAGAAAGATAGAAGATGTGGAGATGATAAAGGGAATTGCCATACAGGTTCAAGCAAAGGAGGAGTCGGCATATCTTGATATAGCCTACATCGCATTTTCCCCTTCACCAAATCGAACCGAAGGAGAGCAGGAAACTCCTTTAAATCGCTTTCCATCGCATATTGACGAACGCTATATATCTTTCTGGCAAAGCCGTCCAGACTGGCTGCAAAATCCCTCAAAGGATTTCTCTTTAATAAAAGGAGAAGGTTTCACCCGTTTTGAGGTGAGAGGTAAAGGGTTGGGAATGAAATGGGGGTTCAATGTGCTTAAGGGAATCATCGCGCAAAGGTATATGAAGGTTTTGAGCTGGGGAGCTTGTATTGGAGGAGATATATGGTGGTCTCCCTCCAATGAGATACTCTCCTTCAGCGCTCAAGCGATGGGAATGTTCCCCATCACGGATTCAAGAGCGATAATCAGCAAAGATAAAAGGCTCTTCGCAAGCGGGTGGGAAGATGGTAAGGATGTTTTGATAGCTGTTTATAATAACAGCGATGAGGAGATTAATAGCGTTCTACTTCTTGAGGGAAACCTTGCCAAGAAGCTCAAAACTTCCCACTTCGTTTTCTTGAACGCCTTTGGGGACTTAAAAGCAAAGGAAAGGAGAAATATAACGGGAAGGGAGATTCCAATTCAACTTTCACCTCGCTGCGGGCTCTTGATCTCCTCAAAAGAGTGAGTCTTTGAATGATTAAGGTTGGCTGTTGCGGATGGGCGAAGAGCCAGAAGGAGTATTTTGAGAATTTCCCCGTTATAGAGCTCCAACAGACTTTTTACAAATTACCAGATTTAAGAACAGCTCAAAAATGGAGGAAAAAAGCACCAAAGGATTTTGAGTTCACCCTGAAAGCATCACAGCTGATAACCCATCCACCTTCAAGCCCCACATACAAGAAAGCTGGATTGAAGATAGAGGAGAAAAAGGACAGATACGGATTCTTCCGTCCCACAGAGGAGGTCTTTAGAGCTTTTGAGGAGACAAGCGAGATTGCGAAGGCGTTAAACGCGAGGATAATCGTATTTCAATGTCCCGCATCATTTAAGCCAAGCGAAGAGAATAAGGAGAACTTGAGGATTTTCTTTCAGGAAATCCCGAGGGATGATTTCATTTTCGTTTGGGAGCCACGGGGCGATTGGAACGAGGAAGAAATAAGAAGTTTATGTCAGGAGCTCAATCTATCTCATTGCGTTGACCCATTCAAGGGAAAGAGCGTATGGGGAGAAATCCTCTATCTTCGCCTTCACGGGATAGGTGGCTATAGCTATAAATACAGCGATGAGGAGCTGCAAAAGCTCGCGGAGATGGTCAAGGGAGAGGAAAGGATGGTATATGTGATGTTCAACAACACGAATATGTTTGAGGACGCTTTGAGGTTCTCACAATATGTCGCGATTTAAAAACCTGAGCATTATTTGTCTTCTTCTCTTATCTTTTTCTTTTCTTTCAAAAAGTTCTACCATTGGGGAATATTCATCTCCCGCATATTGGATATGGGGAACTAATCGCTCGCCATTTGGGGAAAGAGGATACTTCCGCAGGGTCTTTTATATCCAAAAGGATGTCAAAAACGCTTTCATTCAAATGTCCGGAGACGATGCCTTCACTCTCTTCATAAACGGGAAAAAGGTCGGCTCTGGTGGCTTCGGATTGGGAAAAATAAACACTTTTGAGATTACTACTTTCCTCCAAAAGGGAAAGAATGTGATAGCGATTGAAGATTATAGCCCCGCTGACCCAGCAGGCGTCATATTGGAATGCACGATAAATTACGCCGATGGCTCAGTGGAAACTATCTATACAGATGGCAAAAGGATAACGGATTATGGACCTCCTTTACCCGTAAATGGTTTTAGCGATATCTCAAACTATACAAACGCCCTCAATCCCGGGGAATTCCATTATTACGGATTAACGAAGGAACAAGATAGAGAAAAAGGAGAAATCATTAAATGGAAGTTTAAAACTAAAACTTTAAACTGGGTAGATATCCATTTAAAGACAAAGCTCGAACAACCGTTCGACAAAATCGGGCTTTGGGTTAGAAACAAAAGCGGATGGGTAAGATTCTGGATAAAATTGGTTGAAGAGGATGGCTCGGAATACAAAGTGGAACCAGTAATCTTGAGAGACGGGAGCGAATGGCAATGGGTGGAATTTGAGGTTCCTAATTATGTATTGGCGGAATGGTCAAGGGACGAAAACAATAAGTTGGATTTTCCTCTAAAAGAGATAGTTTTCGTTGTGTTTGATGTCGCAGCCAACAGAGATTACGAGATTTGTCTGAATGGTTTATCAACTTTCATTGCCAAATATCAAATCAACGAGGATTGGAAGTTCTCCCCTTCTTATGAGGAAGGATGGAATGAACCCCAATTC
>Ga0080004_1237250_pt1 | contig 15667 bp, 17 predicted proteins | sample WasSprMetagenome_FD_69207 | JGI IMG/M metagenome (GOLD analysis project Ga0080004, IMG submission 69207) | Sulfidic aquatic microbial communities from Washburn Spring, Yellowstone National Park, USA - WS (SPADES assembly) (version 2) | ecosystem: Environmental > Aquatic > Thermal springs > Hot... | reverse complement strand
CCTTTGATCCTTATTTCCCGCCACGAGAAGTTCCGTATCCATTCCCAATACGAAAACCAGCCTTGGTTGCGGGAGATCAATCCGGAACCCTTGGTGGACTTAAACCCCCAGGAAGCCCGTAAGCGAGGAATCGGCGACGGCGACCTGGTAGAGGTCTTCAATGATCGCGGCCATGTTACTTTGCGCTGCCGCTATAACGAAGCTATCCCGCCGGGGGTAGCCCACATCCAGCAGGGTTGGTGGTTTTACCGTGACGGCCATCACCAGGAACTCACCCATGCCCGGTATAAAGAGAATACCCTTAACTATTCTTTCTTTGATGTGCGGGTAGAAGTAAAAAAAGCCTAAAGGAGAGGGGAGGTGCTTTTGGTGGCTAAAAAGTATGGTATGGTTATCGATCTTAGACGCTGCATCGGGTGCCATACTTGTGCTATAGCGTGTAAGCTAGAGAATAACGTACCTATGGGCTTGTTTTGGAATCGCGTCCTGACGAGAGGTGGTCCTGGCCTGGACATTCCTGAGGGGAGTTATCCTTATTTAAAACGGGAATATCTACCCGTAGCTTGCCAGCACTGTGAAAACGCCCCCTGCGTTAAGGTGTGCCCCGTAGGGGCTACTTATAAGGATCCCGACGGACGGGTGCTCATTAACTACGATCGGTGCATAGGGTGTCGCTACTGTATGACGGCTTGCCCCTATAATGCCCGGGTCTTCAACTGGCAGGAACCCCTTAGAATCCCGGGACACTCTTACGGGAGCCAAGGGGTGCCTGATCGTAAGCGAGGGGTAGTAGAGAAGTGCTCTTTTTGCCAGCAACTGGTGGATGCTGGGAGAGAGCCCTTCTGCGTGACCTGCTGTCCGGCTAGGGCGCGGAAGTTTGGGGATTTAAACGATCCGGAAAGCGAGGTTTCCCGTCTCCTCCGGGAACGTCCTGCAGAACGGCTACTAGAGGACCGGGGTACTAGGCCTCAGGTTTATTATCTGCGTTAGGGGGAGGTTTAAGGATGAGGGATAAAGGATATTATCTATGGCTGGGGATTTTATCGGTCCTATCAATCTTAGGCTTGGGGGCCTGGATTTATCAGGTGACCCATGGCCTGGTAGTTACAGGGATGCGCAACATCGTAACCTGGGGGCTTTACATTACCGCCTTCATGTTTTTGGTGGGGTTGTCGGCTGGGGGTATCATCGTATCTTCTTCGGCTACGGTTTTTAACCTACCCCAGTTTAAACCTGCCGCCCGGCCCGCCGTCCTCCTTTCGGTAGTCTCTATACTTATGGCTACTCTCTTCATCTTTGTTGATCTCGGTCGGCCGGATAGGGTACTGAATCTATTAACTTCGCCTAAACTTAATTCTCCCTTGGTCTGGGATGTGATCATCATAACTTTATACTTGACCCTTTCCTTGTACTACCTCTATCTAATGGGCCAGCCCGAAAAGGGTGAAGACAGATTACGGGTGGTCTCGGCTTTAGCCCTTCCTACAGCTATATTGGTACACTCGGTTACCGCCTGGATATTTGGTCTCCAGATTGCCCGCCCCACCTGGCATAGCGCATTACTCGCCCCCTTGTTTGTGGTCTCGGCTTTGGATTCTGGCCTTGCCCTTCTGCTTTTGGCCTTGCTGGGTCTAGATCGTTCTGGGTGGTACAGGGTAGATAAATCTCTTTTTTCTACTCTAGGAGGAGTACTGGCAGTTTTAATTGCCGTAGATGTGTTCTTCGTATTTTCTGAGGTCCTTACCGCCCTCTACCCTGCTGAAGAACGGCTTATGAGGTATGTAAATCTTCTGCTAAAGGGGAGCCTGGCTCCCTATTTTTGGGGAGAGATCCTCTTGGCTATCATTCCTTTCCTAATCCTTGTGTTTCGTTCCAACCGGGAGAAACCTGGGCTGGTGGGCCTGGCCGCAAGCTTGGTAGTAATAGGGGTATTTTTAAAAAGGATATGGCTACTTTTCTCCGCCTTGCTTATTCCTTTGCTTTCCTACGCACCGGGGGTACCCTTGGGAAGCTATCTCTTTCCCCCTTTTGAATTTACCCGTTATTATCCTGTGGCTTGGGGGATAACCGGTAAGTATACCCCTACTTGGGTAGAAATAGGGATATTTATAGGCATTTTTGCCCTCGGTGGCCTTCTCTTTATGGTACTGGCGAGGGCCATTTTGGCCCCCAGTACTCCTAAAGAAAGCCAAGGGGTTTCTTGTGGCCTGACCAGCTAAGGGGAGTAGAAAAATAAAATAACCCCCCAGCTACCAGAATTTGCGACTGGAAAGCCAGTATGGGCTTTAAGCTCAACTGGCTTTTTTTGTCATATGTTTGTTAAACGGAGTAGAAGCGGCGGGAAAGCGGCCAATATGATACGATAAAGCAGATTGGGGATGTAAGTTTGTTAGATTCTAATCTAGCTAGAAGGCCAAGTATAGTCGGGAGGGAAACTGATGGTGAGTTAAGAATTGCTATATTGATTATAGCTATTGTCTAGTAGTATAATTTGTTAGAGGTGATGAAAGTGCAACTGAATATTTATGTTCCCAAAGACCGGGCAGAAATTCTGGAGCTCCTCGACCGAGTAGCAGCGCGCAGCAACAGGCCGAAAAATGAGATAGTTTTAGAAGCTCTGGAGAGATATTTAATGGATTTAACCCCCAGGATGCTGGAAAAATTTAGCCTGGGGGAGGTAAAAGACATTGACCGGGAAAAGCTATATGAAAGAGGGTTAAAGGGTTGATTTTAGTCGATACCAATATATGGATTTATGCCGTTAATATAGATGCCCCACAGCACCCTGCAAGCCGCAAATTCATCGAGGCAGTTATAGCAGGCCGGTTTAACGGCGTTATCACCCCCCAAATCCTGCTAGAATTCTACGCTATTATTACTGATAAACGCCGGGTGGAGCGGCCGCTTTCTCCAGAGCTAGCTTTGGAGCAAGTAAAAGCTATCCGTACCGCTTGTCTAATTGTCGATGCAGGATCCAAAGCTCTTGATAGGCTGACCGAAATCCTAGCTGAGCAGCCTAATTTGAAGGGAGCAAAGATATTTGATGCTTTTATAGTGGCCCAAATGATGGCGGCTGGTATAAAGCAGATATGTACCTACAATATCCATGACTTTAAGGGATACAAAGGCATTACCGCTTTTACTCCAGAAGAATTTATGGCCGGTTGGGTTCCTTAAGTCTCCTCTCACCTGTTTTTTCACTGCAACTTTTACCTTAACTTTGTCGGAAGACATCTTTCGCTATATAGTAGAGGAAGCCTGCCTTAAGGATTGTAACCTCCCGGACGGCCCTGCTCCAGCCGCAGTGCAACAATCCCCGAAACGCGCATAATGTCCGGCCCTTTCAATAAGATGGGGTTTTCTTTTTTAAGCTTTGATTTAAGGGTAATTCCTTTGAGTAAAAGGGGTTACCCTTTTAAATTTTGCGCTTCTATAACTAAATGGAATAATATCTATGAAGGAACTTTTCTGATCATGCCGAAGTATAACTTGTATCAATTACTTCCTAATAGCTGAAGGGTAGGATTACGAAAAGAATAAAGGGGTGGTGGGGATGACTGCTGAAGCTTACCGCCAGATGTGGCAGGAATTAGGGATGGATTTGGAAAGACATGATCTTTTTCTGGCTGCCTTACCAGAGGCCTTCAATATGGTTTTCCTCTCTCAGTATAACCGGCCCCAGGGGATGGCCTATTTTGACAATCTCCTTATGGAGGCCCACGGAGGGCGCATCCAGGAGATCTTGGAGCGGAAAAAAGAAGGAAAACCTGTAGTGGGTACTTTCTGCGTTTTTGTACCGGAGGAATTAATCTTTGCCATAGATGGCGTTAGTGTAGGGTTATGTGGGGGTGCTCAGTTTACTGTACCTGCTGGAGAAAGGGTCCTTCCCCGTAATTTATGCCCTTTAATAAAGTCGCTGATGGGATTTAAATTGGAAAGAATCTGCCCCTACTTTCAGGCTGTGGACTTTTTGATTGGAGAAACAACCTGTGATGGAAAAAAGAAAACCTGGGAGATACTCAATGAGTACGTGCCCACTTATGTTATGGAGCTACCCCAACGCAAGGAAGAGCCAGATCTGGCTCTGTGGGAAAGTGAGATCTGGCGCCTTAAGAAAGAGGTGGAGCGGCGCTCCGGACAGATAATCGATGAAGAGAAACTGGCCCAGGGGATAAAGCGAGTCAATGCCCGCCGGGAGGCCCTGCGGAGGCTATATAAAGCCCGGCAGGCAGACCCGGTGCCCATAAGCGGTAAAGATGTGCTGCTTATATCCCAACTGGCCTTCTTTGATGAACCTGAGCGATTTGCGGCTCGGGTAAACGAGCTCTGCGAGGAATTAGAAGGCCGTATAGCCCGGGGAGAAGGGGTAGCTCCTAAAGGGGCTATACGTATCGTGGTCGCGGGTACACCTATGCCCATACCTTACTGGAAGCTCCACCATATAGTAGAATCCGCGGGGGCGGTTATAGTGGCCGAGGAGACCTGCACCGGTACCCGCTATTTTGCTGGTCAGGTAGAAGAAGGGGGGGAGACGCTAGAGCAGCAACTTAAAGCCCTGGCTCGGCGCTTCCTGGACATTAACTGCGCCTGCTTTACTCCTAACTCTGGCCGGGTGGAGGATATTCTAAACTTGGTCCGGGAATGGCGAGCTCATGGGGTTATTTATTATACCTTGCAGTTCTGCCAGACCTATGCTTTAGAAGCTAGGCGGGTAGAAAAGGCCTTAAAGGAAAGAGGTATACCGGTACTCACTTTAGAGAGCGATTACAGTGAAGAAGACATGGGGCAACTTAAGACCCGTATAGAGGCTTTTTTAGAGATGCTTAAGTAATATGGGTTGGCAATTATCGCATACAGAATAAAGTCGTACACAAAAGCCCTGGATTAGCCAGGCTTTTATGCTTTAGCGGCTGGTCCGGGGCTTATTTTTTATCTAGTCTTTGAGCCCGGATAATTTTGCTCCTGTAAGCTACTTCAAACCATCCAATTTTTTCCTCTTTTAAAGCATAGTCTATATCACTACCAATGTGTTATCCTTAAATCGGAAAATTAGTTTAATTAGTTTAAAATAAAGGTAAATGTGAGATAAAGTAGAGGTGGTAAAAGGAGGGTATGGACCCGGCGTGAGGAAGACTTTTCTGATCGTCTTTTGCTCCGTTTTTATCTTTATTCTTTTAAGCGGTTGCCGTTTAAAAGAAGAAGCTATTACTGTACGTCTCAACGAGCGGGTAGAGAATCCCCCACTTTTTTACACTTCACTAGAAGAAGGGACCCTTTATTTCGGTTTTGACCGACGATTAGAGCTTGCCGAAGATGTAAAAATGTACCTTTCTTTTCTGCGTTACTTGGAGGAGGCTACGGGTTATCGGTTTGTCCTTCACGTTACCCCTAAAAATTCTAGTATTGTTGATGAATTAGGACAAGGACGTGTACATTTTGCAGCTATAGGAGCTTTAAGTTATTTAGAGGCTCATGAGCGCTACGGTGTGCGTGTCCTGGTAAAAGGGTTAACTGAAGATAAAAGAGCTGCCTACCAAGGGATGATTATTACTCGAATGGATAGCCCTTTAAAGTCCCTCGAAGATATTAAAGGAAAAACCTTTGCCTTTGGAGCGCGTAACTCTACGCAAGGTCATTTAATTCCCCGGATTCTTCTTTTTAAAGCGGGGATCGCTCTTGCTGATCTAGCAGCCTTTGAGTATACTGGTTCGCATTTTGAAACGGCTAACGCGGTCATAAGCGGCCGTTGTGATGCGGGGGGCCTGCAAGATACCCTGGCGCGTGAATTGGCCAAAAGGGGTTTGGTGCGTATTTTGGCTACTTCGCCCTATTTTCCTAGCAGTACTATTTCGGCCAGCCCCCGGACGGATCCCCTCGTAATAGAGCGGGTAACCCAGGCCCTTTTAGCCTTTGATCCCTTGGGAAAGCATCGGGAAGGTTTATATCACTGGGAGCTTTCGGAGATGCCAGGTGGTTTTGTCCTGGCTACAGATAGCGACTACGCGGAGACAAGGTACTGGGCCCAACAACTGGGATTGCTTAAAACCCATACTCCTTAAAATAGAAGGGAGCCGGGCTGATGAAACTCAGTTATAAGATTGTGTTCACCAGTTCATCTATAATTTTGGTGATGGGGCTATTGATTCTCGGTGCCCTCCAAGTAGTGATTAGGACTACGTTAAAAGAATATCTAATAAGCCGGGGTATTTTTTTAAGTCAGACCATGGCAGAGAGTTTAATCAATCCCTATCTAGATAGAAATTTTTTAGTTATAGATAGCTATCTTTCTTCTGTTAAACAGCGAACCTTTGATCTAAAATATGCTTATTTAGTCGATCCTGACCAGCAGGTGCTCTTTTCTACCTTTGAACACGGCTTCCCTACAGAACTTCTTTATCGCACCCTGCTTCCTAAAGACCAGACTACCCAGGTCCTTTTATTAAGTACTGAAGCGGGATATATCCGCGATGTCGGTGTAAGGCTTATTCCTGGATTACCGGCTGAACTCCACCTAGGTTTTAGCGAAGAAACTATTAAGCGGTCTGTGGATAGAGTTAGCGTTATAGTATCCCTTATAATCCTGGGGGGTACTATAGTTTTTGGGATGGCCGCCTTTGCCTTTGGCCACCGTATAACTAGACCTTTGGAAGAGCTCTCTAGTATGGCCAGCCGTATTGGTGAGGGGGATTTGAATTGGGAGATAAGGGTAAGAACCCGCGACGAAGTTGGACAGTTGGCTGAAAGCTTTAACCAGATGACCGCTCGCCTACGGGAAACCATTGAGAGGTTAAAGGAGTCTGAAGCGGAACTTAAACGCAGGGAAGAGCTTATGGGCCAGCTTCTGGCCAAAGCTTTACACGCTCAAGAAGAAGAACGCAAGCGTATTGCACGAGAGCTCCACGACGAAACCAGCCAATCCTTAGCTGCCCTTGTTCTTAACCTTAAAGCTGCAGCTACAGTGGCCCAGAGCGATCCCCAGCGGGCCCAAAGGATGCTAGAGGATTTAAAAGAAACAGCTAGTAATATAGTTAAGGAACTGCATAATATAGTCTACGATTTAAGACCTACTCTGCTCGATGATCATGGTCTTATCCCCGCTTTGGCCTGGTATGCGGAAAGCAAATTAAAGCCCCAGGGGGTAAAAATACACCTAGATGTTTCGGGTGACTTAACTGAACTGCCGTCGGAAGCAGAAACTATCCTTTATCGAATCGGGCAAGAGGCTATTAGCAATGTTTATCGACACGCCGAGGCCCAAAATTTGTGGTTGTCACTAAAGGTGCTTCCTAGTGAAGTAGTTATGACTATAAGAGATGATGGGAAAGGTTTTGATGTCCAATCTGTATTTAGCGGCCAGAAGACTCCATTGGGTCTCCTAGGAATGCAAGAGAGGGCCGCACTATTTAACGGGCAGGTAAATTTCCAGTCTTACCTGGGTCACGGTACTTTAGTGGTCACCACTTTACCCCTCACGCATAGTACAAAGCCTAGCTGTTAAGGAGGGGTCCTTCCTGCCGTAAATTACGGTACTAGCCAGGGATGGAAGGTGATGTTTGATATTTTTAATTGAGGCGGGAAAGGAGGGAGTTCCGGTTGCCTAAGATTTAAGGCTTCCGGTTTGGGAATAAGGCAGCCGGGAGAAATGCCATGGGGCGTATCCAAGTGTTCCTGGTAGATGACCATGCCATCTTTCGAGCTGGGCTCAAAGTTCTTTTAGAGCTTTATCCAGATCTAGAGGTCGTTGGAGAAGCCAACGAAGGTCGGGAAGCCATTCGAAAGATACAGGAACTTAAGCCTGATGTCGTACTTATGGATATAGCTTTGCCCGGTATGGATGGGCTAGCTGCTACCCGTGAGATCTTATCCCTTGTTCCTTCGTGTAGAATTCTTTTGCTCTCCCAATATGAGAACCGTGAATACGTACTTCCGGGGCTAAAAATTGGTGCGGCGGGTTATGTATTGAAACGGTCCGCTGCAGATCAATTGCTTCAGGCTATACGGACAGTCTATAGCGGCCGGTCCTATATTGATCCAGCACTTACGGATATTGTAGTCGAAGGTTTGCGTCAGAAGGCGGTCTCCCCAGGCCAAGATGCCTTTGATACCCTTACTGAACGCGAACGAGAGATTTTCATCCTTTTAGCTAAAGGATATAAAATCCCCGAGATCGCGTCCATTTTAAAATTGAGCCCTAAGACAGTAGATTTTCACCGGGCCAATATTATGAGTAAGCTAGGTTTAAGTAATCGTGTAGAGCTTGTGCAATATGCCCTGCGTAAAGGCCTCATTGAGTAACCCAAATTGCTCGTCTTGGCTAACTTTCCTCAATCTTTCAGGTTAACTATCTCTCCCTTAAGTAACGAAGTTTTACCTTACCTAGGGGAATACCCTGGGTACTAACCAGGGTATTCCCCTAGACCAGAACAGTATGATCCCCCTATTTTTTAGCTTAAGGGTATTCGCTATATTGTTAGGTGAAAGTTAGAGTTAGAACTTTATCCTTTTTAAAGCCTATTGATTGAGGGAAAATGAATCTTTAGTGAGTTTTAAGCTTGTTGACCAGGTGCTTGTGATCTCTATCCTGAGAAAAGGGGGGGTAAACCCTTGGCGGAAGGAAAACCAAAGGGAAAACGATATGCGATGGTTATTGACTTACGCCGGTGTGTAGGGTGTTTTAGTTGCCAGGTTACATGCAAAATGGAGAATAATGTCCCTTTTGATTATTTTCGCTCTAAAGTCTTGGTTACCGAACGGGGTACCTATCCGGATGTTAAGCGGCATTTTTTACCTACCTTATGCAATCATTGTGAAAATGCCCCTTGTGTACAGGTTTGCCCGGTAGGCGCAAGTTACAGGCGTGAAGATGGGTTAATTTTGGTAGACGATAAAAAATGTATCGGATGTGGTTACTGCGTCCAAGCTTGCCCCTATGACGCGCGCTATATAAACGCTACCGGTGTGGCTGAAAAATGTACCTTCTGCCAGCACCGTGTAGATGCCGGACTGGAGCCAGCCTGTGTGCATAACTGCGTAGGGAAAGCACGCCTATTTGGAGATCTAAATGATCCCCAAAGTTCAGTTTCTAAACTGGTAAATAGCCATAGCGTTCAAAGGTTAAAGAGCAACTTGGGGACTGAGCCTTATGTTTTCTACCTCGATGCGGATCTAATTACCTTGGAACGAAGGGAGAGGAAATAGATGGAAATGTTAAACCTTTTTGCCCCTAATAATCCGTCCCCTTGGGGTATATGGGTGGTTATTTACCTTTTCTTATCCAGCGCTAGTGCGGGCTGTTTGTTTGTGTCCAGCCTGTTTCCAGTTTTTAGGCTAGAGGTTTCTTCTCCCTTGACCCGCCCTGGAGCTTATGGGGCTTTACTACTACTCCTCCTTGCCCCCATTCCACTGCTCTTAGAGTTAGGGCAGCCAGGGCGTTTTTTATACGTATTATATCCCGACTATTTTAACTTCCGGTCGCCCATTAGTTGGGGTGGCTGGCTGCTGACATTGTATGGCTTATCCCTGTTGGCCTATCTTTGGACCCTAAATGGAGGAAAAATATGGCAAAGAGGATCCTCCAACACCGTTTCAGCCGAAGATGAAAGACAAACGGCTGGAGTACATTGGTGGGGGGGATTAGCCTTAGTTTTGGCCTTATCTCTGCCGCTTTATACAGGGATAGAGCTTTCAGTGGTTAAAGCCAAAGCAGCCTGGAATACCCCTATCACACCCCTTTATATGTTAACTTCGGCCCTTGCTCTAGGTGCTTCTCTTGTGGGGATATATTATATCATCACTGGTGTTATTAGAAAGAAAGAGCCTGATTTTAGACCCTTAAACGTTCTCCGGATTATACTCATTGCCACGTTACTACTCGCTCTTATATGCTTGCTTTTGCAAAAACTAGTTCTACTTACGGGAACTGTAGCAGCTAGGCAAGCCCAAGCCCTAGTCTTTTCCGGGACCGCTTATTGGGGTGGAGCAATTTTCTTGGGGATTCTTGTACCATTAGGTTTATTGCTCTTGCCTAAACGGCATTATTCCTATGTTTTTTGTATAGCCTTCTTGCTTGTACTTTTTGGCTCCACCTTATTTAGATACCTCTTAGTAGTTAAGGGGATCCTGGCCGCATTTTTATCTTAAATACCTCTTTAAGTTATTTTAAGTTAATCATTTGTGAAAGGAGGGTTATGGCCTTGCGCCTGTCCAGACGCAGTTTCTTAAAATGGTCGGGGGTTTTAACAGCTACGGCTTCGCTGGCGTCTTTGAGCACCCAAAACTTCTTCTCTTTACAGTCGGCTAAAGCTTCGGAGGAGAAGAAGGTTCAAAGCGAAGGCTATGAAATCAAATATACCTGCGATGTCATGTGCCCGGCGGAATGTGGCTTGGAAATGTGGGTTAAAGATGGTAGACTAGTTAAGATCTACGGCAATAAAGCTGCTCCCCTTAACTTTGGTGGGTGCTGCGCTAAGGGTGTATCAGGGGTACAATTGGTCTATTCACCTGAGCGCTTGAAGTATCCCATGATCCGTGAGGGGGAGCGGGGGGAAGGCAAATTCCGCCGGGCCTCTTGGGAGGAAGCCATAGATTATATAGCCAGAAAGCTTTTGGAGATAAAGAAAAAGTACGGGCCTGAAGCAGTGATCATGGACAGCGGGGATGTAACCGATCGTGACCAGTATTGGCGCTTATTCTTCGCTTATGGTACCCCCCACTGTACAGAGCATGGGTCAATTTGTGATACACCCAGGCGCCATGGTCCCAAATTGATGCTTAATGGCAAGCGTATCGAACCGGATATTATGCGGCCGGTTCTGGTTAGCCAGCCGGATGGTTCCTTAAAACAGGACTTTAGCTACAAGACCCGCCTTATTATCTATGTGGGCTGGAATCCCTTTGTGGCGACCCGCATAATTTATGAAAACCGCGGAACCGTCGGAGCTAGGGTGGAGAACGGCTGTAAGGTGGTGGTCGTTGACCCGGCCCATACCAATACGGCGGCCAAGGCTGATCTATGGCCACCTATACGTCCGGGAACGGATCCTGATCTTTTTGCCGCCATGCTGCGTTTTATATTGGAACACGACAACCCCTTGGATCCAGAGCGCCGCTATATAGATTGGGAATTCGTAAAGAAATATACCGAAGGATGGGAGGAATTCAGGGCCGCCTTTACCAGTTGGTGGTCCAAGGTAGACCCCGTTAACAACCTTAATTACTTTTCTTTAGAATGGGCAGCAGATCGCACGGGGCTTCCTAAGGAAAGGATAGCCGAGCTGGCCCATATGTTTGGTTCTACTAAGCCCGCCGCGCTGGTTTGAGGTATGCAGAGCCCGGGGCACCACTATAACGGGTATGTAGCTTCTATACTAGGTACAGCCCTTAACGCCATTACCGGGAATCTAGATGTGCCTGGCGGAGCCATAGATGCGGAGATAGTTAAATCCAACAAAGGTGGGAGCGCGACTGGCAAGCAATTTAATAAGCGTAAAGTGAAGAGGGTTATAAATGGTAAAGAAATAGAGGCTGAGCAGGAATACCTTCATATGGACCTCTATGGGGATTGGCCGGCAGCCTGGGATGATGCTGTGGGAGATTACCCAAGGCGCTTCTTGGAAGGGGTCACTTTAAGGTATGGTCCTTTCCGTGGGCACCGCTACCCGATTAAGGGATACATTCTGCGCACCGGCAATACTTTGTTCACGGGTAGCAATCCGGAGGCCTGGAAGGAGGCCCTTACCGCTAAAGAGGCTACTGGTGATTATAAAGTAGAGCTTTTTGTGGTCATTGATACCCTGTACTTGGAAAGCGCCCTTTACGCCGATGTTATCCTTCCTGAGGCCAGTTTCGCCGAAAGGATGAGCCTTAGCGATATTTATCCTTCCCATCCTATGCTTTTCTTAAGGGACCAGGTTATTCAGCCTTTACATGAATCTAAAACGCCGACGGAGATCATGAATCTATTGGCCAGAAGACTTTATGAGCTGGGAGATACAGACATTAAACCTGGCGATTTCTGGGAAAAATATCGCACCCAAGAAGATTTTGTAAACGAGATGCTTAAGGTGGCCCCAGGCCGGCCAAACGTAGGACAACCGTTGCCTTATCCCAATTTACCTGAAGGTTACGTGCTTTACGGTACCCCGGACTCCTTAGAAGAAGGGCGTGTTACTATCGACCACGAGAAAAAAGAAGTACGGGGAGAGCCGGTGACTGTGGAGTGGTTGCGCAAGCACAACGGTGTAGTGGTCTGGCCCATGAGTTGGTACCGATATCGGAAATTTGATCCCACATTAGGAGACTATGTGCCTAACGGCGTTTGGCCCCCGACTAAAACTAAGAAAGTAGAATTCCATTTTTACCATTATGATAGTTATAACAAAAAGATAGACGAAGCCCAGGAGGTACCCCCGGGATTAAAGGCGGCTGGATTCGATAGATATCCCTCTACCTTCTACTGGTTTGAAACCCAGTGGAACCCCTATACCAATCCTAAATTCAAAGAATATGCCCGGGAATATCCTTTCCAGCTTATTACTGGCCGTGTCCACCATGCTATGACAGGCACCCAGATGCTGCCTTGGCTAGGGCAGGTAGTGTCAGAAGGGCTCTGGATGCCCATGAACCGAGAGTTTGAACATGAGATCGTGGACCAGGACCCCCGAGGGCTAGGAGCTACAAAGCTTGTCAGAAAGCGGTTCCGCCCGGGTACTTTTGGCGTAGGCACTATACTTATGAATATACAAGATGGGGAAAAGCTGGGGCTAAAGACTGGCGATCTAGTGGAGGTAGTAAACCCCTTAGGGCATAAAACCAGAGGCCAGGTGTTTTTAAGCCACAGCATCCGACCGGGAGTAATCAAAATCGGTTTCGGTACCGGTGGTCGTTTTAGCCCCGGCCTGGGAGCTACCTACAAGCAGAGGGAATATACTCCTAATCACAACGCCTTGGTTGATCCTCGTTGTCTTAGCCCTATTATGGGATTTCCCTGCTTTGCTGATATGATGGTAAAAGTGGTAAAGATTTAAAAAGAAGAGAATGAGAAATCTATGGGAGCCCCCATAAAATGCTAAAGATTAAGTAGTCACTATAGGCTTGGGATAAGGCCAGTATGGGCTTTAAGCTCACTGGCCTTTTTTATATATTATCTCCAGGGCTGTGGGCCTCCGGCGCCGGGTGTAAAGGGGCTCAATTTGGTCCCGACGGGCATAAGTCTCGTTAACTAAATCCTTAAACCAATCCAGAGTCTTAAAGGCATCGGTAGTATTAAGCGCTTTAGCTATAGTCATCTCTCGGGCCGCATAAGCTGCCCCGCCAGACAGGGCATCGGCTTCTTAAGCTTTGGAGCCACGTGCTTTAAAATAAACTCTAAGGCCTCTTCCCTATCTTTATCCAGGCATATCCTTTCAAGCCTCATCTGTTCTTCTTCATCCAACACTATAAAGACTTTGCTCATTAAACTCTCACCCTCTTAAACGCCCGGAAATATCTTGCAAGGCGGCCAACAGAGCATTAATATCGTCACGGGTGTTAAAATAACCCAGGCTTACCCGGACTGTTCCCCGCTCTAAAGTGCCAATACTGCGGTGAGCGCAAGGGGCGCAGTGCAGCCCAGACCTTACCATGATCCCATAAACCTCGTCCAGCACATAAGCTAGTTCACCAGCGCTTACAGAAGCTAGATTAAAAGACACTACACCAACCTTGGAGGTAACATCAGGAGGGCCATAAGTTTCTAAGCCAGGGATGCTTTTTAAGCCTTCCTGAAGATATTCGAGAAGCTCTAGCTCTTTTTTCCGGATATTTTCCACGCCAGTCTCCAGCAAGAATTCCACCGCCGCTTTCAGGCCCGCTAGTCCCGCCACATTCTGCGTACCCGCTTCATACCTGTCGGGCAAAATCCGGGGCTGCTCTTCTAAGATGGATTCGCTTCCCGTTCCTCCCTCGATAAGGGGCTCCGGCTCAAACCCTTCCCGGATATATAAACCGCCCGTACCTTGAGGTCCCATCAATCCTTTATGACCGGTAAAGGCCAAAAGATCTATATTCATGGCCTCTACATCGATGGGGTAGGCCCCTGCCGTCTGAGCTGCATCCACCAGAAAAGCTATACCCTTCTTGCGGGCTATTTTCCCTACTTCCTCCGCAGGCATCAAAGCGCCGGTAACATTGGAAGCGTGGAGCATGACTATCATTTTGGTCTCTGGCCGGATAGCTTCCTGTAGATCGCGTAAGCTAAAAGGGCCTCCCGCAGGACAAGAAAGGGCGGTTATTTTCACCCTTTTTTGCCGCTCAAGCTTTTTCAAAGGCCGCCAGACAGCATTATGCTCCAGGGAAGTAGTTATAACGTGATCTCCTTCTTTAAGCAGTCCCTTTATGGCCAGGTTTAAGGCTTCAGTAACGTTAAAGGTAAATACTATGCGGCTCACATCTTTTATGTTGAACAGGCGAGCCAAATGAGAGCGGGCCTCGTATACAATTCTATCAGCCGCCAGAGCAAGCTTATAGGCTCCCCTCCCGGCACTGACCCCTGTATGGCGCAGATAATCATCCATGGCCTTATATACTCTCTCAGGCTTAGGGAAAGAAGTGGCAGCATTGTCCAGATAGATACCCATAATTAACCCCTTTTCCTTCTTCCTTTGGATTCGTCCATGCCGTAAATTATGAAACCGCGAAGGTTTAAAATGGTATCTTTTAAGAAGGCCACGGGCAAATATCTCCTGCCCGTAGCCTAAAAACTAATACTCCAGGGATTCCTTCACTGCTTTTACCACGCGCTCAATTTCTTCATCCGTCCAGACAAAATCGTGGTGTTTTTTAACTCCCAATTTGGTCACCATAACATAGTCGGTCACCGGAAAGCCAGCATGTTCTACTGTTGCTTTAGCACAAGCTATGGGACAGCCGTCAATAACTACGATCCTTTTGGCCACTTTGGTAGATTCTACAATGCTCTGCACATGTCCCCCGAGGCCGGCCAGGCAAAAAAGCTTGCCTATCCCTTCCTGGTCGAGCTTTACCGCCGCCTGGTTGGCTATTTGCCCTACATTTGAGCCCCCGGCGCAAGGGAAAATCATAACTTCTGCCGGGTTGCAGGTGCACTTCTCCGCCATACACCCCACTCCTTTAGTATAGAATAATCTTGGGGTTTATTTCTATTATAGGTTGTACTCCGTGGCTTGCTCAGCCTCCAGGCTCACTGGAACCCCATTCTGGGTTTATTTCTATTATAGTTGTACCCATTGGGCATGGCTGGTTAGTTCATTTCTTCCTGGATCCACTTCTTGATCTCCGCTTTATCCGGCACCCGGCCGAAGACTTTTACTTTGCCGTTTATGACTAAGCCAGGGGTCATCATTACCCCATAATCAGTGATCTTGTTTATGTCTGTTACCTTTTCCACGTCGGCCGCCATACCCATTTCGGCCAAAGCGTTTATAACATTCTGCTCCAGCGCTTTACACCGGGCGCAACCCGGACCTAAGACTTTGATTTCCATTATTTATCGTCTCCCTTTTCTTTTTAAAGTTAATTTAAAGCATTTCCCTGGTAGCCTCAAGTAAAATTTTTTCTCCTTTAGCCGACCAGCGCTCCAAATACCATGCCCGTTAGGGTGGCCATTATGACTACCAGAGAAACATAAGCGAAGGTTTTCTTAAAGCCCAGG
>Ga0080004_1134100_pt1 | contig 15679 bp, 13 predicted proteins | sample WasSprMetagenome_FD_69207 | JGI IMG/M metagenome (GOLD analysis project Ga0080004, IMG submission 69207) | Sulfidic aquatic microbial communities from Washburn Spring, Yellowstone National Park, USA - WS (SPADES assembly) (version 2) | ecosystem: Environmental > Aquatic > Thermal springs > Hot... | reverse complement strand
CGTGCTCCACCGCTTGTGCGGGCCCCCGTCAATTCCTTTGAGTTTCAGCCTTGCGGCCGTACTCCCCAGGCGGGGTGCTTAACGCGTTAGCTTCGGCCCGGAGAGATTACCTCCCCAGACCTAGCACCCATCGTTTACAGCGTGGACTACCCGGGTATCTAATCCGGTTTGCTCCCCACGCTTTCGTGCCTCAGCGTCAGGGACTGTCCAGCTGGCCGGCTTCCCCTCCGGTGTTCCTCCCGATATCTACGGATTTCACCCCTACACCGGGAATTCCGCCAGCCTCTCCAGCCCTCAAGCCAGACAGTATCGTAGGCCTTTCCGGGGTTGAGCCCCGGGCTTTAACCTACGACTTGTCCGGCCGCCTACGCACCCTTTACGCCCAGTAATTCCGGGCAACGCTCGCCACCTGCGTATTACCGCGGCTGCTGGCACGCAGTTAGCCGTGGCTTTCTCCTGGGGTACCGTCAGCCTGACTAGGCTCTTAACCTAGCCAGGGTTCTTCCCCCAGAACAGGGGTTTACGACCCGAAGGCCTTCTTCCCCCACGCGGCGTCGCTGGGTCAGGCTTTCGCCCATTGCCCAAGATTCCCCACTGCTGCCTCCCGTAGGAGTCGGGCCCGTGTCTCAGTGCCCGTGTGGCCGACCACCCTCTCAGGCCGGCTACCCGTCATCGCCTTGGTGGGCCGTTACCCCACCAACTAGCTGATGGGCCGCGAGCCCCTCCTCAGGCAGGAGCTTGCTATGCAGAGGCCCCCTTTCATCACCGAGCTTGCGCCCGGTGACTTTATCCGGTATTAGCCACCCTTTCGGGTGGTTATCCCAGACCCGAGGACAGGTTACTCACGTGTTACTCACCCGTCTGCCGCGGTACTAGGGCCAAAGCCCGTTCCCGCACGACTTGCATGTGTTAGGCACGCCGCCAGCGTTCGCCCTGAGCCAGGATCAAACCCTCAGAAAAAATTTGACCCGGCTCAAAAACACCCTACGTTGACGTAGGGTGTGGCCGCAAAAGCTTCAGGGGCCCTAACAGGGCGCTATTCACTTTTCAAAGATCGACAATTTAAATTATAAATCAAACCTTCACTTTTGTCAAGAGGAATACCCCTTCCTTATCGAAAGGGGATTTTTAAAGCCTTCCTTTTAAAGAGCTAAATTTAAATTTAACTCAGCTTTCAAATTTGTCAAGAGGGAATTTTTTAACTTTCTATTTAAGGAAAGCCAACCTTCCCTTTTCAAAGAGCACCAAATAATATAATCAGGAATTTTTCCTTGTCAAGAGGGGTGATTAAGCTTGTTTTACAATCCCATCAATCTTACATTAAAGACATGAAGATATTACAGCACGAACAAGGATACTACAAAAAGAAATGGACAGGAAGAATACCTATAGCCCTTGTCTTCCCAAATGAGTATTCGGTGGGGATGTCAAATCTTGGATTCCTCTTCTTGTATCAACGCTTAAACTCCTACGAGGAGATAGTTTGTGAGAGGGTCTTTTTTAGCAAGACTGATAAGCCCCTATCTATAGAATCTTCTCGACCATTAAAAGATTTCCGAATAATCCTCTTTGCCATTCCTTTTGAGGTTGATTTTATAAACGCTCTCAAAATGCTTTTCAATGCTGGAATACCTCTCTCACCAGAGAATAGAGACCACATAGTTTTGGCTGGTGGAGTAGCTATAACCGCTAATCCTACCCCGCTCATCCCTTTCTTTGATGGCTTTTTCTTCGGAGAATGGGAAGAAATGGAAGATGCCGTTGTCCCCCTCTTTGTTGAATGGATAGACAACAAAGCAAAATTAATCGAAAGCTTAAATGCACTTCCATTTTTTTGGACTTCGCATCAGCCCAAAGAGGAGGTCAAGGTTGCGAAGGCAAAAAACGGTTTTAAGCCGGTGGTTTCTCGCTTGATTTCTGAGAAGGCAGAGTTCAAGAATTCATATCTTATCGAGGTGTTTAGAGGATGCGGTAGAGGATGCAGGTTCTGCCTTGCAGGTTATCTTTACCGGCCACCAAGGGCAGTAGATAAAGTAGCCCTTTTAGAAGCTTGTAAAAATCTTCCAGAAAAAGGCAAGGTGGGGCTGATTGGGCTTGAATTTGCAGACTTATCATTGCTTAAAGAAGTTTGGTCTATCCTAAAAACTAAGTCAGCAACCTTGACCTTTTCCTCAATCCGAGCAGAAACCATAACTGAAGATTTTTTACCTTTCCTTTCCACTACAAGGTCGATCGCCCTTGCCCCTGAGACTGCATCAGAAAAACTAAAAAAAAGGGTCAACAAACTCATAGATAACGAACTTATCTTTAAGCTCCTTGAAATGTTTAAAGCCGTCCATTTAAAAAAGGTTAAGCTTTACTTTATGTATGGTCTTCCGGGAGAAACCCTGGAGGACCTACAAGAAAACGTAAAGTTTATAAGAAAGATCGTTAAAAGTGGATTTCCTTTTCTCTTCCGTTTTACCTTTTCTCCCTTTGTTCCAAAGCCCAACACTCCTTTTCAGTGGGCAAATCTCCTGGAGATAAAAGAACTCGAAGAAAGAGAAAAATTTCTTAAAAGAGAGTTAAAAGGCGTAGGAGAGCTTTCCTTTGAGCCTTTAAAATTAGCAAGAATTCAAGCCCTAATTGCTCGAGGAAACGAAGAGACAGGGCTTGTTATTTCCCAAAACCTTACAGCTCCTACCTCTAAACTTCTGAAAGCTTTAGAAGAAGCTAAGATGGAATTTAAAGACAGGGGTTCAGAAAGGTTTCCCTGGGATTTTATCAAAACAGGGGTTAAGAAAAGCTATCTTTATGCTGAATGGAAAAAGTCTCTTTTAGGCATTCCCACAAAGACTTGCAGGGTCGGAGAATGCAAAACCTGTTCAGCCTGTTCTATTCTGGAATCTTGAGAGACTTTTTAAGCTTTTCCAAGAGATAAAAAGACTCCTTTGCTTTTTCTCGAAGGGTCCCGCTTTTCTCTATTTCCTTTCTTAGATCATCCCAAATTTCTGCTACTTCGTTGTAAGGTCCGCAATAAAGCAAGCAATTATGACCGCAGGCCAAAGAAAGAATAAACCTTTCAGCAAGCTCATACTCTTTCAAAGCTTTCATGTTTAGGTCGTCAGTCAAGATTAACCCTTTAAAATTACAATACTCTCTTAAGAGCCGAACAATCCTTTCTGAAAAGGTAGAAGGTAGCCCTTGAGCTAAGGGGTCGGAAAGGTGAGTAGTCATAACCATTGGATAAATGGAAGATAAGCTCTTAAAAGGCTTAAGGTCTTTTTCGGTTATTGAGTTTTTTCTTGGAAGGGTCTCATGCGGGTCAACCTCAACCCCTCCTAAACCAGGAAAATGTTTAAGGCAGGTTGCTATGCCTTCTTCTTCATGGCAGTAATAAAAAAGCTTTGCACACTCTATGACCTCTTCTGGATTTGAGCCAAAGGTTCTTTCCCTGAGAAAGTCTGGTGCTTTTTCATCGGCAAGGTCAACGCATGGGGCAAGGTTGACATTTAAACCTTGGCTTTTGACGGCTTTAGCTAAGGACTTAGCCCATTCGCGGAACGCTTTATCGCCCTTTTCCCGCATCTGCCTTGCCATGCTAAGGGGAGAAGGAAAATCTCCTGGGATACGAGCTACCCTTCCGCCCTCTTGGTCTACGCAAAGTAAAAATAAACCCTTTAGGGCTTGTTTAAGCCTCATAAGATATTCCGAAAAATCGCCTTCAAAATGCCGTTTAAAGAAAATAAAGTTTCTTACGCCTGCTTCACGATAAAAGGAAAGCTCTTCCTCTTTTAGCTCCGTTGATGGAGAAAGAATAAAGAATAGCATTGGGATTATTTGGGCTTGCTAAAATAACCTTTAAAAAGTTCGATAGTCTTTTCTATGTCTTCAAGGGTGGTGTATCTTCCAAGGGAAAAGCGGATGGTTCCAATGGCTACATCTTCGGCAACTTTCAAGGCTGAAAGGGTGATTGAGCCCTTTCTATCATGGCAGGCGGCACCAGTGCTTGCACAGACTTGGGGTATAGCTTGGAAGATAGCTTGAGCAGAGACACCGACAAAAGAAACGGTCAAAGTGTTAGGAAGAGTTCTATCCTCAAGCCCAAAGCGGTAAAGCTTCGGATAAGCGGATTTTAACCCTTGATATAGTTTTTCCCGAAGGAAGGTTAGCCTTTCTATCTCACCAGGTAGGTCTCTTTCTGCGATTTCGCAGGCTTTGGCAAGAGCCATGCAAAGGGCAACGGGTTCAGTGCCTGGTCTTAAGCCCCTTTCTTGACCTCCGCCGTAAAAAATAGGCTGAAGCTCAAGCCCTTCCCTGACAAACAGGGCACCAATGCCCTTTGGAGCATAAAGCTTATGCCCAGAAATGGTAAGCATATCGCAGCCTAGCTCAACGACTGAGACAGGGATCTTCCCCACAGCTTGGGAAGCATCGGTATGAAAAACAACTCCATACTCTTTGCAGACCTTGGCAAGCTCTGGGATAGGCTGAATGGTTCCTATCTCGTTGTTTGCAAGCATAACGGAAACTAAAGCCGTGTCTTTTCTGATTTTTCTCTTTAGGTCTTCTACTTCAACATACCCTTCGGGGGATACTCTTAGGAAGTCGATAGGATAGCCCCATTCCATAAGCTTAACTGCAAGATTAAGGATAGAAGGATGCTCAAAGGAAGAGACGATCAAATGCCCTTTTTTACCCGTTTTGAGCTCATAACTTCTTAAATAACCAAGGATGGCAAGGTGGTTTGATTCCGTGCCAGATGAGGTAAAGATTATCTCATCCTTTTTGGCTTGGATTAAGCTTGCTACCTTTTCTCTTGCGGAATCTAAAGCTTCCTTGGCAAGCTTCCCTAAAGCATGAGCAGAGCTTGGATTGTAAAAAACTTCCTCTGCATACACCCTAAAGGTTTCTCCCACCTCGGGTAGAACAGGAGTCGTGGCGTTGTAATCAAGGTAGATGTATTCCCTTTTGAAAGTTAGCATAGCCTTTCCTCAATTTGATTTTCAGTTAAAATATACTAAAGTTCGTGCAAGATTTAAAGGGCTTTTAGATGCCAAGCTATCTTGAACTTCTAAAAAGGCTACCCAAAACAAACTGCAAGGAGTGCGGGCTTGAGAGCTGTTTGCTCTTTGCCCTGAAGGTTTCGGCTGGAGAATGGGATATCTCAAAATGCCCCTATCTTCCAAAAGAAGAGCTTGCCGGTAAAGTAGAAGAAAGGATAACTTTTAATCAGCTCTTAGAAAACCTAAAGGAGCTTAAAGAGAGATTTAAAAGGCTAAACCTACGAGAAGTTGCCCATAACTTAGGGGCAAAAGTTGAGCAAAATCTTGCAATCCTTCCTTATCTTGACGATGAGGTCTTAATCGAGCTTGATGCTAACGGCTATCCCTTAAGTATTAAAAGTCAAAAAGGCTTTGAGCTCGACCCACGAGACGAGATCTTGCTCATGAATTATTTTCTTTATAACGGAAATAAACCTTTATCTCAAGAATTTGTGGGGCTTGAATCCTTTCCTCACTCTCTATCAAAGGTGGCAACGCTAAAAAGATACGCTGAGGAACCTTTAGCAAGGCTTTTTGATGAGAAAAGGGAAGCCGTTATAGAAGCATTAAAAAGCTTCAAGATTTCTCGATTAAAAGTATCAAATTCTGGGGTTAGTTTTATAGTTTATGCCCTTCCAAGGGTCCCTCTTATGGTCAACTACTGGGCTGGCGACCCTGAAGAGGGATTAAGTTCTTACTGCAAAGTCCTCTATGATGCCTCTGCCATCTCCTACCTTGACCTTGAATGTCTTGTCTTTCTTGCCGAAAGATTAGTGGAAAAACTTTGAGTATTGACGCCTTAAATATTTTTGTTTATCATTGGGAGTATGAACTTGACAAGCAAACGGGCAGTCCTTCAGAAGATTTATTTTCCTTTTGCCTACGCTCTTTTTAAGCTTAAAGCAAGCCCTAATGTCCTCACCTTCCTTTCGCTTATTTTAGGAACGGCTTCTGCCCTTGCTTACTACTATGAATTTTTGCTCACCGCCTTCTTTTTGCTTTTAATCTCCGGACTTTTTGACCTTGCTGATGGGGAAGTTGCAAGGCTCTCCGGCAAAACAACTAAGTTTGGCGCGGTTTTTGACTGGGTGGTTGATAAATGGGTTGATGGGCTTGTCCTCGGCATAGTTGGTTATTATTATGCAAGCCCTACCTGGGCAACCTTTGCTGTAACCCTTTCCATGCTTCATTCTTTTATAAAGCCAGTGGCTTACGCTGAAATTGGCTTTGCGGAAAGGATAAAAGGCAAGATCTTTGACCCCTTAGAAGGGAAGGGCTTTTTTGGGAGACCGGAAACTCATGCTACCCTCCTCTTTTTTACTTTTCTTGAAAAGATAGAAGTGGAAGGTGCTTTAGAGGTAGGTATAAAACTCATAGTTATCTTCACTTCTTTATCTCTTATTCATAGACTATACTATCTTTATCACAACTACGGGAAGGTCCAAGATGAATAGACCGTATATAATCGTAGTTTCAGAGGTTACGCTTGACGGAAAGCTCACACTTTATCGTGGGGCTTCAAGCAAAGAGTTGATGAGCCTTATGACAAGGGATGTCTACGCTTATCTTCATAGCATAAGGGCGCAAGTTGATGCCATCATGGTTGGTTGTGAAACAGTGCGCACTGACGACCCAAGCTTAACCGTTCGGTATGTCCAAGGGAAAAATCCAATCAGAATTATCCCTTGCTCCACGGCTAATGTCCCATATAATGCGAACATCTTCTCTAAGGATGCTCCTACCATCATCGCTACTACTAAAAGAGCCCCCGAAGAAAGGGTAAAAAGAATAAAGGAGCTTGGCGCTGAGGTTATCTTTGCAGGGGAGGAGCTTGTTGATTTTCCCTATCTTCTATCTGAACTCTGGAATAGGGGTATAAGGAAACTTATGGTTGAGGGAGGTGCTTCCATCAATTGGGAGTTTGCAAGGCTTGGGTTTATAGACGAGCTAAGGATAATTCATCTACCGGTTATTGTTGGCGGAGAGAATGTTCCGACCCTCGTGGGAGGAGAGGGGTTTAAAAGCCTAAAAAAGCTCCTTAGGTTTGAATTCCAAGGGCATAAGCTTATCGACGGCTTCCTTATCACTGAATGGAAAAGAGTTTGATAATCCCTTAGCCAAAGGGACCCTCTAAGGCTAAAGCATAAACCTTTTCAACATCCTCTTTTGTAAACTCCTCTTCAGCCTTCCAGAGGAAAAGTATCTTGCAAGCCCTCTCCACAAGCGCTGGAATATCCTGATGGCTAACTCCGGTCTCTTTTAGCGAGAGAGGTAGTTTAAAGTATTCATAGAGGCTTAAAAGGGTTTCAAGTCCTCGCCTACTTAAATCTCTTTCTCCTTCGATACCAAAAACATCGCTAAAAAACTTTCTCACCCTTTGGTTTCGATGATAAAGTCTAAGGTAAGAAGCCATAAGGATGGCTAAATTTAGCCCGTGAGGAGTGTCAAAAAGCCCGCTTAGAGGATGCTCAAGGGAGTGTAAAAAGAACCTGTAAGCCCCGATCCCTGAACGGATAACACCCGATAAAGCAAGCGAACTAATCCAAAAGATGTTTGCCCGAGCATCATAGTTTTCTGGCTCAACGAAGGCTATCTTACCCCAGTGAATAAGTCTTTTCATGAAAAGGACGGCAAGGTCAAAGGGTAGGCTTTCAGTAAAATGTTTGCTGAAATGGTAAAACTCAAAGCAATGGGAAAAGGCATCCATCACCCCATAGGCTGTAAGGTCTTGAGGCACGGTGTAGGTCAAGCTGGGGTCAATAAAAGTGTATTTGGGAAGGAGAGAAGGATGCCTTAAAGAAAGCTTTAAGCCCAAGTCCTCGTTTACGATGACGCTCACATCGTTTAGCTCCGAACCACTTCCCGCAATGGTTGGAATAGCAACGATAGGCAATGCCTTTTCAGGGGTTGCTTTCCTTTCGAAAAAGTCCCAAGGGTCACCGGAATAAAAGTAACCACATGCCAAAGCCTTTGCGGCATCTATAACGCTCCCTCCGCCAAGGGCAATCAAAAAATCAGGTTTAAAATCCTTAGCAATTTGTATTCCTTCCTTTACCTTGGAAAGAGGCGGGTTCGGCTTAATTCCAGAAAACTCTTGAAATTCTATGTTGGAAGATTTTAAAGATTGGACGATCTTTTCATAAACTCCTACCCTTTTTGCCTGAGACCTTCCGTAAATTAAAAGACATCTTTTCCCAAGAGTTGGTAGAATTTCAGGAAGTCTTCTTAAAGAATTTTTCCCGAAAAAAACTTGCGCAGGAAGTGTAAAGATAAAATCCTTCACTGTTAAAAAAAAGGGGGCAAAGCCCCCTAAGAAAGTTTAGCTTCCAAAGATTTCTTTTCTTCCGCGGATGATTTCCTCGACGACGGATGGGTCAGCAAGCGTAGAGGTATCGCCAAGGTCGTCGTAAATACCTGCAGCAACCTTCCGCAGGATCCTCCTCATGATCTTCCCAGACCTCGTCTTGGGCAACCCTGAAACAAACTGAATAACATCCGGTGTAGCCACAGGTCCAATGACTTTTCTTATGTGATTGACAAGGGCTTTCCTTAGCTCTTCGCTTGGATGGTATCCTTCCTTAAGAACGATATAAGCATAGATAGCTTCACCCTTTATCTCATGAGGCATCCCAACTACAGCTGCCTCAGCTACTGCTGGATGAGCAACAAAGGCTGATTCAAGCTCCATAGTTCCAATACGGTGACCGGAAACATTGATAACATCGTCAAGCCTACCCATGATCCAAATATAACCGTCTTCGTCTTTTCTTGCTCCATCACCGGTGAGGTAGTATCCAGGGAACCGGCTAAAGTATATCTCTTTAAACTTTGCTGGGTCTCCCCAAACTCCGCGAGCCATACCCGGCCAAGCCCTCTTGAGGCAAAGGTGCCCTCCCTCGTTTACATCAGCCGGTGTCCCATCTCCTCTAAGGATTACTGGCTCAATTCCTGGTAAAGGTAGAGTTGCGGAGCCTGGCTTTTGAGGGATAGCATAGGGGAGGGGTGAAATGCAGTGCCCGCCCGTCTCTGTCTGCCACCAGGTATCAACAACAGGGATCCTACCTTTACCTATATTCTTATGATACCAGACCCAAGCCTCTGGGTTGATGGGTTCACCCACTGTGCCAAGTATGCGAAGCGTCGAAAGGTCATACTTAGCTGGCCATTGTTCACCTTCCCTCATTAAAGCCCTGATTACCGTTGGTGCGGTGTAGAAGATGGTTACCTTATAGCGGTCAACAAGCTCCCACCATCTACCAGGGTGAGGATAGGTTGGAACACCTTCATACATGAAGACTGTCCCTCCAAGGGCTAAAGGTCCATAAACAACATATGAATGCCCGGTGATCCAACCGATGTCCGCGGTGCACCAAAAGATGTCTTCAGGCTTTAAGTCAAATACCCATTGAGTAGTATGGGCCGCATAAACCATATAACCGCCGGTTGTGTGGTAAATACCCTTTGGCTTACCAGTCGAACCTGAAGTGTAAAGAATAAAAAGAATATCTTCAGCGTCCATCTCCTCATAGGGACAATACTTTTCAAAATCCGGGTTCTTCTTCAGCTCATCATATAGGACCCCCCTTTCGTCAGAAAGGGTTATTTCCTCACCAAAACGGTTAACGACGATGTATTTTTCAATGCAATCACATTCCGATATAGCAGCCTCAGCGTTAGAAAGGAGATTTATCTTTCTTCCACCACGATAGGTTCCGTCAGCAGTAATTAGAAGCTTTGCCCCAGCATCGAGGATCCTCGATTTTAAAGCCTCAGCAGAAAAACCTCCAAACACTACGCTGTGAATTGCTCCAATCCTTGCGCAGGCAAGCATGGCAGCTACGGCTTCAGGCATCATGGGCATGTAAATGGCTACTCGATCACCCTTCTTCACCCCATAATGTTTAAGGATGTTTGCCCACCTACAAACTTCATCAAAGAGCATTTGGTAGGTGTAGACCCGAACATCCTTGTCTGGCTCGCCCTGCCAGATGATGGCTGCCTTGTTTTTCACCTCAGGATTGGCTAAATGTCTATCAAGGCAGTTGTAGGCTGCGTTAAGCTTTCCGCCTTCATAGAACTTAATTTCAGGCTTTTCAAAATCCCAATAGCAAGTCCTTTCCCAATACTTAAACCAGGTGATAAGCTCTTTTGCTCTCTCAGACCAAAAACCGTCTGGGTCCTCAAGGGAATACTTATAAATTTGCTCATACTGATACTTACTCGAAATGTAAGCCCGGTCCTTTCCTTCCTGTGGGGGATAAAAGATACGTTCTTCCTTAAGAAGGGCTTCAATATCCGCCATAGGTCAACCTCCTTAGAAATTTTAATATGGCAAATTATAAAAATTTTGAAAGTTTGTCAAGAGAAAAGATACAATAATTTTTGGTAAACCTTCCTCAGTATGAGAAAATTTTCCCTATCAAACTTCACCTTTTCCAACTGTCTTGTGAAAATTAATTTTAAGTCTATTGAGAGAACTAGCTCTTGCCTGTCTTTAAAAGTTGTAAGACCTCCTCTTTGATTTCGTGAATTTTTTCTTTTATCAAGGCCTCATCGACCGTTAAGATTTGATGGTTTCTCATGATAAACTCACCGTCAACCATAACATCAGACACTTGACCAGCCTTTGCGCTGTAGACAAGAAGGGCTAAGGGATTGTAGTCTGGCTGAAGGTTTTCTTTATTTAGGTCAAGAACTGCAAGGTCCGCTCTATAACCTGGAAGAAGCTTTCCCGTATCTGAGAAATTAAGGGCTAAGGCACCATTTTCTGTGGCCATAGCAAAGACATCTTTTGCAGAGATAATCGCTGGGTCCTCGGCTAAACCCTTGTGGATCAGAGAAGTGGTTCGCATCTCCGAAAGAAGGTCTAAGTCGTTGTTGCTTGCAGGACCATCCGTGCCAAGGGCAACGCATAACCCTGCAGAGAGCATCTTAGGAATCGGTGCAATCCCTGAGCCAAGCTTTAGGTTGCTCTCCGGACAAGTTGCAACCTTTGCTCCTTTCTTGGAAAGAATTTCAATCTCCCTCTCTCCAAGCTTTACACAATGGACAGCCAAGAGCCTCTCGTTCACACCTCCAAGCTCATCAAGAAGCTCTACAGGATGCTTCCCATATCGCTTCTTTATTTCAGCTATCTCTTCAGAGTTCTCAGCAAGATGAATGTGAAGAGGAGCATTGTATCTCTCAGAAAGCTTTACACATTTTTTAATAGTATCAGGAGAGCAGGTGTAAAGGGTGTGGGGGGATACGGCGATTTTTATTTTAGGATGGCGAGAAAACTCCTGAAGAAGCTCCTCGGTAAGTTTAAGCCCTTTTTCTAAAGGACCATACCCCGGAGAAGGAAAGTCAAAAAGCCCTTCCCCAAGCAGGGCTTTAAGCCCTACCTCTTCAGTTGCCCTTATAACTTCCGGCTCAAAAAGATACATATCGCAAAAAAGAGTTATCCCTGAGCGGACCATCTCAATCAAGGCAAGCTTTGTGCCCCAGTAGACCCACTCCCGTTTGATCTTACTTTCAACCGGCCAGATGTATTCCCTAAGCCAGGTCATAAGGGGTAAGTCTTCAGCTATTCCGCGGAATATGCTCATCGGGGCATGAGTATGAGCGTTCACTAAGCCAGGGAAGATGAGCTTATGCTGAAGGTTGACAACTTTGTCGTTAGGATAGCGAGCTAATATTTCCCTCTGAGGTCCTACATCAAGAACCTTCTTACCCTCGATTACAATGGCTCCTTGATGAATAGGAGGATGCTCAGCTGAAGTGATTATCCAATCGGCACAAAGAATTAAACGCTTCATACAATAAAGTTAACATAAGATAAAAAGAACTGTCAAGCTATAACCTGGGGCTGTTCAAAAAAGTTCCCTACTCCGTCCTGCCGAGCACCCTTTTTGTCCTGTCGAGCGATAGCGAGACATCCCTCATATCGTTCGGAACGGCGTCCCACAGGGAGCCCCATCGACTGACGCTCGGGATGTCAGCAGGAGGACTTTCACAAAACATTTTTAGTACAGCCTCATTCAAAATTGATGCTGTTCTAAAAATACAACCCCATTGACACAGAAGAGTTTTAAAGCTAACATCTAACTCTGATGTTTGTTAGCTTACAGTTCAAGCTTGAGCTAAAAAAGAAAGACAGAGAAAAACTCATAAAGCTAATGCGTAAACAATCCTCCGCCATCCGAGTGGCATACAACATGCTAAGAGAGTTAGAAAAAGAGAAAACAAAAAACCTACACGCCCAAATATATCACAGACTAAGGCAACTATTTCCTGAGTTGCCGACTAAATACATTGACTCAGCCATATATAAAGCTAAACAATATCCAAAGAGTAAAATCGTTGTCTTTGGGAGCAAAAGACTTTTTGAAAAACTTTGCAAAAACCACCTTACAGGGAAAACAAGAGAAAAGCTTAAAAATCAATGGAGAGAACTAAGACAAGGAACACTTATAAGCGTTGGGTCAAAGGCAGACAAAGGAAACAGGCTAACGAGATTTGAAGATTTAAACGGACAGCTCTGCCTTAGGATTACTGCAGGGAACAGAGAGTTTATCTACGCCAAAGTGTTAAGAGAACCAAGCAATAGCAAAGACAAGTGGATAACCTTTATGGCTATGCTTTTAGATAGCTGGCAGACCCAAAGCTACTTTCCTTACACAGTGGAATTAAAGCTAAGAGATGGAGAAGTTTATGGAAGCGTATCCTTTGAAATCACGACGCCTGAAGTTAGATACACAAAAGAGAACGGAGTAATAGCCATAGACACAAACGCATCACCCATCCACTTAGCCGTAGCGGAAATCTCAAAAAATGGAGAATTAGTAAGCTATCAAACAATCAGCCTACACCACCTTTTAGGGCTTTCACAAAACAGCAAAGACCACCAAGAGTGGATATTAGCCCATCAGATAGTGGATTTAGCTATTGAGAAAGGTAAGGCTATAGCTGTAGAGAATTTGAAAAAGCTAAGAAAAGGGAAGCGTGGAGATGGAAAAGCTACACTAAGAAAAATACTTCATCAGTGGAACGCCAAAAAGTTCTTGCAAAAGCTAAAGAGGGTGGCAATGATAAAGGGAGTGGAAGTGATAGAGGTCAATCCTGCCTATACTTCAGTTATTGGCATGCTAAAGTATGCACCACAGTTGAACATAAACAAAGACATAGCATCCGCATATGTAATAGGAAGAAGGGCACTGGGATTTAAAGAGGACATGCCTGAGAATTACGAAAAGCTTCTAAAAGACAGAGCATATTTGGAGTTTGCCCTAAGGAGGTATGAAGAGAGGGAAAAGGAACTTACGGAGCTTGTAGAGAAGGAAACCAACGAATATAAGAGGAATGCGTTAGAAAGCGAACTAAGGAGTGTAGAGGATGCAAAGAAGCTATTAATCAATTTCATACAAAGCCTTCAGAGCGAGCCAAGCTCCTGTGAGGGAGCCAATGGAAGGAATCCCGAGCAGGGAGAGACTAAAAAGGTCTCTCGATCCGCTTGGCAAGTTCTGAAGGTAGCCCTCCTCTTCCCTATCCTTGGAAAGGTTTTACCAAGGGACCTTTCCCCTCTGAAACCAATATTGGTGGAAGGGGCGTGGAATAGGGTGAGGAGCAGGTTAGTTCCCTTAGAGGCTGGGGGGACGGTCCCGATAAGGGATTTTTAGAACAGCTTCAGCTATAACCTTTAAAGACTGAAGGTAGCAGGGTGATAGCCCCTGCTACCTTAACAAAAAGAAACTCAACCAAGGCTATTGAGTTGTTGCGTTGCCTTGACCAGGTTGTTTATGGATCCGTTTTTGCTCTCTCTTCTGCTCTTTCTTCTGCTCTTTTAGCTCTTTGTGTTCCATAATTCTCGTTTTATTGTGGGCTTCCTCTCTAACAGTCTGCCCAAATTCGCGCTTCTCTTGTTTAGCCTCTCTCTTTGCTTCTCCGCTTACCTCTTTGCCTATTCCAGCCCCTTGATAGGGCTTTGGACCAGCAGGACCTCCCCCATGAGGTCCCTTAGCATAGACTGTAGAAAAGCTTAACAAGGAAACTCCCGCTAAAAGCGCTAACACCCTCTTCATAGCCCATCCCTCCTTTGTTTTATTTAAGTAATGTATAGGAGCTGTATTAAAAAATGTTTTTGTGTAAGCCCTCCCGCTGTCACCCCGAGGCGCAAGCCGAGGGGTCTCCCTGTAACACGTCGCCCCGAACGAAGTGAGAGATGCCTCGCTATCGCTCGGCACGACAAAGTAAGTAGCCCCCTTTTTTTAAACAGCCCCAATAATACTATGCAAAAATTATGCCTAACTATTCAAAATAATTTAGAAAAAATCTCTACTATGTTTTCCCGGCGTCGCAAAGGCCTACTTCGTATTAAAGCTCGGACGACATGGACAAGACAACTTTATTCGTTTCGACACAAAATTGTAAGCTTACTTTTTATGCTTTAGGACAAATTTGAAAGGTCATTTTGGCGTGAGGTTGTGCGTGCCTTATAAAGTTTTCTAAAAGCTCAATATCCCTCATATCCTTCTCTCGCAGGGCTAAAAGCTTCATCTTAATTATACCTTTTGGATGAAGCACCTTTATTTTTCTATCAGACACAGTAATGGTAAAGAATAGCTCTTCTTTTAACCAATCATCTTGGGCAAGAAGAATATCAAAGCGAAAATCCTCCTTTCTAACAGCAACATTGGTTATCTCTAAACCTTTCCAGCCTTCTATGGTGTAGTGATGCTTTTCAAGAAGATCAAGTAAATCGTTTATCTCTTCTTCGTCAATTAAAATATCAAGCTCTCCTGGTGTTGGTTTTCTCTCTTTCACCCAAAAAGACACTGCCAATCCACCTACTAAAGCATAGTCAAAATCAAAGACCAGGTCTAAAAATTCTCTAACAAGTGGGGCTTGAATAAATTGGTCAAAATATGGTTTAGTAGTTAAGTTGATTGGATTAGTGGACAAGGAACTCCCCTTCGGTCACACTAAGCTTCCTTCATGCCTCGGCAAGCCTTCCACTCAGTTGCCCCAAGCCCCTTTTGTCTCCCCAAACACCTCTCTTGTCGCCCCAAGCCCCATTGTCTTCCCAAGCCCCCATTTTTTTGTCACCCCGAGCCCTATTTTTTTGTTAACCCGAGCCCCATTTTTTTGTCTCCCCGAGCGAAAGCGAGGGGTCCCTCAGTGCTTACGCACCTCGGGATGACACGGTGGGAGGTTGTCTCCCCAAGCCCCCTTAACTCAAAAAGTATACTGATAAACACTCCTAAGCCAGTCTTTTAAAGTATTACACCCCTCGCAGTTTAACTTTCCTTCAGGTGGCGTAGCTAAGGATAGAATTTCAAACAGAGTTTGGCATAACCCTTCTACCCACTCATTATCCATAAGCTTTACTGGCACTACGGTCGGGTTGAAGCCAAAGAGAAACTGTTCTTTAGTTCGATGTAGCATGACTTCATCATTAAGGTCTTTATACTCTGGGTCAAGGTATACTAAAGCTAAGCCTAAAACAGGCTTTCCTAACTTTTTGTTAGCTAAGTAGGCATAAGCGTTAAGTTGTGCCTCATAGAGAGGTCTTAATTTTGTTTGATAGTCTGTTAGAGCAGCGGTTTTATAATCAATGATGAATAATGAGCCGTCAGAAAACTCTATAATTTCGTCGGCTTGACCTCTTAAAAGGCATG
>Ga0080004_1110530_pt1 | contig 15684 bp, 15 predicted proteins | sample WasSprMetagenome_FD_69207 | JGI IMG/M metagenome (GOLD analysis project Ga0080004, IMG submission 69207) | Sulfidic aquatic microbial communities from Washburn Spring, Yellowstone National Park, USA - WS (SPADES assembly) (version 2) | ecosystem: Environmental > Aquatic > Thermal springs > Hot... | reverse complement strand
TGAGCTGTAGCTGGGAAGATCAGGTTGTTTTTGGGAGGGATTGGAGGGGGCGTTGAGGGGTTGAAGTTCAATTAAGTAGTTAAGCTGATGTGAATATAGAGGCGGGATTCTAGGACATTAGCATACTTGCTGATGGCCATTTTCATGAGGATTCTTGGACTTGCTGTTTGCTAGAGCATTAGTGCTGCTGGTCTTGATGGTTTTATCTCGCCTGTGCTGGGGTCTACTGCTAGTCCTAGCGCTTCGAGCGTGAAGGCTCCGAATAGGGGCATTGGCGATTCTACCTGTGCTGCGAAGACTATGGCCTCCCTGCCCATAGCATATACTTTCACGCTATTGGCGCCTCCAGCATCCCTCCATCAGCTAGCGTGAGTTTCACCATGCATATGGGCTTCAATTTTAGCTCCCTGAACTCCTGCTCTCTCAGGATCATATAGCTTGTGCCCGTATCAACCATGAACCTGTACTTCCTTGACACCCCCTCAACAGGGTTCTCCACATGGGCGATTAGATAAAACGTGCCCCATGCTAGCCAAATAATTATGATCATGGATCACGTCTAAAAGCTTTCCACGGCGGAGGCGGAATATCGTCTACTATTTGTTTGTGTATCGATTTACTCATTCAGATTTTCTCATTCTTTAGGGGCTTTCTCTTCTGTCTTTTCCTTGGCTGATCTGCTTTCGAGGTCTTTGAGCTCTTTTTCGAGCTCCTTCTCTATTTCCTCTATTGGTTTTGGTGGTGTTGTGGCCAGTGTGTATCCTATCCATGCTAGTATCCCGAAGACCCCTAGGACCGCTATGAACCCTGTTATCTGGAGTAGGAGGAGCGACCATTCCGTGAAGAAGACTATCCAGCCATAGACTATTATCACGGCCGCGGAAAGAACCATCAACAAAGCTCCAATAACCTGATCCCTATCCATCCCACACAACACCTCAAAGCGGGAAAATACTAACTATATCTCATCTTATATCCTTTTTCGATTGCTGAAGGTACTTAATGATTTAGTAGTCTTTGCCATCATTTAGAGGAATCATGGTTATCTATGGAAGTATCACTCCGTGATTGCGCATTTCTACTCTTGTTTCGCTCGAAGAAGTTTTTCACGCTAAGTTTATTTATGAATGCTTTAAGCATTACGAATTGGGGATTCTTTTGAGTTATAGAGTAAGGATATGCGTCAAGGAAGTTAGGGGTAAGTGCGCTATGGGTTATGAGCCGGGAGATTGTTTTACTATAGAGAGGTTTTATATTACTGACATTGATAAGAGTCTATGTTTACATGCCCTTTGCTCAATGCTTACGTTGTTGATGCCATTTCTTAAGGGGTTTTCTGCAAAAGATTTGGGGATTGGGAAGGAGGATGATGTAGGCTATGCACAGTGCCCGGATCCTGGAGAACCATATACGTGTGGAGGAACCGTAGTGTTTGAGCTTAAGAGGGAAAGAATAAGTGAGGCGTAGATCAACGAAATTCACGCTTACATTTCTAGTTTTGATGAGATAATGTTTACAATTCTTGTAGCAGCTTTTCCATCGCCAAATGGTGAGTTCTCTGGAAGCTTAACCTCATCATTGAGTATTTTCTCGAGCTCTGTTAGAACTATGATCGGATTTGTGCCAACTACTTTTGCAAAGCCATGAATAACAGCTTCAGGCCTTTCTGTAGAACTTCTTAATACTAGGAGAGGTTTTCTTATCTTCGGGTGTGTCGCCTCCTCTTGAAGACCTCCGGAATCGGTCATTATGAGCCTACAGTTCTTCATAAGAGCAAGAAATTCAAAATATCCTTGTGGCGGGAGCAACTGTAAATGGCGAATATCTTTAACCTCACCCCACATACCATAATCTTGTAGCCTCTTTTTAGTTCTTGGATGTATTGGAAAGATTATAGGTATGGGACTATTCTTCAAAATCTTAACAAAATCTCTTAAGACTTGCGGGTTATCAACGTTTTCAGCCCTGTGAAAAGTTACAAGAGCATACTCATTAAATTTTACTTGCTTCAGAATTTCATCTTCAATGTCTTTAACCTTATCAAAGTATATGTCAACTGCATCTATAATTGTGTTACCAGTAACAAATATTTCGCCCCATACATGTTCCTCGGACAAATTTCTTCTGGCTATCTCAGTTGGTGCAAAGAGATAGTGAGATACATGGTCTATCATCCTTCTATTATGTTCCTCAGGCATTCTCCAATCGAAGCTCCTTAAACCAGCCTCTACATGTCCGATTCTGATGCTAAGTTTAAGCGCGGTGAGTCCTGCGGCGAGCATAGTATTCGTATCCCCTTGTATCAACATAATTTTGGTCTTTCTGTTCCAAAACTTCTCTAAGGATCTTTCAAGCTTTATCATCATCTCTCCTATCTGAGCGGCTGGATTACTATTTTCCAGCACAAAGCTCTCATGAGGCTTTGGCAAACCAAGTTCCTCTAGGAATACTTGGCTCATCTCATAGTCGTAGTGCTGTCCTGTGTGGATAAATGTATAGTCTATACCTCTTTTTTCAAGCTCCCTTATGATTGGGGCCATCTTTATTATCTCAGGCCTAGTACCCACAACCACAACTATGCTCATAGTTTGAACGCCTACCATAGCCAATTCCATAATATCTAAAGCCGTATTTAATAGCCTGATAAGGATCAATAATCCTCCTACCATCAACTATTATTCTGTGCCTTACGAGATTACCGACTATGTTTAGATCAAGGTTCTTAAATTCTGGATGGTCTGTAACAATCAGTATTATATCAACATCTTTAACGGCATCCTCTAATGAAAGTGCCCTCTCGGCTTCAAAACATTCATCGGTATATGGGTCGTATATGATTACTTTGGCACCTCTATTAAGCAGCTCCTTAATTATATGTTTGGCCGGGCTTTCTCGTACGTCATCAACACCGCCCTTGTAAGCTGCTCCTAAAACAGCCACTCTAGCATCCTTCATGCTTAAACCGGCATCTGTCAATGCTTTTTCCACAATGTTTACCGTATGTTTGGGCATGTAGTCATTTATCCTCCTAGCAAGCTTGATTAGCTCAGTACCCCAGAATTCTGGGGCTATCGAGGTCAGCATATAAGGGTCTTTAGTTAAACAAGGGCCTCCAACACCTGCTCCAGGCATGTGTATATTTACGCGCTGATGCGTATTAGCAAGATTAATGGCCTCATAGACATCTATGCCCAGCTTCTCGGCCATTATGGCTAATATGTTTGCGTAAGCAATGTTTAGATCTCTATAAGTGTTCTCAATTAACTTGACAAACTCAGCCGTGGTGGCATCTGTTGGATAAAGCTTTGGATTAACTTTACCATAAAGCTTAAGGGCCTTTTCAGTAGATCTTGGCCCAACACCTCCAACCACGCGCGGCATATTCAATAACTCCTCAATAGCTCTGCCCGGGGCAATCCTCTCGGGCACGTGCGCTAGATAGAAGTCCTCCTCAACTCTTAACCCGGACTCTTCCAACAAGGGTTTGACGAGCCTAATAGTGGTTCCAGGTGGAACTGTGGACTCTATAACTACTAATAAGCCTTTATGTAAGCCTTTCATAATAGACTCAAGTGTATTCCTGAGGTAAGAAAGATCTGCAACATCATCTCTAACAGGCGTGGGGACCGCGATGATTACAGCGTCAGACCACTTCACAGCTCCAACGGCATCAGTAGTAGCCCTGAGAAAGCCATTGGAAACGGTATCGCTGATCATCTTGGCCAAGCCGGCTTCATGAATATAGCACTTACCATTATTGATGGCCTCAACCTTGGAAACGTCTATATCCACGCCAATGACTCTGAAGCCTCTATTAGCAAATAGTACGGCTGTAGGGAGACCTATGTACCCAAGACCTATGATACTAATGTTATTCACTATTATCACCCTCCATCAAGATGTTATATATGCTGGAAAGTTCTCCTTTTAACTCTAAATATATGCCATGTTCATTTTAAACTTTTAAATGTGTTAAAAATCTTGTCTATTAATGGAGCTGATTTCCACCATTTAAGCTTAGGAAATAGCTGGATTCGGATACTTAGCATCAACAATAGATAACGATGTTATTTGAAGTTGCAAGAATCATTATATGTAAAGTTTTCAGCTATACTGTTGAAAAAACTTGAAAAACTTTAACAAACTTTAACTTGGACTAATTGATCCATACGATAATTAAAGGTTTATCCTCACACCTTACAATAGAATACTCAAGTTCCGTTGACAAACTCTACCTACTTCTCCTCAGGGTCTCAGTATAACTATATTATAACTTGGCGCGAATTGATCTTCAATACTTTTCTTATCCTACCAACTATAAAGCAAAACTCCCTAAAACCAACATCATACAACTGCTCAAAGATAAACTGAAGAACAGGCTTGAGCGAAAGACCACCATTAAAGCCTATACAGAGTAAAGGCAACATCTCCTTAGTAATAGAAAGCAGACGAGTACCCAAACCAGCAGCAGTAACCACTACTTTCTTAATATTCATAGTCTTTACTCCTCCTCCTTTAATGCATAATTAAAGATTGCTATTTATCAGCATGAACAAGCGGTAAGACTTATTCATGTAATTCTCACTTCCAGAGAATTATCGTAGTATAATTGCAACCTTCAATTCTATAACACCTTTAACTCCATAGAAGTCAGTATCCTAACAATAAAATCACTTACATTTAATAATGAATCTACACCTGTATTTTCAACATACATGCATTGGCAGAAGTCTTCATAATATACTTAATGGCTTAATAATACTGTATATAAAGGCTCATTATGTTTATCAAAATTATCAACACAATATTAGACCTCGTTAACTGGTTTTCGAGATATGTGGAAATGATGGAGCTTAATTAATGTTCATATATTACAAAGTATGGGCCTTTGATATTCAGCGTTATGCTCTTATTAAATTCACCTGATGTGGTTGGCAATAATCCAATATAGATTGCTTCGATGTGTTTTTCATTGAACATTCCCACTCTTCTTCCTATAAACTTATTTATGATAATCTTCTCTTCTGGTGGATGTGAGATTCCCAAAAAGTTTGTTGTTCTGTTGGAGAAATCCGAATAGAGAATAATTAATACTTTGGATACATTACCTTTCCAAGATAAATTAATTGCTATTGGATGATCTAAAGATATGGGATCCTCAAATCTATAGAGAATACCTAGTGATTTGTTTTTAGGTGGGTAGCCTTGAAAAACTATCTCATCTCTGTCTCTTATACTGAAGTTAAAACCTTTTTCATGAACATAAATCCATGGAGCAACTTTACTGTAGTTAAGCTGATGTAATTCAAACCTTTCATGCAACCTTGCAATATAGAAGTAAGTTGTCTTCCCAACGATTTCACACCTAATTTTATCCTTAATCAAATCTCCAAGCACAGTGTTGTTATATAATACCGCGTAAGGCGTGTAAATATTTTTCATACTCTTGGCTTGTTCTGTGGGAATCAGTATATAGGAAATATTCATTGAGAGAAGATATGACAAAAAGTCATCAGGAGATGGATTTTCTTTAAGTTTGTTCAAGATTTTGTAAGCATATAATATGGGATTCCCGGTAAAGTCCACGAATTTGCTATCAGTAAAGGTTAACAATTCATGACAAAAGAAACATAGTGTCTTTTCATTAATTATTGACTGGCTTTTGTAAAAGTTTACCACTTCTGGATAATAGGGAGTATTCCATAATAATTTCACTTTTAAGACATCAGCTTGTGAAAAAACTTCTGAGAAAAGCGGATAAACTGCATTAATAAGAAATATCACCAAGATGATGCTCGCTATCATGAAAGTTTGTCTTCGATATTTTCTAATGCTGAAGTAAATTCCAGTGATCAAGAGATATATTAAAAGAAAAGTCAAAATAGTGTTATAGTCTATTGCTGTTACTTTATATGTTTTAGGATAAACATAATGCATGATATTTGTGTTGATTTTATCAACCTGAGCGATCGAAACATATTTCTGTATATTCATTAATGCAGTAACAATTAAGTAAAGAACGTTGGCAAAATGCCAAGATGAGTCTGCAAATATTGTAACTCCATAGCTGGCAACTATTGAAATAAGAGGAACTAAATATAAAATGCGTCTAGGCTGTGGGTCACAATCTAATGTCATCCAAAAAATCAAGAAACCCAGATAAGCCCAAATTAGCTTAGTTACCTTTCTTGATATTTTCTTGTCACGTTTAAAGAGATATAATGATCTTACTAGACCTAACAAAGTAGGGCCGAGAAGTGGGGCGAAGTTCCACCACGATGTTAAAGCGGCAAGAATATTTTTGCATGGAAAGCAGGTATATTGTTCAATGATAAACGAACTAAAAAGCTGATTATAAAAAACCGCGAGCTCTTGATATTTAGGACTTATGAAAAAGCCACTAAGTAGGAGGCCTCCCCTTAAAATGTTATTTACGATAAAGTAACTTAATGCAGGAGCTAAAGTTATGAGCCAAACTAGCAAACTAATTAATCGTTCCTTTACATGAACAATATTTCTAGAAAAGTTAATGAGTTTTCCTTCTTTACTAAAAACATACACTATTAAAAGTATCGTAAAGGCTGCAAGATAAGGTGTATAAACGCTAACAAAGCGGCAAGAAGTGACAGCTCCACCAAAAATTATATGACGAGCATCTCGAATTATAGGCACGGAAAATAAAACCAAAAAGGCTAAAGGTAAATCTATTTTCATACCGATACTGCTTGGTAAAAGATATGCAATAAATAAGGTGGGTAAAACAAGGAGAGAAACTTCAATGCGCGTCAAAAATAATAACGTAAAGTTTGAAAGTAAAAGAATTTTTTCTAAAATTTTGGCCTCACTTTCTTCTGCTGTTATTTTTATTATGAGCAATAAACTAGTTACAAAATAAAATAAAAATGGTAGGTCTAGATAAAGAGCTCTTGAACCAAGTACTATTTGGACTGAGGGAGAGATCATGAAAATAAGTGGAGCTATAAATGAAGCATTACCGAGCCCTATTTTCCTTGCAAGCTCGAAGATTGTTAATGCAGTAAGAACAAGAAAGATACTTGTAATGATATAAAGATCTTCTATATTTCCACCGAAGTGTAAAATGTAGGAATAGAAAATTGGAATTGCAGGACTATATTCCACGAAATTAAGATCTCTTAGTGTATTGCTTAGACGTCCCGAGCTCAACAAACTTTTAGCAATTGGTATATAATAGTAAATAGCATCCCATTCATAGATAATAGAATGATAATTAACTAGGAGTAAGTTAATCACTAAAAGTAGAGCTATAATACTTGTTAGTAGAATATATTTCATCACTTTTGTGGAGAATTTTAACGTAATTTTGATTTGACTTTTAATATTGCATCTGAATAGCTTTAACACCAGTCCCTTAATAACATCCAAGTTTAAGATCAATCCAACAACTATTGAGAGGAGGCATAACAGGGAAAATGCTGTATAAGATTCCTTAAGGAGGTCGCTGAATAATCCTATCAGGATCGATATTGATACAAATACATAGTTCCATATGACGCTACCATATAGAATACACTCAATAAGACTTATCCTGCAAATGCTTTTCCTCGCTATATAAGCTAGTAAGAGAATGCCCGGGATAAATAATGAGAATGATAGAATGAGTGATAACATCATCGTGTACATTTTTTCCTATTGAAAGCTTCTATTATTGCTTTTGAAATGAATTGATAATCGAAATGTTTAGCTATTTGAGGTCCCTTTTCTGAAAGTTTTCTGCGTAGGTCTGCGGAAGATAAAACTTTAGCTAAGGCCTCAGCTACACTTTCTGGAGTCGGCTCACAGTATACTACGTCTTCATAATTTTTAAAACCATAAAACTCGAATACTTTATGTCTTGTAACTATTATGGGGACTCCTAAAGCCCATGCTTCAATCACTTTTATTGGTATGTTAGATTCTGTTGTTGAGATTTTGTATCTTGGTAGTACTAGTACATCAAACGTTGATAAATACTCAAGTGCTTTATCATGCTCGACAAAGCCGGTTACTTCATAAGCTACCTCTAATTTCTTACATAATTCTTCAATTTTCCTTCTCTCCGGCCCATCTCCAACTAATAGAAGCTTTACTGGCTTATCTAAGCATGCGTCCTTCAGTTTCGCGACAGATTTCACAAGAATATCAACACCTTGCCACCACGTGATTAAGCCTAGAAAGCCAACGATATAATGTTCTTTTGATGAATTAAGACAAGTCTTTTTATTCTTGACTTTTTCTACTAAGCTTAAATCTACGCCGGGTGGAATATTTAAGGGCTCATCTTTATGTTTGAGGGAACGTCGTCGAACAAGTTCATAATAAAGTAGCTTGCCATTAACCGCTATTTTACCCGCCTTAGCCAAAGCCAGTCTATCCGTGATAGAAGCTAGTTTCCCGGTCAAAAATTTAGTAACACCACTTTCAGTAATCTCGTCCTCAACTATAGATGGAATTTTTACTATTGTTTTTTGGGCTAATGTTCGAAAAGTGAGAAAACCTATTGAGAGAAATGAATTACGAACGTAAATTAAGTCAATTTTCTTCAGCATATTCAATATTAAGCTGATAATACTTGTGAGGCAGGAAACAATAATTGCGACCAAACATACAATCAAGATATTTATCTGAGGAAATGGAAGCGAAATGAGGATTACATTTTTTGGAGGGGCTATCTTTAATTCTGTTCTTCTTTTTGTGAAAATCTGCTTAAAACCAATAAATGTTATAACATAACATTTATCAACTCTTCTTGCTAATGCCATTAATAATTGTCTCTCATTTACAGCATCCCCACTCGGGCCAAAAAATGAAGGGACTAGGGCTATCGCCTTCATTAACCGGTCACCTTTAAGTCTCTTATCCAAGAATAAAATATGTGATTAGGTAAGTTGAAAGAAAAAAAGGAAATCTGTTGTTTACCGATTTAATACAACTCATTAACTTCCTCATCTTTTATTGGACCTTTAAACTTAAATTAAGTTACTTTCTTTTGAAAAGTTCCTCATATAGATCTCGCATAGTGGTTATTTTAATTAAGCCTCTTTTCTCCATTTTTTTGGCATATTTTAAAACATAGTCTAAGTAACGTATAAGAATATTGGACTCTAAATAGTCATGGAATACTAAATGAAGAATTTTACGTTTTGTTGAAGCCTCCCTTAATGCCCTTAACGTCGCAAATAGTATTGCGGTTGATAAGATGAATCTGGGTGATTGGAAGAGTATGTTGAAGGGTATAGCCATCAATCCTCCTACTCTTACAGGCAGGCTAAATGCCAAGTCAGGTGATTGTATAAAAAGATGTTTTTGATTATTATGGACAATCCTAAACCTAAAGATCTTAAACCCCTCTTTTTCTAAAACGTCAAGGTGTCCCAGTTTATTCCTAGGATATAAAAAGCTTACCGGATTTACTCCTAGATCTTGCATTACCTTTTTGCACATGCTCACATCCCTTTTTGCTTCCTCCTTAGTACACTTGCTAAAATCAATATGCGAAAATGAATGGCATGCTATTTCATGTTTAACTCTGCTATCGAGCACACTTTGAAAAATGTCCTTAGCATGCCAAATTGAGGTGTTTGAGCTTTTATTGTTAAGCAATAGCTTCCCTACGAACCCGAAGGTCATTGGGACATCTAGGTTTTCACAGATTTTCAGCACCTCTCTAATATTCTTTCTACTCCTTTTGCTAATTACGTCAATATACTTCATGGCGAGATTCGTTCCTAGAATATCGATAAAGCCCCATGCAAGCTCTACATCAACACTTATTAAGAGAGCGCCTTGTTCCAACTTTAATGGGTGGATCTTAAGTTTCATTTTTAGTTTGAAGACGTTTTATCACTTTAAGCCATAACCTTAAACACTCAGCGAAATTATAAATCCTCCTAACATACTTTCTTATTTCTCTTGATAGAAGTTCATTCCTTTTATTGAATAGCGCTCTCAATATTTCTTCAGCCAATGCCTCAGAACTTCTCCCCTTAATTATATAGCCATACTTTCCATTTGCCAATACTTCAGGAATACCTCCGACTGGTGTAGCTAAAGTGGGAGTTCCACAAGCCATTGCTTCCAGTATCACTTTTGGAACCCCTTCTGTATAACTAGGTAAAACCAGAAGCTTCATCTCGTTTAAATACTTAGCAACTTCATGGTGAGCGACGGGCCCGATCAGCATTATATTCCGTTCATTTTTTATCATTTCCTTGATAATATATCCTAAAAATGGTGGTTGTGAATGTCGCCAATCACCTACCAGCAAGAATTTTATATTTGGATTTTTTTGACTTATGATTTTCGCAGCACGGATAAGTGAAGCTACGCCTTTTGCCAGGGTAAAAGCCCCCACATACCCAATAACATATTCTCTCTCTTCATATTCCTTAAGGACCTTAAATATGTGATAGAATGTTTGTGATGGGCAGTTTGGAATTATAGAGATTTTCTGAGAATGCCTTCTGTATAGATTGTCTGAGAACAAAGATTTAGTATTTAAAGCAATTACATCCACCAATAAGAGAGTAAACTTTAGACTTGCTAATGATAATAAAGCAGCAATTTTGTATTTAATCGGTGTTCTACTATGGAGCGTGAAGTAAGTTAGATGTGCGCGTGAGCCCCCAATTCTATCAATTATTTTCTTGCCAGAGAGTTTCATAAGTAGTAGTATTACAGCTGGCTCTAATGGTTCTTGTGCCACTATAACTATATGAATTTTGTTAGCCAACTTCAAATATAAGTAAAAATACGCAGCATAAACAATGAGGAATCTTAGAACTCTATTTTTAGGCAATTTTAAGGTTAAGATTTTCTTCTTGTTTTTTGCTTCGAAACTTGTCAGCTCATTCTCACCTTTTTCAATCACATATAGCTCGGAAGCTAAGTGTAGCATGATATCCTTCAGCTCGTATGGATTAATTAGTAGAATGTTCATGGCTCATTTATGAATTTATCAACTATACGTATTAGTCTCTTTTTGATTCTCTCTAACAATTCATGGTTTTGTATTTCAAGGGACTCAAAAAGATCAATTTTACGATCTTTAATTGTGTTGATAAATTTACTTGGTGTAAAGGAATAAAAGAATTGTAAGTATCCCGAAAATCTGGGGTCTCCTAGGTTATTATTAACAAAGATAACCGGCACACCAAAAGATAAAGCAGGTAGTGCTGTATGTAATCGAGATGTAATAACAAGCCGACTATGTGCAATCACAGCAAGGTACTTCTCTGCTAATTTCATTCGGTTCCAAATGATTGATTCTCGTATTTTAGATGCATCAAAAAGTTCATATAAAATAGCACTTGCTAGTTGGTATCCATTTTCTCCTATAACTCTTCTAATAATCCTTTTAACGCCCTGAGGCAAAAGCAGTTCTAAAGAACTTGTAAATAATTTTTGGTGAAATGAAATGTATGGTATCCTTCTTTCTATTAGTATGTCTTTTATCATATCTACAACTTCCTTATCCAAATCACATAGCAAAATGTAGTCATGGTTAATTATTTTCTTGCTAAACTTGTATCTATAGTCTAACACCAAAGATAAGCAACCAGAAAAGAATGAGGCTATATCAAGCTCATTTAACATTCTAAACGTATAAAAATCTCTGGCACCTATAGGCTCATTATGTTTGAGATATTCAACAACACTTTTCCTCCCTAAAAAAACCTTCGAAATAGGTGGATGTATATGGAATGACACAAAAAGAGGCTTTAGCAAAGGATCCGGCATCCATGAAAGGGGCTTATGTGTAAACCAGCCATTCATAATCACCTTTACATGAGTATTACTCCTTAGTTTCTCCCTAAGATTTTTAGATAGCCTAGGGTGGTCTCTTTCAATTATAAAATCTATCTTTGGAAGGAATTGTGCAGCAGCTAACGTTTGTATATCATCCCCTAAGTTTTGAGTTCTTCCTACTAAAAGGGCATAAAGTACATTTTTTGTCATATGCTGTTTAATGATAATTCGCGTCTCACAGAATGGATTTCCATACAGATTTCTACTTTCTTACGGAATTGATTAAAAGTTATATAAATAACACAATTTTTCATATTCATTCGCACCGTTTTTCCTGAGAATACTTCTCAGAAAGGTTTCTTGGATTTTCCCATAGTATTTTTAGTTTGTCATTATAAAGTCTTGAATTATCTTTCAGCAAAACTCTTAGGAGTAGATTGACTTGGCTTTCATATGTTCATCTGCGATTTGTTCACAACCAACAATAGCAACACGTAACGGGGTAGACATTTACCTCGCCATACTATGTTTTCATACATGTTACTTTTTAATTGCTTCTTCACAGAGCTTCTCTAATTTTCCTATAATCTTCTCGATAGTAAAGCTCTCCTCAACGAAATTCCTACCCCTTAAACCCATTTCTTTAGCCTTCTTATCATCATTTAATATACAAGCATTTAATATACAAGAAATACGTTCTGCTAATTGCTTCACATATTCCAGTTTAAACGATAATCTTGGCGCGATACATACCGCTGGAAACACTAGAGATGCTAAAAGGATAGAGTATCCTGCTAGCACACTTATGAAGTAAATCACAGTTATCGTCCCTATAATTAGATAGACTAATAGCGGATTATCCATGTTTATACTATTACTCTTGGTTAATCGTCTTTCGATAATGAAAATCTATTATTAGAGTTATGCTGCATTATGTAACTCCTAGTAATGATAAGTAAAGATTAATGATGTTTTTCCAACTAAAATCTTTAGCAGGGATGGGGGACAAGTCACATGCGGATTTTTCTTTTTCGAGAATATTTAAAAAAGTAAGAACTCTAGTTAGGTCAGATTTGTGCGGGTCTAGCAATATAACTCGACCTTTTATTAAAGATACTATCCATCTATGTGCATGTATGTCCGAGAGAATCAAGGGTAAACCGAGTGAAGCTGCTTCTAACACACTAAGGGGGAGTCCTTCATAGCATGAGAGGGAGATAAATGCATCTGACGCTCGAAGAAAAATTGGAATGTCTTTGTGTGGAATATGGCCCATGATATGTAAATTCTTTATTTTCTCTTGATTTCTTCTAATTTTCCTCAACAAGTTCCCGGAGCCTACAATTAGTAAATGCGTGTTAGGCTTGACAACATTAATTTGTTCAAACATCTCTATAAGAAGGAGTGGCTGTTTTATTTCAGTTACACGTCCTACATAAATAAGAAGCTGATCATCCTGAGAAAACTCTAACCCATACCGCTCCCTAAGTATTCCTCGCGCTTCTAATTTGTCAATATTTATCATGAATTCTTCTTCCAGCCCATTAGGGACAACATAGGGAATTTTAAACCTAGATAAACCATTCTCAACAAGCTCTTGGGAAACCGCTGGAGAAACAGAGGTTACAATGAGCTTATCCATTAATGAAATCCCCTTAAGAAATAAGCGTTCAATTTTACTTGCAAGGAAGTAATATGGTATTAGATGAGTAATGGCATTTTCTTTACATGCGTTATAAAAACCCCAATACGTTGAATGAAAAGTCATAATTATAGTTTTTGTTTTTGATAAACTATAGAGCCCTTTTACATCCAATAGTAGCGGAGAATGCAACCACAAAGCATCATAAGCATTCATCATTTCTATCGCATATTTTATGGCGCGCTGCCAAAACGAGATTAAACCAAATATTCCAGGAAGATCGTCAAATAGCGTGGATATGTTGACGTCACCACCTTTACGACTTACAACCATGGTTACTACTCCATGTTTTGATAAATGGTTCACGATCTTGTGCACCGCATTAGCTATGCCAGACCCATATGGTGGATATTCTGGAGTTACCAAGAGGAGATCCATTTCAATACACTATGAAAACCTTCAGGATAAAAGGCTAAACATTATAATCTTATAACATCCTGCTATATGCTTGAAGAATTTTGTTTATTACGCTCTCCCAGCTATAACGTTTCAATACGCTTTGGTATTCCTCATTAAAGTTTTTGTCAATCATTTTCAAGGCGTCTATAATTCCAGGTAAGATAAATTTCGTGGCAGGGGGATATATCAATACTTTCTTTGGATATTGGTTTAATAGGTCTGGTATACCCCCAATAGTAGTAGCGACGATGGTGAGACCTGCTGCCATGCTTTCCAACAAAGTGATGGGAAGAGCCTCCCATTTGGATGGTAAAACATAGATATCTGAGGCTATGTATAGTTCATGAATACGATCATATGGCATCCAAGACATAACCCGGCCATTGACATATTTCTCAAAAATCTTTATGACAGTGGGTTTAAGGGGCCCATCCCCTACCGCGAGAAAGTAGATATCGTCTCTTAATCGAGACAGAATTGCTGCAGCTTCCGAATACTCAATTATACCCTTTACATGATTGAACCTGCCGCAGAAAAGTATGATCTTCTTATCTTCAGGAAGATCATAGTTTCTCCTATATTCCATCTTTCTGTGTAGATTTTCTTGGAAGACGCTTACATTAACACCATTAGGAATTATGAAGATTGGCTTGTGGGTATAGCGTGATATGTATTTTGCTATTGTTCGAGTTAATGCTATTACACCATCAATCTTGCTCAAAAAGGATCTTAGAAGAGTCTGGTTAAAAATTTCCTCTATAATAGTCTTGCCGCCTACATTATATGGATTCAACGCGTACATTCCATGTACCGTTAGGCTTTTAGGTATATCACGCAATTTCTGATCAAAGGCAACAAGCCAATTTATCGGATAGTGATGGCCATGCAGATGAATTATATCCGGGTCAAAGGAGCATATGATATCCTTGATGAACATGCCATAAAATGGTATCCTGAAGCTCTTCATAGTCTCAGGGAAACTAATCGGCGTAACTGAATTCACGCCGACAACCTCCAGTCCATCACCTATCCTCTTTACCCAATATAATGAACGAGGATTACGTGCGCATGTTATCACCTGGCATTTAATCCCGAAAGACATCAGCCTATTAACAAGCTCATGAACATGCACAGCTATACCTCCAAGATCTGGAGGGTAGAACGGCGTGACAATAGTCACTCTATGCACCTTCTTCATCACTTTGCCTCTTTTATAAGGCTCACCAATATCCATAGCATTAATGCTGTTGAGCATAATATTGCCCCTAATATCCCGCATCCAAGCGTGATCATTGCTAATGGGAGGCTGAAGTATCTCGTCAGGTTAAACAGGTGGATGAGCATTAAGCCGGATGCTAGGGCTATTAGGAGGGAGATTACGCCCGGTAGACCATAGAAGAGTAGTGGATGTCTTATGGAGAGGTGCTTTATAGTGCTAAAGACCACGTCCACCCCATGTATTATTGGGTTCATTTTTGAGGGACGTTTAACATCGTAGAATATTTTCACGGGCACTTCTTTTACCCTGAGGCCCACCTCCTTAGCTCTTAATAGTATTTCTGTGCTTACGCCCATCCCCATCTCCTTTGGCGATATGATCTCGATAGCTCTTTGCGAGTATGCCCTAAGCCCGGATTGTGTATCCGATATCCTGCTGGATCCACGCCCCGTAACCCAGTTTATTATCCTTATACCTATCCTCCGATAGGCCGGGATACTAGCCTCATCCGTCAAGAATCTCGACCCTATAACGATGTCAGCCTCACCCCTAATCAGGGGCTCTATGAGCCTCGGGATATAGTCGGGATCATGCTGGC
>Ga0080004_1123073_pt1 | contig 15690 bp, 12 predicted proteins | sample WasSprMetagenome_FD_69207 | JGI IMG/M metagenome (GOLD analysis project Ga0080004, IMG submission 69207) | Sulfidic aquatic microbial communities from Washburn Spring, Yellowstone National Park, USA - WS (SPADES assembly) (version 2) | ecosystem: Environmental > Aquatic > Thermal springs > Hot... | reverse complement strand
CCGTAGGCCCTAATCGGCCCATCAGAGCTGCAGACAAAGAGCATCCCGTTGTCGAGTACGGGTGTGACCTCGATAGAGGCACCAGTATTATCGCTCCATACCAGTTCTCCGTTTTTGGCGTCCAAGGCGTATATCCTGCCATCAGTGCTCCCAACGTAGACGAGACCGTTCAACGACACGACTGGCGAGGCAACTATGGGCCCACCAGTAGTATACTTCCACAGGAGCTTCCCATTCGAAGCGTTAAGCGCGTAGAGATTACCATCATCTGCCCCAACATAAACCTTGCCAAATGCTACAGCAGGAGTAGTCTCTATACCGCCTCCAAGCCTTGTATGCCAAATCTCCCTACCATCCTTCGACACAGCATAAACAACACCATTAGAAGAACCAAAATAAAAGTTAGTAGAATAAGCGATAGAATCAGAAGCTATAGGAGAATCCAATGTAAAATTCCAAAGAATTTTCCCATTATCAGTAGAAATTGCAGTAATTTTTGGACTCTTTAAGAAGCCAATAACGACTACATCATCAGCTACAGTAGGTATAGTGCCAATTGCATAGCTATTATAATCATCAAACTTTACCATCCATAGTAAAGCTCCATTACTTGCTATTAAAACCCGTAATACTGCCCCAGTATAAGCTCCCCAGTAATTAGTATATGCAATGAAAAGCTTCGCATTTGAGTAAGCTAATAAGTATTCATTCCTTCCGACTCTAATAGAATACCTATCGCTAAATCCCGTTCCAGTTCCAACAGATAATTTATCGGCTAAGGAAAAAAGATTTTTTACAATAATAGTATCCCATTTAGTATAAAACAAAGTTCCCGCACCTATTACTGGGTAGCGTGATCTAAAACCTTGATAGGTAGTATCTTTAAGTAAATATTTAGCATTTGTCTCATTTAAGACGTATATATCACCACCGCTTTGCGCAACAACTAATCTTCCACCTGATGCTATCATACCATCGCATCCTTGGTTTATTTTCCAGGCGAGTAGTGGGGAGGTTGGCCCGACTGTAGCTATGTAGCCGGCGTGTCGCTCGTCTCCGTGGAACTGGCTTGAGTCTGAGGCTTGCTCTCCCTCCGAGGAGACGGGGAGGGGTAGAAGCAGGACAAGAAGCAGGAGAGCAAAGACAATAATTGATTTCTTTCTCATTCCTCTTCTAAACTATATGGCCATGAACAGAACATATAAAGCTTTCCATATAAAACGTGCTAGAATATACACAAGGCTTAAATACTTTTTTTCTGGGGAAAAATCGTAGAGCCAGAAATGCCCAAGGCATGTGGAGCTGGAGCCCTCCTTCTATCCCTTTTACTAGTCAGCACGAGCGCGGTTGCAGCCGCATGGCCAACAGTGGCTATTAACAGCTTCAAGCCGCTGCTCATGGTACTTCCCGGCGGCACGGTCTCGGTCCCTCTATCCGTCTCGTACAGTTTCCCATCGAACTCATGCGTCGCCATACTCATAGGGTAACCCGGTTCAAGAAACTACACCTGGTACAAACCGGACTACCAGACGGCTCGATCCGGCCAGGGTGCTCTTTCCTACACAGCCACCTTCCGCGCACCGCTCCTTCCTGGAATGTATATCTACGATGTTGTAGTCTTCTACTTGGATGGAAACAGGTGGGTTCCAGGAGATAAAACGCTCTTCGCTGTCCAGGTCACTTTCATAGGTTATATATTTGGCCAGCTACTGAGAAACCCTGTTCCCTGGCTTATCTCCATCCTTGCACTAGGTTTTATCATAAGTGTCCTTGTTCATAGGAGAAGCATACTCTCAAAATTGATCCTCATCATAATAGCATGTCTGCTACTCCTCGAATCCTTCGCCTGGTTTTTTCAGCCGATTTTCTACAGCTCCATTTACTCATACGAAACATTAGTTTTTTGGAAGGAAGTTTTTTCTTCGTGGACAGGTACGAAGTATAGTAAAGAAGATATAATGTTTTACTATGCTATCATATCATTCTTATTGTTGAGTGCAGGATTAGTCATACTTTCCTACAGCCGTATTCCTTCTAGCGAGAAAATCGAAATTGAACGCGGTAACTTCATTATAGGGAAGACAATAGTCACTGACAGCGCGGCATACGAGATGAATAGTTTATTGATGCTGATTCCCTTCTTCTTTTTGATGTATGTGCTTACAATTTTCTCTGCTTTGTTGCTATTAGAGCATGTTTGGCTGATTGCTATGTCCTTATCGTATTTCTACATATCCTGGCGCATGTGTAAACGCTCTATCCGTAGCCGCCCTACCCGTCTATACAACAAAATCCGTAGTGAACTTCACTCTATTGCGACTATCAATGTTCCTCCTAGTGAAGGTGTTAAGTCGAAAGCGGGTGAGACTGTTAAGTTTAAAACTTCCTCAAAGGCTGGAAAGATTATTGTCACAGATAAAGCTATCTACTATAAAAGGGGATTCTTTTTCCCGGTAAAAAGATATGATTACAGCGAGGTGCTATGCGCATTTACTGATACATTCTCCTATGAACCACATTCAATTACCGTTGTGAAATGTGATCCCGCGTGCGCCGAGAGCTATTGGCGGTTCAAGAGCTCGGATGAAGTAGGTTGCCCCCCAGGTGTGAACATGAAGTATTGGAGTATAATGGTGGCTGGGTCTGGGGAAGTGTTAAACTACTTCTTTGGAACGGGAAGACCGTGACTGTATATAGCATTCTTTTTACCCAAGATTGGCCAGCTGAAGGCGAGTTGGGGGGGCTCGCCGTGATAGAGGAGTTAGAGGAAGCTGTCTGGCGCGGAATCAAGGTGGTTTTGCACGGGCTTTGTCCTCATGTGCCATGCTACGACTATCTTCCGCGTAGCCTCTGGGCAACGGTTGCGAAGATGGCTGAAAAGGGCAGGAGTAAGGAGGAAATAAAGAGAACATTCCAGGCAATGATGAATGACCCTATCTACCGTAGCTAGCGTGCCTTCAGACAGGGTCCTCTATAAGATGACTGCACAGCTTAGTGACATACAACTCTTCTTGTAGGCTCCAAATATCTTGGAGCCTCACCACGTATTTTTATGAATACTGTGTCTTCAGGAGATATACTAGTAGATAGATTGATAGATAGACCGTAGAAAGATATGATTACGGTGTTGTGCTGTGTGCATTTACTGAAATAAGCTTAATGCCTCCACATATCTAATTCGAAGATCGGAACGATCCTGCTTGCAGGGACAGATCCTCCATCCACTGCTACGAAACATAAATTGTTCATGAGCCTGGTTGGGCCAAGGGAAGTTTAAATCTGCTTCTCAGGAATTGGAAAACAGTGACTCTGTACAGCATCCTCTTGAGCACAAAGGACTATAACGAGTATCTCGTCATGAAGGAGGCTGTTGGGGGCAAGTCAAAGAGATTTTGCAGGTTTTCTCTCCCATGTGCCCTGCTACAACGAGGCGCCAGCACAAATTAAGCGGAAAATGGAGAAGATGGCTAAAGAGGGGCGGAGCTGGGATGAGATAAGGCAGGAAGCTGAGAAGTTGCTAGAGAGGTATAGACAGGTTGAGAAGTACGTGAATAACCATCCTCTCAGGGTGACTGCTGAATTCTTTTTCTTTAGTTATCTGCTTGTCACAACACTGTTAAGCGGCTTTTTGTCACTGTCGGATCCAATGGAGTACTTGCCCTTATTCCTCCTCTCGCTGGCTTTGCTTATCGTCTCTCTTAGATACTTCAAGAAAAAGAACTTCTAGCGTGTAGAGCAGGTGTGCCAATAGTTAGTAAAATCATGTTTCACTTGATCTGGTCTTGCTGTATTCTTCGATTATTTTTGCTGTTTTTTTGTCGTTTCTTATTTTGGCGATTTCTAAGTGTGTTAGACCTTCGTTGTCCCTGACGTTTGGGTCTGCGCCCCACTCGAGGAGTATTTTAGCGATTTCGGCGTAACCCTTGTATGCCGCGAGGTGGAGTGGTGTGACACCGCTGTAGGTAGACTCTGTAAAGATGCCGGCATAGTCCTCCATGACAACTATGGCGCCAGTTGTCTTCACGTTTACGTCGGCGCCGTGCATTAGAAGGCTCCTCACAGCGTTTACTTTGCCGCTAAGAGTTGCGTCGTGTAGCGGTGTTGCGCCGACTGAGTCCCTCACGTTGGGGTCTGCACCATGATCTAAAAGCAGCTCTAAGATGCCAGCGCAGATAGACTCGTCGGCCATAGCTATCATGTGCAGGGCGCTCAAACTACCTTGCTTTACGTTAGGGTTCGCACCCTTCTCCAAGAGCTCCCGAACTTTGTCGATGCGCGCGCGCTTTACATGTTGCTGCATGTAAGGGGTATGTTGAAATTATAGGTTTGCTTCTTCAATATGGAGCTGATCTAAACGTGCAAAGCTGCATGGCTTGGACCCCCTTGCACTGGGCAGTTTTCTGCGGGCACCTCGAAACCCTAGATTTCTTAATCGAGAACGGCGCAGAGGTAAATGCTAGAGATGGCTCCGGCTTGACTCCCTTACATTTAGCTTCAAGCCTACACCTTGTTGACTTTGTAGAGGCTTTGATTAGGCGTGGAGCAAACGTGAACGCGAGAGACATATTGCATAGAACCCCCCTACATTACGTTGTTCTCGGTCGGGATGCTATTAAGCTACCCCGCGATCTCCGTGCTCTTACCCTTTACCTGCAACAGCCTCCTCCCCCTAGCTCACGCGTAAGTGCTGGAGAAACTGTTAGGCTACTAATCAAGGGGGGAGCCGAGATTGATGCCATGGACTTGGACACTTTAACACCCTTGCACTATGCTGCCGAAAAAGGGCATGTAGATGTAGCTGAAGTATTGATCGGGCACGGCGCAAATGTGCACGCTGTAGGCGGTTTCGGCTGGACACCACTACACTACGCGGTCTACCATGAGCATCCGGAAGTCGTTAAGGTGTTGATTGAGCACGGTGCAGACACTAAAGTGAAGGGAGAAAGGGGCGTTACGCTGCTCCATCTCGCGGCTTTTAAGGGGAATGCAAAAGTGGCTGAGCTACTAATTAAGCACGGTGCGGATGTGAACGCCAGAAACGATGACGATTGGACACCCTTACATGTAGCAGCTCTCTGCGGCGCGCGCCCTTGATGTTGCAAGGTTGTTGCTGGAGAATTGCGCTGACCCGAGTATTAGGGGCAGGAAGGGTAGAACACCGCTCGATCTCGCTCGGGAAAAAGATAACGAAGATGTAGCCAAGATTATAGAGGACTTCACCATTGCTAAAAGACAAGGTGAATAGAGCGGGCTTCTACTCCACGCTTAAGCTTAGAACAGCGCGTGTACTCTCTTGCTGCGATTGTAGGAAGCTCAGCTTAGTAAAGGATCTTCCGGGGGGTGGTTTGGGCTGTTGTGACTGTGTGCTCCAAGAGGAGGGAATAATAAGAGGATGTTTGGCTCGAGCGTGTGGGCGCATGCGTTTGCTTCTACTGGAGGTTGTTTGACGCTGTTATAGTTGAAGATGCGCGGAGAGTTAGAAAGCTCCTGGAGAAGTGCGTTAATCCGAACATGAAGGATGAGAGGGGTGCACACCCCTGCATTAGCGCGCGCTAAGTTGTTAGGTTGCCTTAGGCGCTCGTTCGCAATCGTCAAGCTTCTCGTTGAGCAGTATTAATCCTTTATTACTTTCTATTGCTCACTTCTGGTATAATTTTCAAGAGTCGTCAGATGATTGCTCAAGGCATCAAGCAATCTGAATGTTTCCTCAGCTGTGCCATGGATATCTTGTAAGCTTTTATTATGCCTTAGCACTTCCTTCTTATCCCCTTTAATTGATTCCTCAAACGCATCTAGTTTATCAGCTATAAGCTTAGATGTTGCGTCCTTATGTGAAAGGCTTCCACTTAAGACCTTCAAAAGCCCTCTGTAAGAAAAATCAGCCTAGAATAGCAACCTTGGCAACTTAACTGATGAACATAGCGATAAAGAGAATATATCCCATCGTTTAAGTCCCCTTAACGTTGTTACAAACTGATACAATCTTCTGCTTAAGACCGACGCCTAAGTTAAATTTTTTCTATTATCTTTGAGAGAGATAATAGAAAAATATACTAGGCAAAAAATGAGCATCTTCAAGGGAAAACGTGTTTTCCCGTAACATTTTACTGGTCTTATGTAGCAAGGTCTAGAAAACAGTAAGTTGTTTTAGCTTAGCTTTGCTCCGCACCTCCAGCAGTACTTTTCTCCTGGTTTTACTGGTGCCCCGCACTTTGGGCATGTCCTAGGAGATTCCACTCTCAGCCATATGAGCTTGTAGATTTTCGCCCTACTGCTTTCAGCTATAACCTTTACGGGCAGTTCTCCTCGCGTCCTGGGCTTTACGGCTATCTCGGCATTAGCTTCACCAATAACCGTGTAAGAGTCCTCTGTAATGTAGTCCACGTCGCCTTCAAGCTTCAGCGTGACGGCACCTCTGCCCCTGAGAGCTACCCTCAACTTACCCCACTCGCCAACCCTGAAAACGCCATAGGAAGATACCTCCATTATCTCTAATTCGCTCCCTGAGACATCTCGCCCCTTCAAAACCCCACTCGGCTTCTTGACAGTCTCACTCTCACTAGAGATATTCTTTGTCCTGTTTCTTATGAAATTTGCTACCTCATGATGCCCATTTATTTCTGCTAAATCGGCTGGTGTTTTGCCCGAACTGTTTACAATACTTGAATCTGCACCTCTTTTGAGAAGCAACTCGACAACATCTAAAAAACCCCTTGAGGCTGCAAAGTGCAGGGGTGTTTCTCCATTCATGTCTTTCGCATTAATGTCTGCACCTTTATCAATTAAAAAATCAACTAGTACTGGTATTCTAAACGCAGAGGCAAAGTGCAGAGGTGTCCAGCCACTTGAAGTTTTAGCGTTTACACTACTTCCATTCTCAATTAAAAGCTTTGCAACACTAACATGACCATGCGCAACGGCTGCATGTAAAGGTGTCCAACCAGAGCTATCTTTAGCGTTAGGGTCGGCGCCCTTTTTAAGAAGCTCTTTAACGCTTTGCTCATCACCTTTAGCAGAGGCTTCAAACAAGTTATTAGCAAAGCCCATGTTTTATTATTTCTATTTCCATACTAATATTTTTTTCATAGAATAAACCAAAATGTCATAGAATGCCCTTTTTTTCTCCTAACATTTTTACTTCCATAATGGTTCTTCTTTTGGAAAAGATTTACCCTCTTAGCATTTTTGGTAAATAGTGTGCACTTAATCTATTTTAAAAATCTCACCCCTGTGTATACTCCATCTCATATAAGTTGTCCAATTCGCTAGGGTATTTTAACGCTCCATTTCGAGGCCATTTGCTATAGTATTCGCTTATCAAGTGCACGAAGTCGAACATCACACTAAAAATATATAATGGGATCTAGGAACATTAATGTGGAACATCGAACATGACCGAGCGGACGCCAGAAGATATATCAGAGAGTTTGGCTGCTTTCCAAGGAATAATAGGCTTGTTATCCACATTACTTATGTTTCTTTTGTTTTCGTCTTTCGATAATAAAGCGATCTGGCTCATTCATCTTTCATATTTTTTTGCGTGGATTTTGTTGCTTTGGGGATGGCGGAGTTCGCAGTACACGGTTATTTTAGAGAGCTACGCGCTGCTAAGCGCACTTGTTCTAACCATTCTAGGCTACCCAATCCTATTTTATTATTTTCCCTTTTCCCTCATCCCAATAGCTGTCCTCTTGAAACTTCTTACAACTAAACGCGCACGAATTGCCGTTATTGGAGTTTCAATACTGCTAGTTCTCATCCCCATAGCTTTAGAAACCCTGAAACCGGTGGCTGGAATCAATTTTACACAATCATCCTCCACGATACTCGAGTTTTTTGTTTCATCTGTTGTTTTGGCGTTAATAACTGTAGTTGGTGCCCTGCTCCCAATAAGGCTGAAAGCAGGAATGAAGTTGAAGATTGTCGCCGGTACACTTTTGTATGTCGTTCTCGATGCTTCCATCCACGTGTTGAACCCTACGCCATGCTTCCCGCTTAACCTACAGTGGTTGCTTGAAGGAGTCTGGCTGTGCTTTTGGCCGAGTGTTGTTGTCGTGATGCTTTCTGGATATAGTTGGGGGCCCCGGGTAGGCTTCCTTGTAGGTCTCTTGGGAAGCGCACTCAGCGATGTGCTCTTAAGTCACGGTTTCTGGTTGAACTGGGAAATTGGTATAGGTCTCCTGGGGCTTGTCCCGGGTCTTTTTAAAAAAGCTTTACTTAGGACTGGAGAGAAGATTAGAAAGAGCGCCGCGGCTCTATATGTAGCTATAGTTGTTGGTTCTGTTATTGGCATGGGCTTTGCAACCTACGTGGGCTACATCTTTGGGTATAGTGATTTGAGGACTGGCGATGTAGCAAAAGCCGTCTTCCTGTCAACCTTTTTCAACTCAGTTATAAACGGCGTGACGCTAGCTTCCCCCATACTTCTCGCCCGTTACTTTATTGAAGCACGGTCTCACATACCAGCAGACCTTCTCAGTGCTGTAAAGAGAGGGGATACTGCTAGAGTCAAGCAGCTCATAAAGAAAGGAGTAGACATAAACGCTAGAGGCAAAGACAATATTACGCTCTTACACCTCGCCGCAAGCCCAGAGATAGCTGAGCTACTCCTAGAGCATGGAGCAGACGTAAACGCTAGGGACAAAGACGGCTGGACACCTTTGCACACTGCAGCCTATAACGGCCATGCAGATGTTGCAGAGCTACTCATCAAGCGTGGAGCTGAAGTGAACGCCAAGCATAGTAGTGAGTGGACGCCACTACACTTTGCGGCCTATAATGGCCATGTAAAGGTTGCTGAGCTATTGATTAAGAATGGAGCAGACGTGAATGCAAAGAATAATGACGGCGCCACACCACTACACTATGCGGCCTATAATGGCCATGCTGGTGTAGCTGAGTTGCTTATCAGCCGTGGAGCAGACGTAAATGCAAAGAACAATGGCGGCTGGACACCACTACACGTTGCAGCTCAGAATGGCCGTATGGAGGTTGTTAGGTTGTTGTTGGAGAGGGGCGCTGACCCGACTGTTAGGGGCAAGGATGGAAAGTCTCCCCTCGATGTTGCGAGGGAAAGGGGCCAAAGCGAGGTGGCCAGGGTCATAGAGGAGTTCACTAGAATGCCCAGCGAGCTTTTTGAGGCTGTAAAGAGGGGGGATACTGCTAGGGTCAAGGAGCTCCTAGAGAAAGGAGTAGACGTAAATGTTAGGGACAAAGATGATGGCGAAACGCCACTGCACATTGGGGCCTATAAAGGCCATGCAGATGTAGCTGAGCTACTCATCAAGCATGGTGCAGACGTGAATGCAAAGAACTATCGCGGCTGGACGCCGCTACACTATGCAATTATAGGTGGTCATGCGGATGTCGCTAAGTTGCTCCTAGAGCATGGCGCAGAAGTGAATGCTAGGGGTGCTCTCGGCGGGACGCCTTTGCACTGGGCCGTTATGTATGGGTGTCTTGATATCCTAGATTTCTTAATTGAGAATGGTGCACTTGTAGACGCTAGAGACTTTGAAGGCAGAACTCCCTTGCACTTAGCTTCAAGTGCTCACGTTGTTGACCTTGCAGAGGCTTTGATTAGGCGTGGAGCAGACGTGAACGCAAAAGATTATTGGGGCAGAACACCTCTATACTATACAGTTGCTCCTGCGGCGGAGATTGCTGATGACATTACTGATGTATTATTTTTAGGTTTACCCAAGCTCCTTTCTCGTGAACCACCTCTCCCGCGTGGCTCTCCGCGTGTAAGCGTTGTAGATACTGTTAAGTTGTTGTTGGAGAGAGGTGCTGATCCAAATATTAGAGGCTCTCATGACAAAAACCCGCTACACCATGTAGCTTATCGCGGCCATGCAGATGTAGCTGAGCTACTCATCAAGCATGGTGCAGACTTGAATGCAAAGAGCAATGATGGCTGGACGCCGCTACATTATGCGGCTCAAGGGGGCCATGTGGATGTTGTAGAGCTATTGATTAAGAATGGTGCAGACTTGAATGCTCGGGAAAATGACGGCTGGACGCCACTACACGTTGCGGCCTATAATGGCCGTATGGAGGTTGTTAAATTGCTACTGGAGAGGGGCGCTGACCCGACTGTTAGGGGCAAGGATGGAAAGTCTCCTCTGGACGTTGCGAGGGAGAGGGGCCAGAGCGAGGCGGCCAGGGTCATAGAGGAGTTTATTGCGTCCCGCCTGGCCGTCCTCGGCGTAGAGGCCCCAGAGCTGCATGCCGGGGAGTGGGGCAAGATGATTGTTAGGGCTAGGGGACTGGGGGAGGCATGGATAAGTATAGAGGGCGACGTGGAGTGGATGAATCCTGGAGCTGTAGAGCTTTCAGGCGAATCCGTGCTGTATGTGCCTGTGAAGCCGAGGGCCGCTGGCGAGGTACCCGTGAAGCTAAGCCTAGAACTTTCAGGCATGAAAAGCTCCCGGCTAATCTGGCTAAACGTGTCGGAGAAAGCTGAAAAGTGTCCAAAATGCGGGGCACCCATAGAGCCAGGAGCAAACTACTGCTGGAACTGTGGGGCAAAACTAGGCTAGAGTCATGAGTCTTGTCCAGCGTTTACGTTGCAAGCTGCTTCTTCTGAATATAGCTTGCAAGCATGTCTCTGAGCTCCTTCATGGAAGGCCTCTCCTTAGGGCTTAGTTTGAGGCACTTTGATAGGATTTTGTCGAGGTCTTTGTCCCCCGTGTCGACCGTTAGGTCGCCCTGGAGGCTTCCTACGGTTTCTTCGTATCTCTCTATTGGTATGAGCGTGCCGCCTCTCTTTTATCCGCTTTAGACCTCAAGGTCTTCTCGAGCTTCTCGTTGAGCTCCTCAAAGAATCATCCTTGAGAGTTTATCCAACAAGCACTTTTCCTCTTCAGTGAGCGATCTTTTCTGGAGTGTCGGGTATCTTAGGAACTTTATGATTTCCTATGGCTCCTACACTTGGGAGTTTCCTGCTGACTCTGTTTCTTTCTGATTTCCTATGTATCTCCTTTTTATGCTTATCGGCAGGAATTGCGAGGGGAAATTTGTTAACTTGGAGTGAATTTCTCATATGATGAGGCTCTATTTTAAGGTTGGAGGAGGCTGTATGTGCCGGTGACGCCGAGTGTTTTGGGTGGGGTTTCTGTGGGGGCGACTGTTAGGTTTATGTGGGGTATGCGAGGATCAAATGGCTGAATGTAGTAGTGAAGGATGAGAAGTGTCTTGGTTGCTGAGCACGAGTAGAGCTCTAAGTGAAATACTGCTGGGGGGGGCGGGGAGCGGAACTATGGTAAAACGCGTTGCTATGGCTTATGTAGCGTTGTCAGGTTTCGTGTGAAAGTTTTTCTTTTTATGTTCTCAGATGGTATTACTCCTTGTGAGTAGCTCGCGCGTATTCCTCTATGGCTGTAACGATGTCTTCATGTATCAACTGGCGGGCTATGTCGAGTGCTGTCTTGCCCTCATTGTTCCTTATGCTTGGATCAGCGCCGCTTTCCAGCAATAACCTAACGACTCTGACGTAGTCCACGTTGCAACCTTCTGTGATCGAGGGAGATAGGCCTATTTCCGAAAATGAGGTATTTGATCCCTTGCAAGCGGCCAGGTGGAGGGGTGTATCGCCGTTATTATCTCTAGCGTTCACATTCGACCCGTGCTTAACCAGTAGCTCGACGGTGTCAACGTAGCCTTTTAGAGCAGCCAGGTGCAAAGGGGTTTCACCTCTTTCATCCCTAGCGTTCACATCGGCGTCCTTCTCGAGAAGTAGGCTTGCAACTCTGACCTTGCATAAATCACTAGCCCAGTGTAGAGGCGTAGCACCTCGTATATCCCTCGCATTCACATCGGCCCCTTTTTCAAGCAACAGTTCCGCTACTTCAACACTATTCGACATAGCGGCCGTGTGTAAGGGGGTGTGGCCATCTTCGTCTCTCGCGTCTATGTCTGCACCACTTTCAACCAGCAAACTTGCAACGTCAACTTTGGTGACAAGATGCAAAGGAGTTTCTCCATTTCTATCCTTAGCATTTATATCTGCTCCACTCTCGAGTAGTAGCTTCGTAACTTCAACATGACCATGAAGAGCGGCTATGTGAAGCGGTGCGCAGCCGTATTTGTCTCTTATGTCTACGCTTGCACCTCTTTCTAAGTACTTCTTAACTTTTGCAAGGTCCCCCTCTTCGAGGGCTTCGAAGAACACTAAATTCTCGACACACTTCACAAGCTGTGCCGACCACTCGTCCTCCTTGGCAACTTTATCAAACCGCTTGAGGAGGTCGCTGAAGTATTCCTTGTAGTGGTCTGCCAGGTACTCGTGGCCTTCGAAATCTATGCTCGCTAGGAACCTCCTGATGAAGCGCTCTGCGTCTACATTGCCCTCTACGAGCTCGCGGACGTAGAGGTCGAGGAAGATGCAGGAGAGGTATATGTAGTGGTCGCCCAGGCTTAGCACGATGTAGGCATGAGGGGTTCCACGCTCGTAGATCCCCACGTGGTAGAACCAAGCCTCTAATGCCTCTGAAACCATGTCGTAGACTTCTTTGGGCTCGCTACCGCACCTTGGGCACTTAACCCCCCTCCTGAAGGGCGCGTACTCCAACCCGCAGGAAGGGCACTTATAATCAAAAGAACTATGGTAGGTCATACCCGCACCATTTTTAGTAAAGCGGTGAGCTTGGAGGGGTAGATCTTGGCTGGCGAAAATGCCTCATTTTCTCGGCACGTCATGATTACACGTCAATATATGCAAGGACGTTTATTTATGATTTGCTGTGCCTTGCGGGCGAGCGCGCGCTCTAGTTTTGTAATTACGCGATGGGTTGTTCTCATTAGTGGGATTGCCTTGTGTAGCGGGCCGGGGGTCTTTTGTGTATATGTGTTTGGCGATGGGTATTGTTGGGCGTGTTACTAGTTTTTGTTGGCTTGTTTTTCTTTTTTGAGTGCTTTTTCTAGGTCGTGTATGAGTTTTCTTGTTTCTTCTCTTAGTTTTTCTACGTCTATATTTTCTAGCATTGATATTTTCCGGCAGTCTATGGCTTCTTTTTTCAGGTTTTCTAGTGTGTTCCAGAGGTCTAGGTAGTGGGGCTTGATTTTTCCTGTGTCTATGAAGTCTCTTTTGAAGGCTTCTTTGATGTTTGTCCCAAGGGCTTTTTCGAGTTCTTCTTGTTGCATGTCTGGGGGTAGACCGTGTAGGCGTGTTAGCTCGATTGTGACGATTTTGAGTAGTTGTGTGTAGGTGTGTTCGAGGATGAGGTACTTCTTTAATATTTTGAAATTGTCCTTCAACTGGCTCATTTTTTCAAGGTATTTTTCGGTTCTTTCGATCCATATGTCAATGCTCACTTTGAGGCTTTGGGCTGTAATTGATTGTTTTTTTAGCTCTATTATTTCTTTTAGCCATTCCGCATACTCGTCCTCTAGGAAGCCTTTCTCGACGAGATTAATTTTTGTGATTTCGTATAGCTTGTTGGGTGGGACTGGGTCAAGGTCCATGAGCATGAGTATTGCCTGTGTGGAGTCTACCATCGCGTTGTAGCAGTCTTCTTGGAGTATTAGTAGTCTCACAGCGTAGGCTCTAGCGAGCTTTTTAAAGGATTCCTCGAGGAGCTTCTCTGTGCTTTCCCACGTCTTTGGGATTTTTCCGCTTTCTAGGAGCTTTTTCCAGGGGAGGAAGAAGCCTGTGTCGTATAGTGGCTTGCCATATTTGATTTGGTTGTATATTATGGGTTCTCCTGTTCTAGCATACTCTATGAACTCTGTAAGGGTGTAGGATGGATGTATTGATATTTTTTCAGAGATTTCTTCTGCGATTTTTGAGAGGTCGTTGTCAATTTCCTCGAGTTTTTCTCTGCTTATTTCTTGTCCTGTATCGTCAATTATTAGGAAGATGTCGGCATCGCTGTCTGGAGTGGCGTCGCCCCTCGCTATTGAGCCGAAGAGAACGACACTCTTTATGAGACTTCCATACTTTTCTAGAACCTTTTTTGTAAATTTATTTGCTTCTTCTAGTCTGAGGGCCAAAAAATTGTTATGTTCGGTTGACGCAGAGGAGTTTTCGGTCAAAAGTTTCCCCAGGTTGGATGGCGTTAAATCTTTTAAATTTTCCTATTATTTGGAATTAGGGTGCGCGTCATTAAGCTCTGAAAGTAGCTTAAGTTTCTAGTTCTTTAATGAGTTTATTTCTGTGATACTTCACGAGATTGAAGATTTTCATTATTTAGATTCGTGTTGTATATCAAGAGTGAACGGTTAAAGTTCGACAGAGCGGATAATAAAAATGTTTATCTGAAAATGATGTATCGCTTTTGTTTTTAAGGGCGCGTTAACATCTTTAGCCATTTGCCTGCGTCTTGGAGAAATTAATGGTCGACTTTGAAGCGTGTTGCTAGTGAGACAGGTGTTTTTTGATTTCTTCTATTTTTTGTGTGTATTCTGTTTTGAGTTGTGTGTATATTTCGTCTGCAATTATTCCTTTTTCTTTTTGTGACTCTAGCCATTGGAGGTTTTCCTCGAGTTTTCTAAGCTCACTTTTTAGGTCTTCAGGGCTTTTTCCCGCATATAGATTTTTAGTCGGATAGGGTGAAGGCGTATAGGAGCTAGTAGGTTCGGTTTCCATTCCGAAATATCTTTGTACGTGGGGCTCAAACATATACCACAGAATAAAGACTGCTAAAAACAGCAAATATATATTAAATGTAATAAGGCTAAGTAGAACATCCAATACGGCTAGAATTACGTAAATTATCCAAGCCCAGCGCTTACCTTCCCAGAGACCCCAGCCTATAAGCAATAAAAATATTCCCGTGACTAGGTAAAATATGCCATCGCCAATGTAACCAGAAATAAGAAAAAGACCGGTATAAGGAAAACGAATATGAAAAAGACTAAGAAAAAGGCCTTGTAATGTAAATGTCGCACCTCCAATAACTACTAGACCTGCAATTATAGTTATGCCATCTGGTCTTTTAGGACGGGAAGAAGAAGGGCTCGTTTGCGAATCCATAAGTTAATTGGTAACAATATATAAATATATATTTTTCTCTGTGTCGCACTTTTAGTCGAACCAGCAGTTGTGGTTAGGTGGGACGTTTGACTCACACCTCTGAGAATAGAAAACCTTTGAGGAAGCGCGCCTAGGGTGGTTTTGGCTGGGGAGCCGTTCAACACGACTGCAGACTTTGCTGAGTTCTTCAGGGAGCTCAGGTCTAGGGGAGACATGTTCGAGGTGGCCGTGTTGGAGCAAGGTATCACAGTTGACGATGGCCACGTTGTGCTTGCTTACGTTGTCCACCAGGAGAGCGTAGTGGTTCCTGAGAACATTGATGCCGTGAGGGCGCTGGCCATGGACGTCCCCTCAGTGGAGAGCGTGTGCATGACGGATTCGTCCCTCGGGGTTCTTAGTGGGAGAATCTCGCTTACTTTAGCGAGGGCCACCATTATCAGGGGTGAGAAATTGTCTATTATCCTCTGATATCTCTGGAAAGCTCATTGAGAGTGGCTCACTAAGGTTTCTATTCATTGTGCCTGGAAGTTATAATTAACAGATGTCTTCGTTTGTAGGATTAATGGAGTCCTCAGCCTATCTCCTCTATGGCTATGGGTGTTAGGTTTCTCTTCCAGTCGAGTACCCAGACTTTGTTGTTTGTGGCGACTTCCAAGGCCTGTGGGACGGCTACATAGGTGTAGATGGCTTTAATGATTTTCTTCCTGAGGAGCTCC
>Ga0080004_1118052_pt1 | contig 15698 bp, 11 predicted proteins | sample WasSprMetagenome_FD_69207 | JGI IMG/M metagenome (GOLD analysis project Ga0080004, IMG submission 69207) | Sulfidic aquatic microbial communities from Washburn Spring, Yellowstone National Park, USA - WS (SPADES assembly) (version 2) | ecosystem: Environmental > Aquatic > Thermal springs > Hot... | reverse complement strand
ATCTTTCAATTCCCCTATGGGTAAGCTAAACTTTTTAACAAAGATGGGTAATATATATAATGGAAGGGGCTTTCAATTCCCCTATGGGTAAGCTAAACATGAAATGACATAGTATTCAAATCTTCTTCCTTTTTGACTTTCAATTCCCCTATGGGTAAGCTAAACGAGAAAAGGAGGAGGAGGTTATGAAGAGAAAGGATTTTACTTTCAATTCCCCTATGGGTAAGCTAAACAAATATAAACAGCGTTTTATTTCATTTTACTATAAGAACTTTCAATTCCCCTATGGGTAAGCTAAACGCCCTATTTTAATTTTTAACCTTCTCCATCCCCTATCTTTCAATTCCCCTATGGGTAAGCTAAACCCCCTTATTGGTAAATAATAAACTATTACATAATAATATCTTTCAATTCCCCTATGGGTAAGCTAAACAAACACGGCACTATTCTTTACAATACTAACACTACCTTCTTTCAATTCCCCTATGGGTAAGCTAAACACCATACACTACTGTTTATCTTGAGTTTCTTGATCTTAACTTTCAATTCCCCTATGGGTAAGCTAAACATAGTTAAACCTTTCCTCTTAAAACAACAAAAACAAACTTTCAATTCCCCTATGGGTAAGCTAAACTTTAGAAGTTTTTCATAAAATTTATGAAATTATTAAACTTTCAATTCCCCTATGGGTAAGCTAAACTCGTATGCTATATATCTGCTCCAATATAATAATTAGTTAAAAAAATGGAAAATCCTTCATATAAATTTTTAATAAAAAAAATCTGTCGATATGCAGTAGGTTAATTTTTCTGGGGGGATCGACAGATTCAGTATTACCAAGTAAAAAACATAATTTATAAACAAAAAAGCAAAAATTCAATATTGACTTTTGTCAATTTTTTTAATGCCCACAAACCGATCGACAGAAATTAAAAAATTAAAAAATTAAAAACCCCCAAAAAATCTTTTTACAAAATAAATAAAATAAATAAAATAAATTACTAAAATCTACTAAACAATTAATATCCCGTTAATAATTTAGCATCACTAAACTTAGTATTCAAAATACTAGCAAAAGAGTTAGCAAAATTTGTAATATTACCAGCACCTACAAATACCATTATCTTATCTTTTAAAATATTTACCTTAGATAACAAAACTTCTTCTAATTCTTTATAATCTTCTAAATATAAAACTTCATTAATATTTAATGATTCTTTATTTAGACTAATTTCTTGAGCTAAATCTTTAGAAGAAATCCCAATAATAGGACTCTCAGAAGCAGAATATATCGGTAAAATAATTAGTAAATCTATATCTCTAAAAATATGCTTTAAATCTTCCCAAAATATCAAAGTTCTAGTATACCTATGAGGCTGATATATTACAATTCTATAATAATCCCTATAAAATAAAGCTAAATTGGAAATTAAAGAATAAATTTTTTTAGGATTATGTGCATAATCATCTACTACAATTAACCTACTATTATTACCATCAAAATTAATTAAATTATTATATAAAATCTCAAATCTTCTTTTTGGTCCCGAAAAACCATATAAAGAATTAATAAACTTTAGAACATAATCCCTAAAAAATAATTCATCATCTATAACATTATAAACCTGATTATAAACAATAAAGCTAAGAATAGCTGCTAAAGCATTATTTATATTATATTTACCAATTGTAGATAATCTTAACTTACTTGTATAACTATATTTGTTTTCCCTAAGATCTTTAGTACTAAAGTAGAAGATACTACTTTCAATAAAAGGGTTTCCATCTTCTAATTTAATATCGATTCCCTTGTAATATAGTAATTGAGAATTTAGATTATCTAAAAAATCTTTCTTATCGATAAAATCTTCATAGCTTCCATAAAAACTAAATTTATCAATATACTTCTTTAAATTAAAATGATTTATAAAATCAATTACGCTATTATCTAAAGAAAAAATAATCCTACCATCATTAGAAATTATATTTTTAACATATTCAAAAAATATATCATAAATAGCATACTTAAGTTTATCAATAGGAACGCTTTTAAATTTAGGGGAATTTATATTTAAATCAATAGATAAATCGTTAATAATAGAAATAACGGGGGTATAATTGATAAGAGAGCCATCAGATTCATCAGCCTCTATAACAGTTATATCAGAGTCATTAAAATAGATTACATTAGAATCCCATTCTCTAACCCACCCCCCAATAATACCATTAACCTTTATCCCTGCTTCATTAAATCCATAAGATACAAAAGAAGAAGTAGTAGTTTTCCCAGAACTACCAGTAACAGATATAACCCTATGATCCTTTATAATATCTTGTAAATAATTAGATCTATGAATAATATTTATTCCTAATTCTTTTGCTTTTTTTATTTCAGGATTATCTTCGTTTATTGAAGAAGAATATACTAATAAATCAATAGATTCATCAATATTATTAGCACTTTGTTCATTATATATTTTTATTCCTAATTTTTCCAATTTATCGGTAATATAGGATTTTTTAATATCACTACCTAAAACCTGATATCCTTTAATGAGGGATATTTGTGCTAAAGCACTCATCCCTATTCCACCAATCCCACTAAAATAAACTTTCATACCTACTTTCCCCCTATATAAAATTAGTGAACTACTCCACGTTGTAGAAGGTGGAGCTTCTTGCTTGAAAGCATGATGGCTTTTTAGGTATCCCGATACGGTCATCTATCAAAGCATGCTTTAAAGACTTTACTTCCATAAGACCCCTCTCAATTTTTTCTCTCTTCATCTCCACCTTATAGAAGATATAGCCTTCTTACAAAGGTGTGTAAAAAAGCATCTCCTTGATTCTAAATAAACTCATTTAATTTTCCCCCCCTCCTAAATAACTTACTTTAAATATTACTTGATATCATAAATATTAAACGTAACTCCTAAAGAACTAAAATTAGATTTAACTAAATTAACTTTAGTATCAATTAAATCTATTTTTAAACTATTCCAATTAATATTTAATTCTTTTTTTATTAAAATTTCCTTTAAATTTTTAAGATCAGCATCATTAAATTGTTCTTCAAAAGAGGTTGAAAACTTTATAAGTAAGCCATCATAATTTTTATTATAATAAATAACTTTACCAATTAAAATATTTTGTAAAATAGAATTAAATTGAATTTTATTATAATCTTCCTTTAAATATGCTACTAAATTAATTACCTTAGCATCAACAATATCAAAGTTTTTATCCATTTTTATAACCAAATATTTTTTATCTTTATTATAAAAATACAAGCTAGCTAATATATAATAGAAATTATCAAAATAATCACTATGCACAAATTTCAAATTAACACCGTTATTATATGATTTATCAATTTGATAGTAAAAAGCATTTAATATTTTATCATTTTTAGGATCAATAATTATAATAATAGGATATAAATTATTTTGATAAAAAATATCTCCAATTTCTACAATATAATTATTCTTAAAAACTGAATTTATTAAACTTAAGGGATACTTATAATCAAATTTTAAAGACTTTAATAAATTAAGATCTGTACTTAACTTAAGATAAGCAATATTTTCATTATTTTGATTAATACTACCAATTAATATAAATTGTTTATTAATAAAATAACTAAATAAAAATTGATTATCAAAGGAAGAATAAATTAATTTACAAATTTCATTCTTAATAGAATTACCATTATCCAATAAAGAAAGAATAAAAGAATTAACAGATTTAAATTTTTCATTAAAAAATGTCCCTAAGAGTAAAAATTTGGCATTTAAATTATTTTCAGAAGAATATTTTAATATATCAACAAACTGAGAATTATAAAGTTCTTGTAAATTATATTGATAGATAATTTTTCCATCAGAATTAGCTTTAAAAATAGAAGAAAAAGAATTAAAATCACTATCTAAAGAATTCCCAATAAATACAAAATTATCTAAATGAGGTAAAACTTTATAAGAAATATTATCAAGATCATCGCCAAAACAAAAAGAAGAAATATAATTTAAATTAGAATCAAGTTTTACTAAAAAAGTATCAAATCTACCAAAACCAAAAGAATTAGTAACCCCTAAAAGATAATAATAATTATTAAAATAATAAATACTATAAAACTCATCATAACTATTCCCTTGAAAAACCCTAATTTTAGATAAACTTAAACTATCATATAAATTTATACTATCGTATAAAATACTATATGAAGAATTGATAACATTATTTTTGTATAATCCTTTAAAAACGTTATAATTTGAATTAACATTATAATTAGTATTAGCATTAAGTTTTTTATTGAAAAAAATAGGCAATTTATTTATATTATTAATAAAAAACCCCAAAACTAAAATAAGTAAGAATAAAGAAATAAAAGCAATAGAAATCTTATTTAAAGAAATCTTATCTAAGTCTAAAATCTTTTTAGATTTATTTGAATTAATAATTTTTTCATAAGAATTAAGGTCTAAGGATAAAAATTTTTCTTTATTTTTTCCAGATTTTCTTATTAAATTAGACTTATTTTTAAATAGCCAATTTACTAATTTTATATACTCTTTAAAATCAAAATCCTTTAAATTATTAAATTCCTTAGGTAAAATATAAACAGAATTTAGTTTTAATAAATAATCTGCTGGTAAAAATACCAGGTTCAAAACCCTACCTTGATCCTTTAAAACCTCTACATCAATTTTAGTATTGAAAACATCAAAATCTTTATAAATAATTAATTTATCATTAACCAAATCACTTAAAAACTTAATAAAAATTTCGTTTTTATTTTTTATACGATAATAGTTACCATAGAATTCAAAATCTAAATCTAAGACCAAGTTTTGGATATTATAAAAAAAATTCTCTAAATAATTAAGTGTAATACCTGATAACCTACTAAAAACTGAATAAAAATAAAAAATACTATTTTTATAATCTTCAAAAGAATTATTAAATAAGTAGTTAATATAATTAGTTAAAAAAGAATATAAAGGATGCTTAGAATCTTTTAAAATTTCTTTAATTAGCTTAATATCAACTAAAAAATTATATAAATAAAACTGTTCTAATTTAACAGAAATAAAAACTGAAAAAGCAACTTCCTGAGTTTTTATCTCCTTGGTAATCTCATTAAAAATTTTATAATCCTTTAAACTCAATTTATCAATAAGGTAATTAAAAAATAACTTTAAAGCTAATTCAAAATTTTCTTTACTCTTAACAAAACTAAAATATAATTCCCTATAATTGTTATAAACATTATTTCCAAATGGGATATTTTTTATATAAGGATAATCAATATCTGTTATAAAAACTAATTTATCTATTAAGGTATTTATATCTTTATTAAGGAATAAAGCTAACTCATTATTATAAAACCTCTTTCTATATTCACTATTTAATAAGCCTAAAAGCAATATTTTATAATCTATAGGTATATCTATATCAAATTTTATTGATTCATAATCATTAAAATTATAATCCTTTTTTTTAAAGATTTTGTAAATTAATTTTCCCAATTGGTAATAATCTGATTCAAAAGAAAAAATATTATTTAAATTTTCAGGAGCTAAAAAAACTTTGTAATTATTAACTAATTTCTCAAAAAACAATTCTTCATTAATTAGTGGTGGTAAATTAAACCCAATAAATACCAAATCTAATTTAGATAAATTCCTTATAAAAATACTATCAGAATTAAATAAAAGAACAGCAATCCCATTAGAATGTAAATCAATTAGTGCTTCAACTAATTCCTTCAGTATTTCATTCAATATATCCCTATCAATCCTATTATTACTAAATAATTTTTTATCAATATAATTAGTTAAAGTTCCATAAGAAGGATATTCCAAAATCTGATAATAATTTTTCTCATAAAAATCAAATTCATATATAATACATAAATGCTTTTGTAAGTCATTAGTTATATTTTTAACATTTTCAATTATTTCACTTTCAATTTTTAAATCCTGATTAAATATTCTTAATATATAATACTTAGAATCTTTAAAAACTAAATAATAGTCAGAAAATAAATCAAGAATCTCAAGCTTAGAGATAATTTTATATTCTTTAAAATATTCTATCATAAAGATATTTTATTTAGAATAATTTTGTTATTTTAAATAATTTAATAAGAATCTTGAAACTGGATTAGAAGTAGTTATAAATAATTTTTCTTTAGCTCTTGTAATAGCTACATAAAATAATCTACATTCTTCATCAATATCTTCACTTTTGTAATGAGGTATTATTCCTTCCCTTACCTTTGGAATAAAAACATAATCAAATTCTAATCCTTTAGCACTATGTATCGTCATTATTATAACCTTTTTTATATTACCTAAATCCTCTATTTCTATATCACTACCCCTTATTAAAGATACATAATTTACTAATTCTTCTATAAAATTAATTCTACCTTTTTCTAAATCCTCTTCTTTTTGCTTATCTATAACATCTTTTTTACTCATATTCTTGCTTATAAAAGAATCCATAAATTTCAAAAACAAATCAAAAAAATCTTTATTATTCTTCTTAAAATAATCAACCCCAAAGTATTCTTTAATTTCAAAGACAAAACTATTAACCCACTCACTTACTTTATTATAATAAAATACATCATTAATTTTTTCTTGAATAAATCCCCATATATTAATAATTTTATCATTTAGCTTCATATAATTTAGTTCAATATAATCAGCTAAATTTTTACTTAGTTCAAAGGAATCAGTATATATTTTATCAATTTTTTTAAAATTAAAAAAATTCCTAAAAACTCTAATAATTGATAAATCATCCTTTAAGTCAATAACTAATTTAAGTAAAGAAATAATATCTTTAACTTCCTTCCTATTAAAAAAATTATAACTCCCAATAGCTTTAGCAGGTATAGAATTAGAAATTAGTAATCTTTCCATATATTTTACTATTTCATTAGTTCTACATAAAATAACTATACTTTTTTTAAAATTATTATTTTCATTAAAAATTTCCTTGATTTTATTAATAATAAAATTATCTTCTTGAGATTCATCTTTAAAAGTTTTTAAAAAAACAGAATCAGGATTACTGCCTTTAAAAGCTATTAAATTCTTAGGATACCTATAAGAAACATATCTAATAATATTTAATGCAAAATTTAAAATCTCCTGATAGCTCCTATAATTATAACTTAATTTAATAATAACAGGATTTTTATAATAATTGCTAAATTCCAAAATAAACTTAGAATCAGAATTCCTAAAAGAATAAATGTTTTGATCATCATCACCAACCACAAAAATATTATCTACCTCAAATCTCCTTAAAAATTCAAATTGTAAATAATTAATATCCTGGAATTCATCTACCATTAAAAAATTAAACCTATTTTTAAGGTCATTTTTTATTTTTTCATTATTAAAAATCTCGATTCCTAACATTAATAAATCATCAAAATCTATCATATACTGCCTTCTTAATATATCGTTATAAATATTAAATAAATTTTGATAAAACCCACTAAGATTTACTTTCTTATTTTTTACGGCAGATATATAATTAGCTAAATCTAAAATATTTATTTTAAATTTTTTATCAAATTTATATAATTTTATAATAGTTTTTAGGATTTCTAATTTATCTTCTTCATCTACTAAATTTAATTTATAATTAACAAAATCAAAAGTAGTAGATTCAATAAGGATTTTCCTTTGAAGATATTCTTTAACAAGCTTAATAATAATGCTATGAAAAGTTCCAGCATAAGGTAAATCTATATTAAATAAAAATTTTATTCTTTTAGTCATTTCTTGAGCTGCTTTATTAGTAAAAGTAAGAAGCAAGATTTTTTCAGGATTAATTTTATGATTTTTAACTAAATTGTGAATCCTATAGGATATAACATTAGTTTTACCACTACCAGGACCAGCTATTACTAAAACAGGACCATATATCTCTTTTACCGCTCTTAATTGATCCTCATTTAATCCTGAATACCTTACAAATAAATTATCAACAAATAAATTATTACCCATTACCTATAATATTTATTTAAATAAATTTTAATTTTTTAAACAATTTATTTGTTAAATTGGTAATCCCTATAATTATTTTTAAATAGTTCTTTTAAACAATATTTAGGAAAATTACATTTAATACCTCCTAATTCCTTACAATAAAGTTTTATCAATATCCTTTATACTTTTTGAACAGTAAGAAAGTAGTTAAAACTGGATACCTAACTTTATCTAATATAAATTATTATCAAAGGGATATTAGATCTTATTAAAACATTGTGATTTTTATTTTTTATTTGATTATTTATGTAGCAATTATATAGAAAGATATTCTTATATTTTACTTTAAAGTAGGGACTATATAAGGTAGAATAATTATAAGAAATTACAATATTATTACCTTTTCCAAAAGCTAAATTTTTGTAAATAACAGCTTTAGATATATACCCTTTGATATCTTTATTTTTTTCATAAAGTACAAATTTAGCATTTTCTAAAGCAAAGTAGGATTCAAAAGTAGGGGTATATATGTTTTGAGCTTTAATGTAATAATTTATTTTATCATAATTTAGCCATTTTATAAACTCTACATTATAAGCAATAAAGTAATTTGTGTTAGGTTTTTGGATATTTATATAGGTTAAATTCTCATATTTCGAAGTTAAAAATATTAAAAATAAGAAAACAATAGAAAAGAGTATAAGATAGAATGAAGTTTTTAATTCTGGATTTTCTTTTAGCAATTTTTATTTTTTATTTTTAATTTATTTTAGAATGTTATATATTTTTTTAATTCTTCCAAATCTTGAATAGTAATTCCTTTAATTTTGAGTAGATCAGATAAGTTAGTAAAGTTTCCGTATTTTTCTCGATATTCTATTATATTTATAGCTATTTTTTTGGAGATACCAGGGAGCTTAGTTAGTTCTTCTATATTAGCCTGATTTATATTTATTTTTATTTGATAGCTATTTGCTTTTGGGTATATTCTTATAAAATCTTCATCTTTTAGTTTTTTAGCTAAGTTAATTGTTTCTAAATCAGCAGTACTTTTTACTTTGGCTAATAATAATAAATCTTGAATTCTTGCGTTATAATTTAATTCATAAACCCCTGGATTTTCTACCTCCCCACATATATAAACCTTTATTTTATAATTTTTTAAATCTTTTTTAAGGAATATATTATCTATCCTATAAATGCTTATTGTAAATAACAAAACTATAATTAAAATTATAGCTAAGGTTTTATTTTTTATATCATTTTTTAAATCATTTCCCATAGCTATTATTTTATTTTTCTTCCTGGTTATATATTCCTTTAATATCATTATTATTTAAAAAAAATATTTAAGCTAAGCTTTATTATTTCTAATGCTACACATTAAAAGCAAAATTGATACTACTAACTATGCTTTTCTGAATTTAATTACTTAAGTATTTTTTATTAATTCCTATTACTTATAATTCTTAAAAGCATGTTAATTTTTTTAACAAGGATAAAATAGTTAAAAGTATAAATAAAAAATATAAAACCAAAGAAAGAATTTAAAGGAAGGAGTAAAAAATATGTTAATACCAATAATATTGGGAGCAGGTACTTTAACAGGTTTTATACTTTATAAAAAATTAAAAAAATATAAAGAAAATAAAATTAAAACTAATTTAGATTCCAATAATACAATCTCCGCCCAAAATTTATATAATAATGAATCAAATTATATTCAAAAAATAGATAAAACTTTAACCAATTTTGTTAATACAATAAAAAATACAACATCCAAAATAACGGATTTTATAGATTCTATTCCTTATATAGTATTTAAAAGAATACATTCAATAACAGGTATAATATTTATAGGAGGGTTTGTTATATTTCATTATATCAATAATTCCTTAGCTAAAAATCCCAAAACTTTAAACAAATTTACCAAAAAAATGCATGAATTTCCCCTCCTACCTTTAATAGAAATATTTGGAATATACCTTCCCTTAACTTTACATATTATTATCGGTTTAATTTTATTGAAAACAAGTAAAATAAATTATAATCTAAAATATGAAACTAACTACAGATTCATATTACAAAGACTAACTGCTTATATTATATTATTTACTTTATTATTTCATTTAAAAACAGTAAGATTTAATGAATACTTACCAGATTTTATAAAAAAATCTTTAAACATACCACCTAAAAGAGATTATACATTCCAAAAAGTAAATATCTGGTTTAAAAATCCTTTAAGACCAATAGGATTAATAATTTATAAATTATTTACTTTATCCGTAGCTTATCATTTATCAAATGGATTATGGACTTCAGCTATAACCTGGGGCTTAGCTAAAACCTATGAAAAACAAAAGAAACTAAGAGATTTATCTAATTTCGTATTTCTATTCTTAAGCATTTGGGGATTATTAATAATACACTTTTATTCACAAAATTACAATTTTAATAACCAAGATAATAAACAAGAAGATTAAAAATATAAATGAAATATCTAAATTTTGTAGGATATATATTTATAGTATTTCTTTTAATAATGTTAGATCAATATACTAAAAATTTAGCGGTAAATGGATTCCATTTGAAACTAAATGACTATATAAAATTTACATTAGTTTATAATGAAGGTAGTGCTTTTGGTATTAAGCTATTTAATAATGAAATATATATTATTATTGGAAGTATTGTTTGTATTTTCTTAGTGTATTTTTTCTTTAAGTTTAATAAAAAAATATACCACTTAGCAGATAACCAAAAAAATAAATTTCTGATTAACTTATTCAATTTTTCCATTTTATTTATAATAAGTGGCACCTTAGGAAATTTAATAGATAGAATAAAATATTCAAAAGTAGTAGATTGGATATCTCTTTTAAATCTTCCAATATTTAACTTAGCAGATAGCTATATAACTATAGGAGTTATTCTATTTATATACTCATATTCTAAATTAGAAATATAAACTTAAAAATGTTTGAAGAAATAAAAGAATTAATAGAGGTTTTACAAAAATTACCATCAATAGGTTATAAAACAGCAGAAAAGATAACATTTTTTTTAATATCTGATGAATCAGATCTATTTAAAGAAATAATTAACGCTATATCAAACCTTAAAAATAATATAATTGAATGTTCTAATTGTTATTCTATAACAATGAGAACTATCAATCCCTGTAACATTTGTATAAGTAAGGAAAGGGAAAATAAAATATGTGTAGTATCAAATATAAAAGATGTAATTCACATAGAAGAAACTAATTCATACTTTGGGAAATATCATGTTTTAAAGGGTTTAATAAATCCAATAGAAAATATAACCCCCGAAAAATTAACTATAGAAAAACTACTTAAAAGGATAGAAGCAGAAAAAATAACAGAAGTAATATTTGCTTTACCTACTACCTTAGAAGGAGAAACTACTATAAACTATATCTCTAAAAAGATAAAAAAAATAAATGATTCAATTATTTTAACAAAATTAGGAATAGGATTACCTGCAGGAAGTGAATTAGATTACGCTGATAAAATAACTATAATTAATGCTATAAAAGAAAGAAAAAAAATAACATAACATATTTAAAAGGAGTGGATATAGAATTATGATAATAAGAAGTATAGCTCCAAATAGAATAGATTTAGCTGGAGGTACGCTTGATATCTTCCCCTTATATATTCTCTTAGGAACAAGTATAACCATTAATATAGCAATCGATATTTTTAGCAATTGCACCTTAGAAAATATATCAGAAAATGAATATATGGAAATAGAAATAAAAGACCTAAATAGAGCCTATAAAATTAAAGATTTAAATCAAATAAAAGAGATCGGAGAAACTAAATTAATATATGAAACATTTAAAACTTTAAATATAGAAACACTAAAGGGATACAAAATAACTACCTATAATGAAGCTCCATTAAAATCAGGTTTAGGAGCTTCGTCTGCTTTACTTATAACCATTATTAAAAACCTTTTAAAAATTAATAAAAGTTTATATACTAACTATAATGACTACGATATAATAGATACTGCCTCATTTATAGAAGCTAAAGTTTTACATACTTTAACAGGTAAGCAGGATTACATAGCCGCCATATACGGAGGAATTAATATCATCTTTTTTGATAAAAACCAATACGTTATAGAGAAAGTTAACCAACAGGAATTAATAAAGAATCTAGAAAACCATATAGTATTAGCATATTCTGGGTTTGAACATGAATCAGGAAATTTAAACTGGAAAGTAGTAAAAAACGCCTTAGATAAAGAAATAGAAACTATAAATAAATTAAAAAAAATCCAAGAAATATCTGAAGATTTATATGAACTTATTTCAACTAATGACATAGAAAAAATAGGATTACTTGTTAAACAAGAATGGGAGGTTAGAAAAACATTAACTAAAGAACATACTAACCCCATAATAGATAATTTCTTAAATGAAGTAGATAAATATTCCTTTGGGTATAAGCTATGTGGGGCAGCAGGGGGAGGAACTATATTCATTATCACTAACCAAAAAGAAAAAGTACTAAATACTATAAAAGACTTTAATTTAATCAATTTACCCTTTAAAATAAATACCTCAGGATTAATTACAACCATTGAATTATAACCTAGAATTATATGTTTATTCCAAAAAATCCAAAGAGTAAAAAAATTAAAACTAACCTATTAAAAATTATTTTTATATTTCTTTCTACTACATTTATTGCTTTATTAATTTCCAATACTTTAACATTTTCTAAGATAGATACAAAAGAAATATATTATTATTTAAATAAAAATGATATATACAATGCTGAGAAGCTGGTATATGAAGTACTAAAAGAAGATCAATTTAATCCAGATGCACTCTTTGCTAAGGCTATTATAATCATTGTTAAAACTGATAATAATACATACCTTAAAGAAGAAGATAAAAAAGAATATTACAAGGAATCCCTAAATATCCTTTTAAGCTTAGAAAAAAAAATGAAAGGATTTTATTATTATCATTATATCCTAGCTAAAAATTATGAAAAATTGAATGATATTCCCAATGCTTTATTTAACTATGATTATTCTATTAAACTTAATAGGAAATTTAATGAAGGTTATACATCTCTATCAAATTTATACTGGAAGCTAAGGAAATATAATCAAGCAATAGATAATTTAAAAAATGTTAAAGATATCAAAGCTTACTTAATGCTATCTAATTTTTATTATCAATTATATAAATTTGATGAATCTTTTAAAATGCTAAATAATATATACTTAATTCCTACATTTTCAAAATCTAGTAAAGAAATAATAAATGAAATTTATTTTCAAAGTATGTGGATAAAATATAGATATTATTCAAAATACCTAAAAAATAAAGAAGATCTAAATTATTTTATAGAACAAAATAAAAAATATAATTCAGATGAATACTATAATACAATATCTAATGCTATTGATCTAATATTAAAAGGGGATAATATTTCATACGAAAAAGCCCTTGAAATATTATTTAATAGTATCTCTAAATTCCCTAATAAGCCTTACTCTTATTTTCTAATTTATAAAATACTCCTAAATTTCAATAAAGCTAATGCAGTTTTATTCTTGAAAAAAGCTATTGAAATAGATATATATAACCTAGATTTTCATAATGAATTAAATAATATAAATTCTAAAAAATAAAATGAAATATATAGTAAATACAACAGATAATAATAAACAAGCAATAGATCTTTTAGTATCATTGCTAAAAAGTAATTACAATTTATTAAAAATCCAACAAATAAACTTAAAAGATTTATCTCCTAAAGAAAGTCTAAAATTACTAAAAGAAACTCTATTCCAAAAAGAACTATTTGATGTCAATAAAATATTTATTATTTATTCATTTTCTAATTTAATTTTGGAAATTTCAAAAGATAAGAAAGAAAAAGAAAAACTAATAAACCAACTAAAATTAATACTTCTAAATACAATAGAAAAAAATATAAATATAATCCTTGACTTAGAAGATTTAAAATTAGAAGAAATAGCAAATATAGATAAAGAAATTTATAAAATTTTAAAAGATAGCTTTAAAGAATATATAGAAAAAAAAGATGATAAAATAAAACTTTTAGCTAAAATCTATCCTAAAATCCCTGAAAATATAATTGAGCTAATAACTAAAAAGGTAGATATAATCCAAGCTGAAGTAATTCTTAAAAACTTAGAACTAATCATATCAGATCTAAATCAAGAAGAAATAATAGAATATATAAACGAATTTGAACTATTTGATCCCAATTCAATAAATATATTCTTAATAACTCAAGATCTATTTGATATATTATTTAAAAATAATTACAATAAATATAAAACCTTAATGGGATTAATAAATCAAATAGAAAATGGATATTTTAAAAACTTAACAATTGAAGAAACTTGGGGATTAATTTATAGTCAATTAATTTTTCTTATAAAAGTATATAATGAATACACCAAAGTAGGGGAAAACGTCAATCTAATTGCTTCCAATTTAAAAGCTAATAGATATAGAATACTAAAACTAATGAATTATGTTAAGGAAATAAATTCTATATCCCAAAAATTCCCTAAATTTTTTATAAGCTTAATAAATAAATTTTTTGAATTGGAAAAGGATATAAAGGATGGAAAAATTAATTACGTAAATGCAATTGATAATATAATTAATTTTTTTTCTTTAAGATATTAATTTTAAAAATAATTCAAAAGTATTGTCCTTTGGTAATTGGCTTTTATCTTTGTAAATAATAGAAATAGATTTTTTATAAAATTTTATATCATCTTTTTTTATCATATTAAATTGATAGTCAATTTTTTCAATTCTTTCAATTATTTTCAAAGCCTTTTCTTTCTGATTCAATATATAATATATATTTGCAATTGATAGTAAAAACAATAAATAACCTGGAATACTAAACTCAATATTAAAGAAAAATTCTAAATTAGGATTTAAATTGCTATCTTTTATTTTCTTAACAATATCATTAAAAGGTATAGGTAAAATTGTTTTAATAATGCTAAAAGAAGATTCATTTTTAATATGATCTAAATTTTCCCCAAGCAACTTTAAAGCTTGTTCATAATTCTCTTTAACATAGCTAATATATGCTAAATTATAAATTGCTATAATCTTATCATTATCAATATAATGGCTTTTATAAAACTCTGTAAGGTATTCATAAGCTTTACTAATATCATTTATTAGAATATAATAAAAAGCCTTATTGTTTAAAAAATTAATATTACTAGCTAATAAATTAGAATCTAAAATTAACTCTATTATTTTAATTTTTTCAATATCTAAAACATTAACAGCACTATTTATAGTAGATATTATAAAATCAACAAAAATATCATTTAACTTTTTTTCATTTCTCAACTCTATTATATCTACTTCCTCAATATTTACAGATTTATTAGTATATAAGTTTTTAAGATTTTTAACTTTGATTAATATAGTTTCCTTTAAATTAATCACATTTAAATTAACATCTTTTAAATTAAGTAATAAAAAAGAAATATCTTCCATTTCTTTTATTTTTACAAGTAAAAATTTATTACCTAAAAAAGCTGAAAGCAACCTAAATAATAAAAATAAATTTTTATTAAATTCTTTAATTAAACTTTCTCTTAAATAAACTAATATATTTAATAACTCCT
>Ga0080004_1111688_pt1 | contig 15712 bp, 12 predicted proteins | sample WasSprMetagenome_FD_69207 | JGI IMG/M metagenome (GOLD analysis project Ga0080004, IMG submission 69207) | Sulfidic aquatic microbial communities from Washburn Spring, Yellowstone National Park, USA - WS (SPADES assembly) (version 2) | ecosystem: Environmental > Aquatic > Thermal springs > Hot... | reverse complement strand
TCAGCCAACTCCTAAATTACAGAAACAACTCTGCGGCGGTACTCCTTTCTTGCGGCGTCGTGGGGAGTCTTCCCGCATCTCTTATGGATGGGTCTGCTCCGTGTTGCAGGTGGAGCTTAACAATATCGGCGCGGCCCCAGAACACCGCTATATGCAACGGAGTCTCGCCTTCTCTGTTTCAGACGTTTGGATATGCTCCACGCTTAAGAAGATTTTCACGACCTCAACGCCGCCCTCAAACGCCGCCTAGCGGCGTCCAGCCGTATTTATCCCTGGCGTTTAGATCTGCCCCATCTATAGCAACTCCACGCGCTCCGCATCGCCCTCGTAGGCGGCGTCGTAGAGCTCTGTCGAGTCCACGTGGCGCTTGGGGCACCGTTTTTTAGCTCTTCTGCCGTCGACGGAGGGGGCGCGGAGGAGCAACAAGCAGTCTCTCCGGTGTTGGCATATTGCAGTGAAGTTTTAAAATCAGCGCCGCGCTGGACACGGTGATTCTGCTGATAAGCGATTTGCATAAAACTCTCGAGAGCGCGGAGGAGGTGGAGTCTGTGAGGTGGCTTCTCCACGTCCTAGATGGGCTGGAGCCGGAGGTTTTGGTGTCGGCGGGGGATTGGGGCGAGGCTGTGACGGTGGATGACTTCTTTCAGATAGCGTCTCGGGTGAGGCTGGTCACGGTATATGGGAACCACGAGAACTTCCCCGCCGTGAGGAGCTTCGTCTTGAGAGGCGGCGAGGTGGTGGAGGCCGGCGGCTTCAGAATCGCTGGCGTAAATGGCTTGGTCTGCGGCGGCTCAGAGTACTGCACGCCGCCGGGGAGGTTCAGAAGGGTCGTGTCTAGGATCGGCTCTGTGGATCTCTTCGTGTCGCATCAGCCCCCCCTCCGCCCCCTACCCGGAGCTGGAAGGCGACGAGGCGGCTGAGCTCATGATGTGGGCTCTTGAGAAGATAAGGCCTAGGCTCCACCTCGGCGGCCACATGACTGGCGGATGCTTCACCTACCACAACTTCGGCTGGGGGAAGCACCTCCGCGTAGACACCTCCGCCCGCCACAGATGCTACGCCGTGCTGGAGGGGAGAACCGTGACGGTGTATCAACGCGGCGAGGAGGTGTTCTTGTTTAACCTGTAGGCGGAGGCTCTAGGTTGTGCGTTTGAGCCACGAGATGTGTTGTAGCATCTCGGTCTGTGCGTTTCTTGTTGTTTTGTCTGTCGTGTCGTGACGGCGTCGTAGACTTGTGGGGCGAGACTTTTCGTGTTGGCTTCGGCGAGGCGGCTGTTTGTGTCTAGCTGTTGTTGGCTGTTGGGTGTTCGCAGTTGCAGGTGAGGCGCCGTCTCACTTGGTTAAGCCTGTGCCGCGTGGAGACGATTTTTGTGCTAACCTCCCCGGGAATTTCCCCCTTTATGAGGAGTGCCGTAAGTTCTATCACATCTTCTAATGGTTTTACTTCTTTTACCAGCTCGGGGCTGGTGGTTATTACTCCATCTAGGTGTCCTTTGAGGATGTTGAATTCGTGTTTGAGGTCTTCTACGTCTTTTTCAGTGAGTTTTAGAGGGCCTTTCTCGACGCGGTGGTAGAGTTGTTGTATGATGTGCCACGCCTCACATACTGCCTGGCAGGTGGCCTCGGGGGCTGGTGTTGCGTAGCGGATTATTAGGGGGGTCTGCCTCCCGGCGGCGTCTCTGACTCCGCTTATCCAGAGGTAGAGGTGTTGCCCTGGCGTGAGGAGGATTCCTTTTAGTACGTTTCTCTCTGTCTCGGCGCGTCCGTAATATACCGGGTAGGTTGCACCTGGCGCTGTCTGCACGGCGATCTGGTTGCCCAATACGGTTATTTCTACGTGTTCGCGGTGGGTGCAGTCGGTGTCGCCGGACTCGCACCCTCGGCGGCACTTCACGTTTTTGAATATATATATTCCGTCGTTCTTTTTTATCTTTAGGCTGTCTTCCATGGCGTTAGGCATTTCGGGGTCTTTTCCGCCCGGGTCGTAACGGCCCACGACGAGACGTGTGATCTCGTTGGGGTTTATCTGTACGCAGTATTCTTCACCTGCTATTTCGAAGCATAACAACACGTTATGGAGTTATGTGTCGTTTTTATCTTTATATTGGTGAAAATTTTTAAGTGGTGTGTAATGCGAAGTATGAGTCTAACTAGTGAATGCGAAGCTGTTTTGAAGAGGGTTGAGGCGGTATATGGGGTGGTTGGCGCGCTTCAGCAGGAGCTGGGGTTGCTGAGGAGCTTGGTGGAGGGCGAGGCGAAGAAGTCGGCGGCGCTTTCGGCGCGTCTCAGCTCTGTAGAGACGCAGGTTTCTTCGGCGAGAAGCGAGCTGGGCGGCAGGGTGGATGCAGTCTTGCAACAGATTTCTGCGTTGGGCAAGGGGCTTGGATCTGCCGTGATGGACGTGAAGGGCGTCGTGGAGGGCGTCAGGGGCGATGTGCGCGGTTTGTCTGAATCTCTCTCGGCGTTGAGAGGTAGCGTCGGCGAGCTGGGCAAGGGCGTGCGGGGGCTGTACGATAGGCTGGACTCCGTGGAACGGGAGCTTGCGTCTGTTGAGGAGAGGCTTCTGCGGGGGCTCGACGCGTTTTCGCAACAATTCTCTAAACAGCTGGAAGGCTCCGCGGCCGAGGTCAGGCGTGGGCTGAAAGAGGTGAGAGACGGCGTGTTGCAGGTCTCATCTGCGCTGGAGACAGGCGTCGGCCAGATCAACCGCTCCCTTGGGGAGCTAAGGCATAGAGTTGACGACGGTGTGGTACGCATAGAGGATGTGCAGAAGCGGCTTGAGGCTGTGGCTGTGTTGCTCGGCGAGTTGCGGAATCTCTTGGAGAAGAGTTTTGAGGGTTTGCGTCAGAGACTTGAGGCGCTCGGTGAGGGCGTTAGGGAGCTCCAAGACGCCCTAGATAAGTGGGGGGAGTCTCTGGAGAAGTTTGTAGACGCACGGAGCAAGTCTATACTCGATGAGGTGGAGAAACGCACCAGCGTCTTGCTCGGTAGGGTGGATTCCGTCGCAGGCTCTGTGGAGAAGAGCCGGGAGGAGCTGGCGAGAGACGTCGACGGCGTCCGCATGGAGCTTGCGAGGAGGTTTGAGGCGCTGGGGGGCGAGGTGTATGCGCTGTATGTGAAGCTGGGCGATTTAATCACGTCTTTGGAGGAGGCTAGGCTGGAGCTTCTAAACGCCGTGGATGCAGTTGCGCATCAGGTTGATACGTACAGGGAGGAGGCTGTGGAGAGGGCTATCGCTGGCTATGTCTGAGCTCGGCGTGTCGGAGGTTCTCGCGCGGGCGGAGAAGGAGCTGGAGAACCTCCGCAAGAAGATCTCTGAGGGGAAGGACCTCAAGCGCGACGAGGCCGTCCTCGCCTTGGTCTCCGCGCTGGTTCCGTATATAGGTAGGGGGTTTGCCGAGGTGGGCTCCGGCGTCGTGACGTTGCGGGGCGACGTGGAGAGGCTGTCCTCTTCTGTTAACAAGCTCCTGGCTGAGTACTCCAGAAAGAGCGAGGAGCAGCTTCAGGCGATGAAGAGCTTTGCCGATAGGTTTTCTGAGGAGGGGCGGAGGGCCATTTCATCTGTTGAGGAGAGGCTTCGGCAACTGAAAAAATACGAGGAGGAGCTTTACAACACGGCGAGGCGGATACAAGATCTCGAGACGCGGGAGGGACAGGTGAAAAAGTTGCTGGAGGAGTCCGCGTCGTTGCGGAAGTTGCTTGAATCCTCTAAGGAGGAGCTGGAGAGGAGGCTGGGCGACTTCTCTCAGTACCTCTCGGCGGTTAAGTCGCAAGTGGAAGGCTCCAGAGCTACCCTTGACGGATTTTCTGCTAAGGCTCTGGACGTGTTGGGCGAGGTCGTGAAAAGAGTCGATGAGCTAAGGAGCGTGCTCAACCTGTTAGAGACCGAGAGGAGGAGACTTGAGGATTTCAGCCGCCAACTGTCTCAGCGGGAGGCCGAAGTTGCGAAGCGAGAGAAGGAGGTTGAGGTCCTCTCGGCCGAGGTGGGGAAGATGCAGAGCCGCATCGAGGAGCTGAGGAGGGAGATCGCCAAGCTGGAGGAACAACGGAAAGCGCTGGGGGAGCAGTTGAGCAGGCTTGAGAAGAACATCGCGGACCGTCTGCCGTGGGTCAACCAGCGGGAGAGCTACCTCGCCGAAAAGGAAAAACAGCTAGATGCCCGCGCGGCAGAGCTCGAGAGAAGGCGCGCCGAGCTTGAGAGCCGCGAGAAGGAGTTGAAGAGGCGGGAGGAGGAGCTGGAAAAGAAAGACTTGGAGCTGTCGCGGCGCGAGGCTGAGGTTGCAAAACGCAAGAGGGAGGGGGAGGAGGTGGAGCAGAGACTCAAGCAACGTGAAGAGGAGCTGGGCAGAAGGGAGGCGGAGCTGGAGGAGCGAGAGAAGAAAGTCGCAGGTGACGAGGAGAGAATCAAGAAACTCATGGAGGAGCTAAACGCAAGGTTCAGATATCTGCAGGCGCGGGAGGAGGAGCTTAAGAAATGGGAGGGCGAGCTGAGGGTCCGAGAGACGGCGCTGGGGGAGAGAGAGGCCAAGCTACAAAACTGGAGGGAGGAGCTGGAGAGGGAGAGTGTCTCTCTCAGGGATAGAGAAAAGAGGCTGGAGGAGTGGGAGAGACTTCTGGCGGCTAGGGAGGCCAAGATTAGGGGGGATGAGGAGGCGCTGGCGCGGAAAAGATCCGAGATCGAGCAAGAGGGGCAGAATCTGGAAAAGGAGCGGGAAGAGCTGAGGAAGATGAGGGCCGGTCTAGATAGAATGGGGCGGGAGGTGGCTGAGCTCCGCGCCAGGGTTCTGGAGAGGGAGAAGGAGCTGAGGGAAAAGGAGGAGGAGCTCAGGCGGCGGGAGGAGAGGCTCCGGGTCAGAGAGGCGGCGCTTGACGAGCTTGAGAAGGCACTGAAAACTGCGCAGGGTGAACGGGAGAGGCTGGCGCAGGAGCTGAGGGAGTGCAGGAAAAAGTTGGGGGAGTCCGCTAAGGCATAAGCTCGTTTAGGAGGTCCTCGGCCTTTTTTAGGAAGGTGCGCATGTAGGGCGGGTTCTCGGAGCGGGCGGCGGCGATCAGCTCCTGCAACTGCCTGGGGGCCTTGTCCTCAGCCGCGTTCAGACCTGCAGTGAGGTCTACGAGTATCCGCCCCAGCGCGTATACGTCCGCCCTGTCGTCCTCAGCTCTGTGGGCATACATGGCGGTCGAGGGCGCCGGGGACTGCGTGCGTCTTTCCCCGGCTGTCGGCGCCTTCGCCGTCTGGAAGTCAGTAACAGCCACGACACCGTCGCGGTCTATTAGCAGATTTTCCGGCTTCAAGTCGCCGTGTTTCGAGAACACACCCCTCCCGTAGCACGCAAGCAGAGCCCGCCCTACCTGCGCCGCCACCAGTAGCGCCTCACTTGCGGCAAGCCTCCCGGCGGCTCTGCCGACGTTGCCCTTGGGGTAGTACCGAAGCGCGATGAAGGGAACCGTCGCCCCCCAAACCGTCGCCTCGCCGGCCTCGAGGAAATCCACAAGGTGTCTTATGCCCGTCTCAGCCTTCACCCTCTTCACATTCTGCAAGATCTCAACCTCCCTCTGCACCTGTCTCTTCGCCTCCTCCGAGTCGGCTTGACGCACCTCGATGGTTTTCACGGCGCTGGGCCCTCTTTCAACCTTAACAAGCGCCTTGGGGATTTTCAAAACAGCCTCCTCGCCTCTTTTAAGTGCTAAAAAGGCGTGGTAAAAGCCGCCCTCGCCTAAATATGCGCTTGGCCTCCAGCCGCCGATGGAGATGTCAGTTGTGTAGCGGATAGCCATTACCTCCTCGTCGTCGAGTCTCCCCAGCGTCGGTATGGGGACGTTTACATACTTAGGCGTCCCGGCCGGCCTAAGGACCGCCGTCCTCTCCACAGTGCCTCCCCGCTCCACGCCGAGGGATCTATAGGTTATCCTCACCGTGATCCCCTGCCCCTCCACGATGACAGGAACTCTCCAGCTCTCTGAAGAGTGCGGCCTTAGCCTGGCTCTTTTGAGCGGTCTCAGCGGCGTAGCCCCCTCCAGCCCGACCTCCACAACGAGGGGAAGAGGGGATCTGTTTTTAATAAATAACTCCAACACGCCGTCGCGGCCCTCGCCCCACACGCCGAGCGAAACGTCGGGCGCCGGGATCTCCAACGTCTCAATCTTCCTCTTCAGCTCCTCAAGAGACTTTGAGGGAGGCAGAATTTCTACGGCGGTTCCGTGCCTTTCCTTTATGGACTCAGCCTCTTTAACCACGCCGTCGATATATCTAGCGATCTCATCCCAGCTCTTTCCTTTCCTCATCATCTCTTGCACTGCCTCCTCGTACCGCCTATGGTCCACCAGAACCTTATCGAGCGCCTGCCGCATCCTCCAGACCTTTGATGCTAACAGATAAGGATTCCCTCCCCATTTGTGTAACTCCGCCAGCTTCCTATACTCCTCGAGAAAATCGCCGAGCCCGCCCATCGTAAATACTAGTGCGCAAGCGCCTTCAGCAACTTCTCAACCTCTCTGCTGTCGAGGTCCCGCAGTATTAGGCGCACAATCCCGTCCGCCGGGGTCTGCGTCAGCACAGCCACGGCGAGCGCATCTAGGGGATTATACGCCTTGGTCTTTCCTGTTTGCGTGTCTTCGGCTGGTTTAAGCTTCTCTACATATTCCTCAGGTGCTCCGTTGTTTCGGAGCTCTTCTAGATAGGGGCTGTCTTCTAGCCTTATGTTTTTTAGCTTTTTAAAGGCGTCCCTTAGTTTGGGGAGGTACGGCTGTAGCTCTACCTCGCTGTCTCCAGTTCTAATCAAAAGCGGGGGTAGCCGTATGCCGTGGCCCGCGTGGAGCGCGTCAGCCGCGGTTTTATAATCCTTGTACATATTTCCGCCGACTTCGAAGAGAAGGAAGCCGAGGAGCTCAGCCTCCTCTCTGCCGGGCCCCACGTCGAGCACTATCCTGTCGTATGTAATTTTTACTCCGCTTTCTGAGCGGCCCACATCTCTGACCTTTCTTAGTATTTTGAACGCTCTGTGGGCTGCTTGGCCGATGTCGTTTTTTAACACGTCTCGGATGTAGCCGAGTTTTAGCGTGGCTCTATCCTCAGTGGCATCGAGGGCGTCTGCCAGCATAATCACGGCCCCCCAGAAGCGGAAGTCTACCCCGTAGCCCTCGAACACGACCGGTGGAAGATCCAGCCTTGCGGCTTCCCAGTGTAGAAGTGCGACAAGCCCCACGTGTTTTGCGTACTCCGTCGCCCGGCCCCTTTCCCTAAATAAGTCGCGTAACTCCTCTGCGAGCTCTTTCTTTACCAGCTCGTAGCTGATCCACGGATGTATTCTCCTCACGAACTCCGCGAAGGCTGGATCGCTCTCCTTCACATCTTTCGGTATCTTCACTCTCCCCCACTCTAGAAGGTTTTTATCGTTACCGTAGCTGGTGAAGAAGTTTGGAAATTTGCTTAGCTCGCTCGCCAAGCCCCTCCCAGCGGAGGTCTCCTCGGCCTTGAGGTAGTCTTTCAGCGCCGACGTGTGGAGCCCCAATGCGTCCAGCTCCCTCGGGCCGACGGCCATGCCCAAGTCGTGGGTATAGGCGGAGCAGTCCCAAAACGCCTCATAAAACGCGTATTTACGTAAATCTCTGGGGCCTAGAGTTAAATACAGCTCTCTCCCTATGTGCCGCACGTTCTCTAGATGCGGCACGTCGTGAAGAGCGTAATATGGGAAAACGGTGCGGGCGATTCCACTCCTCTTCTCCATGTAATCTCTACACACGCTGGAGACTTCTCTCCAGTCAACCATAGGGATTACCACCACCTTTTATATATCTTTTTACGCAACAATCATATTGGTTCCTTATGGAGGTAGAGGATGTGGGACTTTAAAGATATAAACATCGACATAGACAGAGCGCATCGGCGACCTTCACTGTGCTAGGTTGGTGGCTGGGCTTATGTTGGAGGTATTTTTAAGGCTGTGTATAGGCGTAGTTGGTATTTGTTTACGGGCTTTATGAGGCAGTTGTTGTTGCAGTTGGTTCTAATGTTTAAAGTTTATAAGTTGTTTAAGAAGAGAAATTGTGAGTTGTGGCGCAGATGCGGTGAGGGTGATTAGGGAGGCTTGCGAGGAGGCGGATAGTCTCGATTCTCTTGTTGATGCTGTGGAGGTTCACGGTGTCGCTTTTCTCGAGAGGTGTGAAAAAGAGTTGAGAGAGGCTGAGAGATGTCTTCGTGATGTTGCAGTAGGTCTGAAGGATGCGATGCGCAGTGAGCTTAGAAGGAGGTGGGATGTCTTGAAGGTGGCTAGGGAGCTGGCCGAGTCGCCGAGGGCGGAGGTGGAGGTTGCGGCAGTTGGAGACGCCGTGGTGGTTGTCGTAAGGAACAGAGCCGTAGTCGAGGCAGAGGTGGAGGTGAGGGCGAGGGGGGCTGGCATCGATGAGAGAGAGACTCTGCGCGTGGCGCCTAACAGATCCGAGGAGGTTAAGTTCAGGGCAAAGAAAGACGGGGAGGTGGAGGTAGAGTGGGGCGTCTCCTGGCCCGGCGTGAGGCAACGGGCCGAGGGCTCTAAAAAGGTGGAGGGGGTGGTTAAGCAGCCAGACCAGCCCTCTCAGCAACCTGCGGCTCCGCCCCGCCAGGCGGAGCGACGCGTCGAGGCCCCGCCGCAACCACGGCAGGCGGCTGAGGCGGTGGGCGAACCTCCTCCTCGGCCCCAGCCCGCCCCTCAGCCTGTCCCCCAGCCTCCTCAGCAACCGCCGGGTCAGGTGGACTGGGGGGAGGTGCTGTCTGTAGCGTCTAAACACGCCTTGGCCTCCCTAGTGGGGGTGCTGGTGGGCATGGCCGTGCCCGAGACCAGGACCTACCCCAAGCGGGTTTTTGTGGAGGGCCTGCCCCACGTCGAGGGGAGGGACGTCACGTACGTCCTGGAGGATCCGTCTGCGGTTGTGGCCGACGACAGGGGAGATTACGTGTTGGTGAGGAGGGCTAGGGTTGTGGAGCTCGTCTCCCAGACCACGAGAAAGCTGGCGAAGGTCCTCATAGACGACTTCAGGTCTAGGGCTAGGGAGGGGCTCGCCCGGTGGAGGGAGGGGGGTAAGGTGAGGGAGAGGGACGTAGGCGAGGAGGCTCTTGAGAAGATCGCCGGGGCGGCAAAGAAGAGAGCTGAGGAGGTGGCCGAGACGCTTCCCCGCCTCTTCCTCCTTGAGGCATCCTACGGCGGGGGCCTCTTCAGGCGGCCTCAGCTGAGGGTCTACGTGGGCGCGTTCTGCCGGCTCGATAGGCTGTTTTTCCACGGCGTCGACCACGAGCCTGCCCGGCTTGGGGAGGCCCTTGCGGCCCTCGGGCTGGAGGAGGTTGAGGATGCGGTGTTGGTGCTGGGGTCGCCCACTGGCTGGGACGAGGAGTCCAAGAGGAGGGCGCTCGGCGGGGGGCGGCTTGTGCTGATCGACCTCAAGGCCGGCGTTGCGTACTGCCCGCCGGAGCTGGCGGATCTGGCGGCGGCGTTGGGGTTCGGCGCCGTGCCCCTCGTGCCCTACGGCGAGGAGGTGGCTAGGCTTGACGAGCTTCTGCTGGAGGGGAAGATAAGCCAGGAGGTGTACCTGCAACAGATAAAAGCCGTTTTAAAACCTCCGCAACAGCGTTCCTAGCCTCCTCCTCCACCTTCTCCGCATCTCTCTCGGCTTCCGCCAGGAGGGTCATGTAGCGTCTCACCATCTGGTGGTAGACGTCCACCGAGATGCGTCCCTCCTCCAGCGCCTTGTTCGCCAGCGCAAGGAGCCTGTACGCCCGCTCCCTCGTCCTCCAGAGCCTCACGGCCTCCCTCACCGCGGGGAGGCTGGAAAGCTCGGCGTATAGGGCCTGGGCGAGCGGCTGGGGGACCCCGGCCTCCGCCAGCGTCTTTATAAACACATCGCTTGGGTCGGCCCCCTCAAGACTTGAGGCGGGGAGAAACGCAAGCTTCGGCGGCACCTCCACCGCCCTAGCTCCCACCTTCCTGCCCAGGAGGAGGCCCAGCGCGAAGGCCCCGAGGTAAGACACGTATTCTACGAGTAGCTAAATTTAAAACTTTCCGCCCCTTGGGCTGTCGGTTTCGTGGATATATCTTGTTAAATGAGCGTATGGTACTAGATCTGGCCCCTAGCAGATGCATCTTTACCGCTATGTGCCCACGTGGGGGGATACTGTAGTTATTGGTGCAACTGCGGGGGCTGGGGGCTTGGTATAGGGTTCAAACTTCGGTAAGACTCGACATTGCCACATGTCTGGTTGGCGGCGGGAGCAAGGCACCGACGAGGTTGATTTTACTTGCAACTGCAATCGAGCTTCTCTCCTATTATTTTGAGGCGGCTGTGTAGGTAGTGTATTTCTCTGTATGTGAGCGTTGTGATGCCTATGTGCTTTATGGTCTCTATGATGTTTTCGACCTCGCGCCGGATGTGGTCAAGCTCCTTGGCCTCCTCACGGCTGAGCTCAAACTTCACGCTTTCCAGCTCGCCGAGAAACTGACTAAGCAACGTTATGAAGTCCTCCCTCATCTTTTCATTTATCACCAGTCTGCCCTCTGCGTGAGAGGCAAGCTGGGCCGTCTCCATCCACGCGTTGCAGAAAACCCGGCAGACTGAAGGAGAAAGCTTTCTAAGTCTCCTTTGCGACGCGCGGGGACGAACGCCTTTATCTCTTCTCGTGACTGCTATCGCGACTATTGCCAATATGGCCACCACGATTGCGGCCAGCACCTCTTTGCTTATAGCCATCAACATACGCCTTCGTATAATCCAACGGCTTATAACTCTTAGCTCTAGGACCAATATCGCTAGAAGAACGACGACTACGACGATATATCCTAGCAATGGCTATGAATGCCTCTACAAGTAGGATCAACAGAGCTGTGTAGCACTCTGAGCGTGTCAGCTAGGGATACAGCAAGATGCCAGAAATCGCGACGATAAACATCACAGCCAGTAAGATAAAGAGAACTACGTATGGCGACTCTTCCTTAATCACATTCACCAAAAGCACCGCGATTAGTATGATGAATATCCAGAAGAAGATCTCCGAGGCGTTTGTGGTCTTTGGTTTTCCTTCTCGGCGGCTGTGGCCGTCTTGGTCTCTTGGGAGGTCTGCACCGCCGCGCGGGACTCGGCCGTAGACGCCGGGGCGTTTGTGTCTGCGGGGGTTGGGGCTGTGGCAAACCTCTTTCGGGGTTGGTAGGCCTAAAATGGCGTAGATCGCCCATCGCCCTCCCTTTGCCGCGGTAGAGCCTGACACAAGGAGTCTCTGGCCGATTACGAGCGGTTTTCCTTCCCAGCCCCACCGTGTAGATGTACCCCCCGGCGTAGGCGAGCTTGCCGACGACCTGGGAACTCCAGCTCCTTCAGCTTTACGGCTGTGCTTTATGACGAACCCCTAGCTCGTCCCCAGGTAGGCGTTGCCCATCTTGTCAAAAACTACGGCACTGAGGTCACCCTTTTCTCTTACTCTAGTTGTAGTTACCGGGTTTAAATCTCGGTCAAGTACGGCCGCAATGCCCTCGTCTTCGCTCGAGCCCAATACCCAGAGCTATCTGGCGGCTGGATTCACCACGGCGGTCTGTGCGGAGTCGCATCTGGGAATCTGATAAATCCTCAGGATTAGGAGGTCCACGTTACTCTTCTTGACCTCGCAGTCGACGTCGACGGCGTAGCGTGCCCATAGCTGTATACCACAGCGCGGTACTGAGCCGTGCCGACTCTCTCCAGCGGCTCTAGGCTCGGGCTGAAAGACCATATCCCGCCATCCCCGGCGTCGGCGGCCAGCAACTTGTCCCCAACGACGACGCAGTCTACAAAGCTCACCTTCTCACTCACAAAGCGCTTAATGAGCGCGCCGCTGTTTAAATCCATCGCCTCTATCCCCCGTCGCCGACGATATACAGGTTGTTGCCGTGTTGCACAAGCTGTAAGCATAGCCCTTAACATAGCTTTCAACCCTCCACTCAATAACCGGAGAAGAAAGTGCAATAACAAAAACAACCGCCAGAAGGGAAATGACGACCCTTAGTTCTTTAGCAATTCGTAACAGCTGAATTTTTCCTTTCTCACCAGTGGCTTGCTAAACGCATCGATCTCTCTGAAAAAGATGGGGGATATGCGCGCTTCTGGGCGGGGATTTCATGAGTTATGTTACTGTCTCCGCCGGATCACTATTATAACTATTGCTCCGACAACTGCTATCATGAATACCCAGAAAAAGGCATCACCCGATATCTTAACTAACCAGGTGAATTCGCCCTCGGGAGGCGCTGTATTCGTTGAAGCCTTTTCTGTAGTTTCTGGTCTGCGTTCTCCGGTGGCGACTGCGCCGTGTATTACTATTGGTATGTTTTTCCTTTCGCCTTCTTGTAGCGTGACTTGTGCCACGCCTTCCCAGCCGGGGGCTGTGATTTTTATAGTGTAGGTGCCGGCTAGGACTTCTTGGTTTTTTGGCGGGGATGAGAAGCTCAGCGTTAGGGGGCCGGCGAGTTCCACCGCTGTGACTAGATCGTCGATTTGCCGCCCCGCGTCGTCGAACACCGCTATGGTGAGTCTTGCTGTGGGCACGCGTACTTGGATCACGGCTACTTGACCCGTACTCACCTCGACTGAGCGTGAAAACTCCTTGCCAAACGCCCACGTCCTAACAGTATAGCGGCCCGACAGCACCTCGAGGGGCCCGACCGCGCCTTGCCCGGCGGCTACCCCATCGATCTGCACGCTCCACTCGCTCCTCACGTTGCCGAAGCCGTCTACTGCCCGCACCATTATTTTGGCGGTGGGTATTTTGAGGCGTATCACCATCTGCGGACCTTTCGCAACGAAGGTCGTCGTGTTGGTGAAGCCGAGACCGGTCACCCTAGCCACGTACTGCTGACCCTCCACAAGCTCGGCGTCGACCTGGCCCATACCAGAAGCCACGTTTTCGATCACCACCGGCCAGTCGTTGCGGACTGTGCCGAAGCCATCCACAGCCTGGAGAGTCACCTTGACTGTGGTGTATTGAGGCTGTACTAAGAATTCGGATCCCCAGTACTGGTCCGTCAGGACTGGTTGGCTGGTGTAATATGCGTATACCATGACATAGCTGTAGTACTTTCCGGGCTCGCTTGGCGTAAATGGCGGGAGCGTTACCTCTTTTTTGCCGCCTGGGGCTACTGTGGTTTCTATTGAGCGGTCGTAGTCGTAGGGTTCTTTATTATCTCTGTCGAGTACAACGCGTATCTTTACCCTGATGTCAAACCTCTCGTAGTTTCTTACCTGAACCACCGGCGTGATTGACTGGCCTGGGCTGAGCTGATTATTTTCTGGTAGTCCCCTTAGTGTAAATATGTTAACTATGGGTGCATGCCGCTGATATATTATCGTGTTTACTTTTCCGACTTCTATTTTTATGGACATGCTTCCCCAGAACTCCGTAGTGACGTCAGGTAGGCGCGGGTTTTTCGGCTTCTGGTACACCTCTATTTTATATTCCCCAGGCTGTAGGACTCCACATGACACAGTAACGTTGGGCTCTCCGTTGATATAGACAATAGGACATTCCTTTATGAAATTCCAGTTCTGGTCATAGACCACAATAGTTAACTCTCCATCTTTAGGCAGGTTGTAGCCAGGTACGTTGGTTACCACAACTTGGAGAGAGCCAGATTGCGACATTGTCGCGTAGAATATTCTGACATCACCCTGTGCATAGGCAGGTATCGAGAGAACTACTAGGAGGAGCAACAGGCAGTACACATGCTTCTGCTCTACTGTTGACATAAACTTAATCGCAAGGTTATTTTTATGCTTTTCTATATGTTGTGAAGTGGCGGAGTGTTAGGAACACGTAGCTGAGACAATGCGGTTGCGGTCTTTGATATTGAAATAGCTGAAGATGCGGAGGTTTTCCGACATGTGGACTCCGTCGCGGTTGTTGCTTTTTCCAGCGGGTTGAAGGGGCTTCTACTTTATAAATATGCCATTGAGACCACACGTTTCGTGTCGATGAGCAGACCGCGGAGAAGATAGCCAAAATGTTGCTCTTTGTAAAAGATGCCGGTGCTAACAGCGGCCAGAGGCTCCGCGTAGGGTCCCCTGTCCCGCCTGTAGATCCTCACCCGTATGAAACACCTGACGTATAGACGATGACATGTCTCGTCACGCCGTCCTCACTATGGAGAGAGGCCCCTCCCCAGCGCATGCCACCTTGAGGAAAGCCACCTCAGCCATTAAAATCCCAATGAGAGCCGCAACGGCCCTGCTTCGGCATCTTATCCGAGGCGCATATGTAAACTGAGTCGGCCTTCAGAACGAGAAACGCCGATCCACACACCTCAACTAGGTCTCCAAGCCGCCGACACGCCGAAGTGTCCACATACGGCTGGACGCCCAGCTCCACACCTACGCAACTAAAGCCGCCCCTCAATCAATAAAAAACGTGAGGTTCGTGATCGAGGGAGTGGTGTGCCTATTCGAGAGGTATAAACCGCGAGGCTCTACTTCATAGCCACGACCTCATCTAGACGCCGCGTTAGCGGAACGTCAAGAGACAGATGCCGTGGGTCAATATGCAGCATCGAAAATATAAAAATCATGTCTAGACATAACGTGAGCTGGACCGACCTCGACAACGCCGCCTACGAGGGCGATGTGAAGCGCGTGAGAAAGCTGCTGGAAAAAGGCGTAAGCCCAAACGTCCGAGACGAATACGGCTCCACGCCGTTGCACAAGGCGGCGTTTCGGGGCCATGTCAAGGTTGTGAAGCTTCTCCTAGAGCACGGCGCAGACCCAAATATTCAAAATAAAGTCGGCTGGACGCCGCTACATGCAGCGGCGTTTAAAGGCCATGTCGATGTTGCGAGACTTCTCTTGGAACGCGGCGTCGACCCAAACGTCCGCAACGATAACGGCGATACGCCGTTGCACGATGCGGCGTATAAGGGCCATTTTGACGTTGTGGAGCTTCTCCTGGAGCGTGGGGCGGACCCAACAGTAAAGAACAAGGACGGGGAGACTCCTCTCGACTTAGCTAGAGAGAAGGGTTATCATGGGATTGTTTCCCTAATCGAGGAGTGGCTGAGGCGGGGGGAGAAGCAACCTCAGCAACAGAAGACGGCGGAGGCCCGGCCCCCGGGCGGGTCTCAGAAGGCTGTCTCTCTCCAAGTCTCCACAGCCCAGTCTCCCCCAACACAACCTCCTCCCCCGCCTCATGCGGCTTTTGTCGCCTCGCCTCCTCTGCTTGTGGATGTGGTGTTTGTGGATCAACTTGCGGGGGAGCCGATAGCCTATTCGCCGGTTTCTCCCTCTGGCTCTTCCTTTAATGTGCCGGAGCTTGGGTTGTCTGGTTGCGTATTTTTTAGATGCGGCGCCTTCTTCTGCATATACCGCTGTGTGCGGCAAGACGCGGCAGTCGCCGTAAAGGTGCCTGTGCAGTATAGGACGGATTTCGAGAGAGGCGCCCCGCCCCGCCTCACCGTGGCGCCTCCCGCAGTATTAAAGGAGCTGGAGACCGTTAGGTCGTTGAGTCATAGAAATGTCCTCCGCCTCGCCGCCGCCTGGCCGGGATACGGCGTTTTGGCGTATGAATGGGGCGACGGGGGGTCTTTGAGGGATCAGAAGCTTTCTGGTGGAGACGTCTTGAAGGCTTTGGTGCACGTGGCTTGGGGTCTTCGCTACCTCCACAGCCGTGGGGTGGTACACGGCGACTTGAAGCCGGAGAACGTAATCGTGGTGGGGGGTGTCTGCAAGCTGGCCGACT
>Ga0080004_1223962_pt1 | contig 15717 bp, 7 predicted proteins | sample WasSprMetagenome_FD_69207 | JGI IMG/M metagenome (GOLD analysis project Ga0080004, IMG submission 69207) | Sulfidic aquatic microbial communities from Washburn Spring, Yellowstone National Park, USA - WS (SPADES assembly) (version 2) | ecosystem: Environmental > Aquatic > Thermal springs > Hot... | reverse complement strand
CCAGCATGATGCCGACCGCGTTGCGCCCCTGTTTCAGGTAGTCGGTGACGTCGTAGGTGGCGTAGAGGACGCGCTTGTTGTAGTCGGTCCAGAGCGGGTCGAGAACTCTATCGCCCACCTTCCTCCCGTTGATCCTCAGCTCGTAGTAGCCCAAGCCCGTCACGTGCACGAAAGCCCGCTTGACGGGGGCGGGCAGCTCGAACTCCCTCCTCAGCAGCCTGCCCCCCGTTACCCACTTCGCCCTCCAGTCGCCCGGTCTCAGGGCGGTGACGAAGCGCGCCACGGGGCTCCAGGGGCTGGCGCGCCCCTTGTCGTCCCACCAGCGGACCCTCCAGTAGTACTCCCGGCTGCTCTCGAGCGGCGGGCCCCCGTACACGGCTACGTTCTCGCCCGACTCGACGACCCCGCTGTCCCAGACGTCGCCGACCCCCCTCTCCGCCAGCTCGCGGCTGCTCGAGACGATCACCTGGTAGGCGCGCTGCCTCGCCCCGCGCTCGGGGTGGTAAAGGACCCAGGTGAAGCGCAACTTCGACTCAGGGTCAACACCCACGGGATCAACGGCGTACTCGCACCTCAAGTCGAAGGGTGGAGGGATTTGCGCCGCCACGGGTTGTGGCTGCTCCTCCCGATAAAAAAGCTTTGCGAAGCCCAGAGCGACAACGTAAAGGCAGAGTATCAGCGCAGCGACGTAGCGTAAATCCAGCATCCTTCTTTTTGTCGCCGCACTCATCCTTCATCAGCACTAGTAGATCGGGCCAAACCTTAAATATTTCGTGGAGCGAATTTAGGATAAAAACAGTAGAAATACAAAAAATACTTTTTTACTTCCAGAGCGCGGCGATGGTTGGTATGCTGATTCCGAAGAAGACGTAGGCTCCGAGCACGAGGTATAGGAGGCCGAAGCCGACAGCAAGCCCAGACACCAGCTCCACGATGATGTCGTAAGCCCTCTTCGCGCCAACAGCCCTCGTCAACAAGTACCTGACGATCAAGCCTATCAACGGGTTAACCCAACCGCTCCACCCCGGCTCCAGGCTGATGGCGACTATCCCGATCGGGTTTAAGAAGTAGCTGAGGATCGCGAACCTCGCCGTTATGAAGTAGCATAGGAAGATGAAGATCGCCCAACCGATCTGCCAGGCTGCCGCGATGTGTACGGGGATTGGTGGTGCTGACCATGTGATCGAGCGGACGCCGAGGTCCATCGCCGCGCTCGCGGGGTTCCACCAGTGCATATCCATACCGCTCTGCGAAGTGTACACGATACCGACGTGCGAGTTGAACCAAGCGTCGAAGAAGAACGCGAAAGGCGGCAAAGCGATCAACACAACAAGCATGTAAACAAACAACCGTTTCAAATCAGCCTTAGTGCCAGCACCCAGCGAGTAGGTGCTCACAAGGATCGTCGGGTGGTACATACAGTTACCCTCGAAAACCCCGACGCACGTGCCCATCGTCGCGACGTAGTAGCCGAAGACTGCTGCAGCCTTGTGGCCGGGCGTGGGTGTGGTGGGCAGCAAGCCGAGGGAGGAGCTAATCGTGTAGGGGATCCACCAAAGCTGGTGACCCATGCAGTGTCCACCGTACCAGAATAGCGCAGCGTAGAAGTACGCACCGCCTATCGCGGTGAGAGAGAAGAGGAGCCACACGAGGAAGTTCGTAAGCGGGTCGAGACCTGCAGCGCTCCAAATACCCAGGAACAGGAGAGCACCAACAACGAAGAGACCAAGCATCAAGCGCGCGGGAACCCCCTCGATGGTGCCGTTGGTTCTAACAAGCCGCACGAACTCAGCAATCCTCCTCCTCATGATGTAGAAGACTATAAGGGCAAGGGCGAGGTGCGTGGGGGTGTGATTCCACGCGAAAGTCCCCAGCAGTATGGGCCCGTACCAGAACGGGTTACCGCCAGCCGGGATCAACCCTAACCTGGTAGCAATGCCGGGGTAGAGCCAGCCGACGGTAAAGACCCAGAAGAGGATCGTCGTGGATATCGAAATCGGAACCAGCATGAAGACCAGAATGTTCGTGAGCGCGATCGTGCACCCGATCCATATCGCGTTCGGGAAGATTGATTGGACGGCAGCATATATTCCCGGGAACAGCTGGTCGATGCCGATGACCCCATAGCCGCCACCGATGTAAGCGCCCCACGGCACAGCCGGCAGAATCTGCGTAACAATGAACGGTAGGTTGATCAGCAATCCGACGACAACGCCGATCCAGAAGATCCTGGACCTCCTCACGTTGAAGAAGAGCTCGCCGAAAGCCTTCGGATCCTCCGTGTAAACGTTATTGACCACGAACCTGGTAGGAATCGTTATTGGGAATTGTAGCCGCTGCACTTCCCAGAACTCGGGACCGAGCAGCGCGAATACGAGGAACATGCCCTGGAGCGCTAGAGCCCAGAAGATGACGATCCAGGTGATGATGGGGGCGGTCATCGGGCCCCAAATCGGCTCGCCACCACCCCTGTAGTACCTCTCAGCCGCGATGGGGTCCCAAACCACCATCCACGAAGGAATCAAATCGCGGATAAACCGGGAAGCATCGGGAGGCCAAACACCGATACACAAAGAGGGGGAGAGCGATCCGGAAAGATTGTTAATAAAGTTGACTTCGCTGGTCCCAGTAAAGTAGTACCATTTCGCAGTCACTATGCATAAAGCGAACATTATCGCTATCAATAGCGTTTTATCGATTATTTTCCCTGTCTTCTTCCCGATAAATGCCGCTAGGATTACGAGGTAGATCCATGGAAGCCATCCACCGGTGACAACCCAGTATTTCGCACCTGCTCCAACTCTCGTTACGTAAGCCCATACGAAGATGATCCACGTCGCTAGAACAAGGATAATGATGTGGAGCAGCGGCACCTTCCTGGCGGTAGGAACCTCCACCCTCCCAGCAGCCTCTACTGCCGCCATCAGTAAGGTTTGGAAAAATACCTATATAAGCTTTTCCCTATATCCCGTTTAAAAAAGGAGTTCGAGCTAGCTTGCGAAGTACCTCGCTTTCTCCTTACTCGGGAGCGAAGTCCACACTAAAGATTGCTTCCTAATCGTATCGAGGAACTTCAAGTTCCTTGGTACGAAGTACGTTTTGTCGCCGCTAATGTAGGTTAAGAGCACGGCGAGAGAGCACTCCCTCTCGCTGGGGCACTCGAAGAAGATGTCAACATCCTGCAGCACGCCGGTCTCTTCTGGGGTTAGCAGGACCCTTACGCGCAGGACTTTGCGTTGCGCATCAACTCCTTTTAGTTCGACCACCTTGTAGCCGGGGCCGATGAAACCCTCTTCGCTGAAGAACTCGTTCAAGTACTTTAGAGCCGGTAGGGTCTCCTCAGCCCTTATCCTGAGGGGTAGAGGCACGTACCACGTGCCGTCTTGCGGTTTAGTAGGCGGTTTCCACTTCCGCTCGTAGGATGGCGTGACCATTTTTGAAGCGAGGTAGGCGGGGTAGAGGGAGGCGGCTAGCGCGCTCCCTATCACCGCGAGCAGCGAGATGAAGATTGCCATGGAGACGAAGTTGAAGGAGAAGGTGGGTGGGAGCATTTGGAAGCTCAGCAGCAGCCGGTTGAGCGCTAAGCCGGTGAGGTAGCCGGTGAGGGAGCCTCCTAGTGCCACTACCGCGCTCTCCGCGAGGAAGAGCACGAGGGCTCCACGCGGCGACAGCCCGAGAGCTTGGTACGTCATTATTTCCCTCCTCCTCTCGTGAACTGTGCCCATCATGAAGTTCAGTATTGTTAGGACGGCTATGACGTTCACAACAGCGTACATCCCACCGGTGAAGAAGACCGAGAAAGCCTGCCTGACCGAGTAGACCGCTTCGCGGGAAGCGTAGCTCACCGCACCGGCTCCTCCGAGGGGCAGTATGTCTGCGATCTGGTCAGCTACCGCGCGACCGCGGTCTGCAGCTCCCTTCGGGATTAAGGCGATGCTGGATATGAAGCCGCCGTACTTGAGGGCTGTTTTCCAGTGCACGAACACAACGTTCGAGGGGGTAACTGGAGTCGGCGACATGCTCGAAGGGTACGTGAAGCCTGAGAGCGTTAGATCCCCTGAGAAGCCTGGATCTATTGGAAGCCACGCGTAGCCGTTATTGTCGTAAATTATTTCCCTAAGCGCTACCGTGCCGGCTATCATAAACTCCTGGTACCCCCACATGTACACTCTGTCTCCGGGTTTAACGCCGAGGGCTCGGGCTGCATCCTCGCTGATAACGATCGAAGTTTCGTTAAATTCGAAGGGGAGAGTTAAGTTGTACTTCGACAATACTGCGCGCAGCTCCTGCTCGGAAACTCCCATCAGCGCCGCCGGGGCTAGGACTTGCACGCGAGAAAGATCTCCCAGCCTAGACAGCTTCAAGCTGTCGCCCTCTGGGTGCCTGTACATGGGGTAGCACAACACTCTAGGCGCTACGTAGTAGTCTTCCCCGTAGGCTGCGCTTAGCAGCTCGAGCAGGGGGCTGTCTAAGATACCGCCACCCACGCTGGCCGGCGGGAAGCCGTACATGTTCTTCACGAGCACTCCTTCGTATATCGGGGTAACTCCCCCTTGCACAGATGCTATGTGAGTGTACGTGTAAGTTGTCGAGGTTAACGCCACTAAACCCATAGCTACGGACACTATTGTTAGGAAGGCGAGAGCCGAGCGCAGCGGCCTGCCTCGGATGTTGTCGGCCGCCGTCTCTACCACGTAGAGGAATGCTCCAGCGGCTTCCGACCTGTACTCGTGGACGCCTATCTTGGCCATCTTGTAGGTTCTCACCAACTCCTCAGCCCTTCTGGATAGGAGGAGGGTTGCGAACACGACCATGAAGGCTAGAGCGGTCCCGAACGCGGCCATAACGGTGTTATTCATCACAGAGAACGCTGGGTGCGCTAACCCGAAAATGGCGAAGAGCGCGAACGCTAGCGCCAGTATTGAAACCACGCGTTTCCACGAGGAAGCTCGGACGAGAACCCTCTCCAGCAGTATGGCGAACGGTATTATCAGCAGCGAGAGCAGCAGGACGGAGGTTGAAGCGTCGTTGTATAAAGGCATTAGCGAGTACGAGTACGCCTTGTACAGGAGGTTGCGAGCCAGCGTGATGTTGCCGTAGTAGTACGCCCACTCGTTCCTTTCCAGCGAGCCCAAAGCCATCCTGTAGTAGCGGTCGGAGGCGTTAATCGCGTAATCCACGTACGGTGCCGAGACGTAGTACTCTTTGAACTTCGAATACCTGCTCTCGACAATGTATTTCAGGTTTTTAGCGATTTCTAAATCGGTTTTGTAAACGATAACATCTTTATCAAGAGCTACGCCGATACCGTCAGGGTTCTCGCGCGTAGCGTTCACCAGGACGGCGTTAGGCCAGTAGTAGGGGCCTACGTAAGCCATCACCAACACTCTGCTGCCCTTCTTCGCGTACACGACCAGTAGGCTGTTGCACGGGTCGACCACGTAGGAATAGCTTATCGGCGGCGCTCTGGTCACAGCATCGAGCACGATCACGCGTGTACCCGTCGTGTAGAACACGTGGGTGGGGCTCCTCCCGTCCGGCACGATCCCCCTCATTAGCGCGTCCGCGTCGAAAACGCCGAAGAAAGTTGCAGATGCGCATTTGAAAAGGGGAACTAGCACGTTAGCCACCGTCGTAAGCACGTAAACGGTGTTCGATATCCCGCCGGAGATCCCCTGAGCAGTACCCATGTAACCGAAGTCGATAGTGTACTCAACGTTGCCCTGCTCGTCGAACCTCCAAGCGTCAACGCTCCAAGTCATGAATGGCGCTAGACCGTGGAATACGAACGTCCCGTTTTCGTCAGAGCACGTGTACCTGTACAGGAACGGCCAGCAGTAGTCTGTAATGGGGTATGTTGTAAGCCTCAGCCTCACGATGGCGTTCGGCACGGCTTTGTACCACCCTTTCTCGTAGCTGAACTCGACGGTTCTCCCCTGCATCGTGGCGTAGCCCATCATGGCTTGCGCCACAACCGCGATCCGTCTCGGCGCGATGCTGTCGTAGCTGGCGCCTAAGTCCTCGTACGTGGCGAACGCGTAAGCCAGCGCAGCGACCGTGAGAACTTGCGGTCTCACGTTCTCCCACAGTATGTAACCGTAGTCGTCGAGGGGCGTCAGCCACCGCATGCGCCGCGCATACTGCGTTCTCAGCGTGAACGCTACACCGGAAGTCTGCATGTGCAGTGCCGTGTCGAGCATGAAGAAGAGGTCCGGCTGGGAGCCCCAGTAGTAGCCGCTGAAGGCTACGTTCACGAGGTCGTTAAGGGTAGAGTTCTCGCCGAGAAATCCGATGTTCAAATCTCTCAAACGGACGCTCGATAGGGTTTCCCCCGCTATCCTTTGGGCCCACGCGAACCTCGCTATAACGGAGGAGAAGTAGGAGAGGAGGTTGGGGGATATCGTGGGGATCGCGTTGAAAGCTAGCATGTCAACGAACGGGGTTTCGCTGGAGAGGTCGATCCCCATCTGGAGCCAGAACCTTTCCGTCGCGTTCCTCTTGAAGAAGAACTCTTCCACGAACTCCGCGGGGCCAGCCAACCCTTCCCAGTGGCCCGAGTACGCAACAAACCACACGCTGCGCCTGAGCTCGCCCTTACGCTGCGATAGCACCCTCGCGAGCTCGAGGAGCACGGCTGGGGACACCGCGTTCTCGGACGCTGGGGATAGCGCCGGCACTATGCTCCACGAGTCATAGTGGGCCGAGATCAACACCACGTCGTGAGGGCTTTCGCCCTCGAGCACGCCGATAACGTTCGTCGCGTTAACCGCTCTCCACCTAAGGTTGGAGTACAGGACCACTTCCTCCTGCCTGCTCGCGGCTTTCTTCAGCAGCTCGCCCGCCTCTTTGTCCACGTAGAGCAGCGGGACGTTTAGCGGGACTGCCGTGCCTTTCGCTAGAGCCTCGTACTTATCCGTAGCATCGGGCTCAGTGAATACCACCGCCTTGGCGCCAAGCGATACAGCCCTGAGCCAGTTTTTACCGCTGTTGAAATCCATCAGGAGTACCGCGCCCGACAGGTCCTTACCGTTCAGGTCCTCCCACTCGCCTTCCCCCACGTAGTAAAGCCTGCCTTTAAGCCCCGCTACAACCTGCTCCTGTACACCGCCTCGAGGCCACAGCGCGTAAGCCTTCAACGATGCGTTGATGGATGGGAGGTACACGCTCGATCCGTAGTCGTACGGTACGACAGTGGAGTACGTTTGGACTACGACTTTCAAACCCAGCTTCGAGAAGTAGTTGGCGATGTACTCGGCGGCTAGGTACGAGCCGGGGTACCCGGTTACGCGGCTGCCGAGAGACGAGAAGTATTTCACGTGTTCTTTAATGTTCTCCATCTGAACGTCGTTCAGTGCGTCTAGGAGCGAGCGACTCGAAACGTTTACCCCCACTTCAGAGATTTCAGGTTCCCCGGTGGAGAGTGCGCGCTTAGCGAGAAGGAGCGTTGCGCTTAGGAGTAGCAGCGCGGCTGCCAGCGCGAAGAGCTTACGAGACGCCCTCACCATGGCCAGAGCCACCCCGCTTTCGCCAGGAAGCTGGCGACAACCATTAGTAGGAGGACGAAACCCTCACCCGTCAGCTCTCCAGCTATCACGTAGCCTCTCAAGCGCTGCCATTCCTGCTTCCCACCTAGGAGCCGTGGCATCAAGAAGTTACCGAGGATAGAGCCTATAAGTGTTGCCAGCGCCGCGTTGGGCGTCGCGAACAGCCCATAAACCAAGCCTAAGCTCGAGAAGGGCAGACCCCTAGCTTCAGCTAAGCCGCCGACAAATAGGATGGCCAGCAGAAAGACGAAAGGTATTCCCACGTTGTACACATCTACGCGGAGCAAGCCTCCGGTGAGCATCGTATCTATGTACGAGTTTGATATCATGCCGTAAATGGTCATAGGATAGGCGGAAGAGGGTATAGGGGCTATCCTCCAGAAGAACTCGAGGCTCAAAAGCCCCACCAGATTGGCTAGAACTGCGCCTATAACCCAGATCTTTATCAGATCCCTCGGATCGGCGCCTATCCTGAAGCAGGCTTTCACCTGCTGGCAGAAGGACGCCGCGCCCCCACCCCCTCTCGGAGGGTCGAACGCGAACGCCTCGTACAGCCTGATCGGAGTTGCCAAGTAAACGAAGCTGTGCCACGCGTAGGAGAAGGAGGGGAGCGGGAAAGCGAGTTGCCCAGCCGATACGGCGTTCACTAGGCCCAGCAAGCCGGAGAAGGCGAAAACAAAGAATACCGGTATCCACAGGGGGATGGAGGGGACGAGCGCGTGGTAAAGGGCTACGGAGGCCGCCGACGCCGCTAGGTAGAGCAGAAGCGAACGTTTCGGGTTGAACACAGTTTTCCTCTCGCTACCCCCCGAGAATATCGCTGTTACCACAGCGTAGAGCTCCTTCCTCACCGTGAAGACTACGAAAGCTATTATGGCGAGGGAGAAGCCCAGCATGGGACCGAACCACAACCTGAGCATGCTCCTGTTCAAGACGGCCATGAGCCCCATCCCTTTTACGTACTCGCTCGCCCACTCGGGTGCGTAAGCTCTCCAAGTGGTCGTGAAGAGCGGTGTTAAGACGAGCCATATGATGAATGACGAGATTAACGCCCATATTGCCGCTTTAAAGGGGAACAGCATGCTGCCGATGTAACCGGAAAGTACCGTGGGGATCGCCAGCGCGCCGCCTGGCAGCCACTCTTGAATCACGTTCGTTACATCGACGAAGGGTATCGGTATCCAGGATACACCGCTAACGTACGGCACGTACGCTATTAGGCCGTAACCGATACCCACTCCGAAGAAGGCTAGAAAGTACTTCATCGTTGCGCTCTCTCTTTCGGAGAGGAACATAGCCATCGAAGTATCAACGTCGGCGAAGGGGTAGGGGTATTCGAGGCGCTCAACCAAAATGTGAGCTGCCAAGGTCGAAATGCCGATATCGGCCAACAAACTCAAGACGAAGTATATCGTGTAGACAGTTAACGGAGGCATAAATTCCCACTGGAATAGGGAACGCCATTGGTAAACAGGAGAACCGTATTTCGGCGTCATCCATGAGGGAACGAGCTCGGCGATAGGAGTGCCACCAACTTTTACCGCCCATGCGAGAGGCGAATGTACAAAGTACGAGCGGTAAATTATGAGGTAGTAGATCGGGAGCGAAGCTCCACCCCAACCAGCGGCGTAGTAGATGAGCAACGCCTCCTGGGAGGTTAAGCTTTCTCCTGAAAGCCTAACAAGCTCAGATACGAGCAAAGCCGTAAAGAAGATCGCTACGCTGCCGAACGCCGTTCCCGCCACAAACGATGCGTAAATGTTCGCTGGAATGAAGAACAGCGTGACGCCGATTATTATGAACAGCACGCGCCATGTGAAACCGCTTTTGAAGCCGGTTCCCATCGAAGGAGGGCGAGACACTAAACCTTATATGTTTTGCGCGTATACCTACTTAAAAACGCGCGAACGCCGCTTTAGCTCCATTCCTCAAGAGCTCACCTCAATCACGACATTGCCGGAGAGAGTCGTGCCCTCGCCAAGGAAGCGTGGATGAGTCATCGCCTTAGACCTCCTCGCTAGCGCGCGGCTATTTTTCCCCATAGTACACTCTTCTTACAGTTCTACGGGACATTGACTTCGCTCATTCATCCTCTCCTCTGAAAGCTAAGCAACCATTTGATTGTTAAAGTATGATAAATTATTGAAAATATAAATATTTTTTTACTTCCAGAGGGATGCGATTGTTGGTAGGCTGATTCCGAAGAACACGTAAGCCCCTAGCACGAGGTAGAGGATGCTAAAACCTACAGCTACACCAGCCGTAAACTGCACGATAACATCGTAGGCTCTCTTTGCACCAACAGCTCTCGTCAACAAGTACTTAACTATTAAACCTATTAACGGGTTAATCCAACCCATCCAGAACGGTTCTGTCGCAATAGCCGCTATCCCGATTGGGTGTAGGAAGTATCCGAGGATGGGTATTCTCGCGCTGATTAAATAGCATAGGAAAAGGAAGATCGCCCAACCGATCTGCCAGGCTGCCGCGATGTGTACGGGGATTGGTGGTGCTGACCATGTGATCGCGCGGACGCCGAGGTTCATCGCTGCGCTCGCGGGGTTCCACCAGTGCATATCCATACCGCTCTGCGAAGTGTACACGATACCGACGTGCGAGTTGAACCAAGCGTCGAAGAAGAAAGCGAAAGGCGGCAAAGCGATCAACACAACAAGCATGTAAACAAACAACCGTTTCAAATCGGTCTTCGTGTCGGCACCCACCGCATAAGCGCATGCTGTGTGCGCTGGATGGTACATACAGTTGCTCTCAAAAGCTCCAACGCATGTACCCATTGTAGCTATGTAGTAGCCGAAAACTGCTGCAGCCTTATGACCAGACGTAGGAACTGTGGGCAACAAACCTAGAGGTGAGCTCACCGCATAAATAGGCCACCAAAGCTGATAACCCATGCAGTGTCCACCGTACCAAAGTAGCGCAGCGTAGAAGTACGCGCCTCCTATTGCGGTGAGTGTAAAGAGCAACCATGTTAGGAAGTTCGTGAATGGGTCGAGACCTGCTGCGCTCCAGATACCCAAGAACAGGAGCGCGCCGATGAGGAAAAGACCCAGTATCAAGCGCGCAGGAATCCCCTCAATACTACCGTTAATTTTAACTAAGCGGACAAGATCTGCAATCCTCCTTCTCATAGCGTAGAAGACTATGAGAGCAAGACCTAAGCAAATCGCGGTGTGATTCCATGCGAGAGCTCCTAGTACTATTGGCCCATACCACATTGGGCTAGCACCGGCTGGGATCAACCCTATCCTAGTGGCAACGCCTGGGTATAGCCAGCCCACAAGTAATACCCAGACGAGAATTGTGGTAGCTATCTGATACGGCACCAGCGCGAATACCAACAGATCACCGACGGAAAGAGCGCAATTTATCCAAAAGGCATTAGGAAAGATTGATTGGACAGTAGGAACAATACCTGGGAATATCTGGTCTAAGCCTATGAAACCAAAACCACCGCCTATATAAGCCCCCCATGGTACAGCAGGGAGAATCTGTGAGATCACGTACGGCAGAGTAGTAACTAACCCTACAACAACGCCGATCCAGAAGATCCTATACTTCCTCACATTAAAGAAAATATCTCCAAAAGTCTTCGGATCCTCCGTGTAAACGTTATTGATCACAAACCTAGCTGGAATTGTCGTGGGGAATGGTAGTCGTTGTACTTCCCAGAATTCGGGGCCGAGTAGTGCGAAGGTGAGGAACATGCCTTGGAGTGCTAAAGCGATGAAAATGATGGTCCAGGTGATGATAGGGGCAGCCATTGAACCCCAGATGGGCTCGCCGCCACCCCTATAGTACCTATCAGCCGCAATGGGATCCCAAACAACCATCCAAGAAGGAATCAAATTCTTAATGTACTGAGAAGCTTCAGGAGGCCAAACACCAATACTCAAAGATGGAGAAAGCGCTGCTGGGATGTTACTTAAGAAGCCAGGCAGGATGGTTCCTGTGAAAAAGTAGTTTTTACTCGTTAATATTCCTATAGCGAATAGCATAGCTATCAATAATGTTTTGTCGATAATCTTTCCAGTTCTCCTCCCGACTATTGCTACAAGTGCAAGAATATAAATGAATGGGAGCCAGGCCCCACCGACAACCCAGTATTTCGCGCCGGAGCCGACTCTCGTTACGTAACCCCAGACGAAAACGAGCCATGTTGTGATGACGAGGATAATGATGTGGAGCAGCGGCACCTTCCTGACGGCGGGAACCTCCACCCTCCCAGCAGCCTCTACTGCCGCCATCAGTAAGGTTTGGAAAAATACCTATATAAGCTTTTCCCTATATCCCGTTTAAAAAAGGAGTTCGAGCTAGCTTGCAAAGTACCTCGCGCGCTCCAAACAGTCTGAAAATTATGATAATGTACATACTTACGGATAAGCGGTTAGCATGCCGCTGAAATTTATGGAATGTTCGCTTTTATTATAGAATTTATTAATGTTTCCTCTTCATTATTTAATGACCGTAAATATTCTACAATTTTATCTTCCTCGTTTTTGCACAGTTTACAATGCCATGGTAAATCTTTTTCTTGCACAGATATTGACAAAAATTTTATTTGTGAAACTGAAATATATTCAGTTATTTCCTGCCATAATACATCGGAAGGCAAACCTATTGCAACTCCTTTTAACGTATTATTCGTTAAGAAAACTATTATTGGTAACTCTTTATCTATTCCTAAAAGTTTTTCACAAAGTAGCTTTTGAATTTCTTGTTGATCTCCTTTGCAGATTATATTCGCATTATAGGATAAATATTTCCTAACGGAGTCGGCCACGCTTGCATTGCCAAATACTACAATCGTTATGTACTCTTTAATGTATTTTTGAGAGGATGAATTACCGCTAGAGCGCCAAATAGAATGGGTTAAGATCAGGTATGCGACGGTTATTATCGCACTTACTGCGACAACGATGGAAAATATGGTATGCTGATACCTCATAATTAACCTATTTCATTTATAAGTTTCCGAAGGAAGACTAAACTTCTCCTAATCGATTCGATGACATCGCGACCGGTTTCGTCTTCGACCGCCAGCCAGCCCTTGAAGCCGGCAGCTTTAAGCTCGGAGAGGTACTCGCGCCATGGCACGAGCCCTTCTCCGACTGTGGCTCGGCCTGTCTGCGGGTTGTGGTCTTTGGCGTGAGTGTGCGTGATCCACGGGCCCAGCAGCCTCACACCTCTAAGCACTTCTTCAACCCCGAAAGCCATCAGGAGGTTTGCTGGGTCGAAGTTGACCTTTATAGCGGGGCTGCTCAGGTCTTCTAGAAAGCTGCGTAGCACGCTAGCGGGCTCCATCCCCGTTTCGATGCAGAAGTACGCTCCCGCGTACTCGGCGCACCTAGCTACCTTCCCTAGCGACTCGAGCATCAACCTGTACGCTGGTGCCCTTTTATCCTCTGAGATTTTGCCGGGGTGAGCTGTCACGATTGGAGCTCCTAGCTCCGCCGCCATCTCTAAGACTTTGCAAGTTTTGGCGATGCGCTCCTCCAGCCCTTGTGGATCGTCAAAACCTCTCAACTGTGCACAGAAGCCTGAGATCTTAAGCCCATAGGACTCCACGAGATCGATTGCTCGACGCCTGCAATCCTGTCCGCAGCGGTCTGGGTCGAGGAGGCACGGGTGCCGCGGCCCGTAGTCCACCGCCCATAGCTGCACGCCCTCTGCCCCCATGCTCTTTACGGTAGCGAGCTGGTTCTCGAAAACCTTCCAATCCGTCGTGAGGCCCAGCGACCAGATCGTTACCCCTAGCCGGAAGCTCGCCACGCCCTTTGCTGCGGCACCTCGCTAAAAAGTCTTTCGCATAAAACCGGTTTTGTGCTAAAATTAAGACCCTGTACCAGTTATACTTGATTGTATTCAAAAAAGATTTCAATCATTCTTTTTCAATCTCTATATTTAATAATTTGGCTAAATCTTCGATTTCGCTCACCCAGTTTCCATAAACTAAAACTCTATGTAGACCGAAGGGGGATACCCATTCCCCGCCATGCCAGTTTTTCAGCATAACCTCTGCGTTTGATACCTTTAACTCTATTTTTGTTCTGCACCCTCTATTTATCTCAGGAGATCTTATAACTTCTCCCGTGGAAATTACAATCTTGTTTCCATCAATATATTCGACAACGGTCATCGGCGCTCCTATTTTATCAAATTTCACTTCCAAAGAAGCACCTTTATTATCTTCTGCGTGGCTTCTTATAAAATAGGGATACTCTCTTTCTCCATCCATTTTTATTGGCGCAACACAGTGAGCGTGGATTACCGTGCCTTGGGAAACATCTATTACAGGGTCGCTTATAAACGATGGGAGGCCTGTTAAACATTTGAGGACGTACATGGTGAATAGGGAGTAAACATCGCCTTCGCACGCGGCGACAGTGGATTCTTCACCGTTTATTAGCGAGAACCCGATGCAAGGATACGCTGGGAGCTTGCCCATTCCGAATAATGTTAGGCAGTCTATTGTTATGCAATTCGCCTTTTTATCTTCCATTAGCTTTTTCATAGCCAGATATAAACGGCAGCTTTTCACTATTTCCTCCTTGCTCGGCTCAACCACCCCTATAGCTTTACCTATGAATTCGCCTGCAACTTTTTCCGCATCCTCTTCTAGGATATTGTTGTAGTATTCTATCAGCTCTTCTGGTTTTACCAATAAAGCTTTGAAGTTGAATTTCTTTTCTAGTATTTCCTTTCTTTCTATTATATCTTTTCTAAATTCTGGTGCTACTAAGATGTAGCGCGTACCTTGGCTGATTTTCTTGAACGTGTAGAGGGTTCTAATCTTTCTAACCAAATCTTTAATATTACTTCCCATGAAAAGTACAACGTTTCTGCTCCTTCTCAAAGGATTGATTGACCATGTATGGCCAGCGTACATTTGCTGATAGAAAATCATAGGAATATTCTTTTCGAGAAGAATGTTCAGGCCGGGGGTTGCAAAGGAGAGAGCTACATAAAGTACTGCATCGCCGCTGCTTAATGTTTTAACAAAGTTGATTTCCTCGTCTGCTTCCGTGAAAGCTTGTATCTCGAGGTTTAGGTCTTTGGGGAGATTATCTTTAAGTTTTTCCAATTCATATTTAAATCTTTCTATTTCCTTTATTCGTTCATCTTTTTCAAAGAGATAACCCCAGGCAACGCTGGTGGCCGACAAGATCACCTTGATGTTCACGCCCCCTTCGAGGCTCACGGTTGGGAAATTAGCTTGAAACTACTTAAGTATTTCGCCTAAGTGCATAAACACCGCTAAGAACTCCCACGCGTTATAGCACGAGATGACATCAGAATAGTTTTTTAACCCTTAGCGTTTGTTGCGTGCCATCATCTGCAGCTTCCACGACGATAAAAGGCGCGCTGATCCTATCCAATTAATTGCGAGGTTTTATGGGCGGCGAGCTCCCGCTCGGGTATGGCTGCGAGCCGCTCACAGCTACGGGTCTTGTCTCGCACGCACCTCATCGTACAACTTATGCAGCAGTTTTAGCGCGGTTTCAACGATCATGTCCCCAGCTTCGGGTACCAGCATGTTCGGCCCTATCGTCGTCTCGTAGCTCCCCGACTTCTCGAGAGAGCCCTCCTCCCTGAAAGCCTTTAGCGTGGGCACGTACCCAACGTAGTCGTTGGCGAGCCCGCACACGAAGGTGTACTTGAACGGCGACTCCCTCTTGATTCTCAAACCGAACTCCACGAAGAACTCGCCGGGGAGCCCGACGATAGCCGCTTGATCGCCGAGAGCTAACGCTTGAACCCAAGTTTTAACGTATTTCGGAGCGTTCAGGAACTCGTCGAGCCTGGGGTAGAAGAAGTGCTTCAAGGCTAGGTGCCGCATGTTCACCGCTCTAACCTCGCCCCTCGCTAGCTTGGAGGCGAACTCGATCTCCGCTTCGGTGGGGAATCTCCTCGGAATCGCGATCTCCTCCATGGCAGCCGCGAGCTTCACGTCGCCTGCGAAGTCCATTTGGTTCCAAGCCCACACTGTCCTCGCCGCCAGGAGCGCGGCCACGCGCTCGGCGTGCCCCATGAACTTGTTCGCCTCCTTGTGCGGCCTCATCGCGTCGAACATTATGACGTCCCCGCTCGCCCCATTGGCCAGCATCGCCACGAACCGCTCGCCCCTTACGCGCTGCACGATATCAGCGTACAA
>Ga0080004_1120744_pt1 | contig 15717 bp, 30 predicted proteins | sample WasSprMetagenome_FD_69207 | JGI IMG/M metagenome (GOLD analysis project Ga0080004, IMG submission 69207) | Sulfidic aquatic microbial communities from Washburn Spring, Yellowstone National Park, USA - WS (SPADES assembly) (version 2) | ecosystem: Environmental > Aquatic > Thermal springs > Hot... | reverse complement strand
CCCATCGTACTCTAATGTATCTGAATGCTAGTTTTGTTATTGTGAAGAACCATATACCGGTTGAAGTAATGTTTTCCTGGTAGACTAGTGGCTTATAGTCACCGGTATCCTCGAACTTGCCCTCTATGTAAACTGAAAGAACGGGGTTAGTACCGCTCACGCCTGTGACTTTTAGTGCTATCTCTAAGACCGTGAAGTTAGACACGTCTATGTCTACTGTGTTTCCATTAGCTGACACGGTACCTCTGAACAACGTGGCTTTGCTCTTGTAGACGGCTTGTATATCACAAGGAGCCATGACCTCGTAGTTAGCGTTGTCGATTTTGAGATTGCTAGCTGAATCAAAGGTGAACTTATCAGTCTGAGACTTAATTGTAGATAACGCCACATCCAGGTTCTTAACGTAGCCTGATAGCTCAGCCCCCGCTGAGTCCTTTAAGACAGCTGAGAGCGCGAGCTCTGATAGTAGCCTCCTAGTTGCCGGGTCTCCGCTTGTCAACTCCTCTCTAATAGCCTGCCTTAACAGGTCTAGGAGTAGCCTCTTAGTCGCTGAGTCCCCGCTCGTCAACTCCTCTCTCAGAACATCTCTAACAGCCCTCCTCAGGTTTAACTCTGCTACCTGGCTCAACTACTCCACCCTCACGATCTCGCACTCTCCGAACCTTCCCTCTCTAGGCTCCTTCACCCTCATTAGTGCACAGTTGACTGGCTTAGGCGCCGTAATAGTGTTCAGCTTCTTGGACTCATCGATCTCCCTGACTACTCCGTGAGTCCTGCAGAGGTACCTGGGCACGGCGGTCACCTAGTTGGCCGCGCCGGGATCATTGCCCTAGTCATCTCAACTAGCCTCTCCTTGGCGTAGCGGAGGAGCGGCATGTAGAACTCCCTGAGTAACCTGTCAGTTAAGAGCACGTCGTGCGTTAGCTTGGACACGTAGACATCCGTGTCCGTGTAGTTGTAGACGCTTATCCTGTAAGACCTCCTCAAGACGAAGTACTGGCCGAAGCTCACCTTTGTCTCACCTGTTAGCACCACGCCCCCCGGGGTCACTGGGTTATCGTCAGCGTACACGTAGACGACTATGTCTGGGCTGTAGTAGTTTGAGGAGATCACAACGTAGCCGCTCACGCAGTTCCACCCCCTCGCTATTGAGACAACCATGTCTGTGATGTAGCCGGCTGGGCAGAGCCACGCAACCCTCGAAGTCGAGAACATCACCTCGGCCTCGAAGCCCGCCACCATTATCAGCTTCTGCAGCGCCTCTGGGTCTAGCAGTATTGAGAGTATGGTCTGCGGCTCCCTCCGCTCCGGCGAGAGGTACTCTAGTGCCCTGCGAGCCGGGGCCGGTAGCTCAGCCACTAGCTCACACCCGCCTCAACCCTGCTGAACAGGTCTTCTCTCTCAGCCACAGCCCTCTCCTCGCTGGTCAACTCAAGCCCCCACATCACCTTCTCCGTGATCGTCAGCCTCCCGAGCCCGTAGACGAGCCTAGCGTAGTAGTCTCCCGTAGCCCTCACGTCTAGCTCAGCTGTGAGGTTGTCTAGTGCCACTACTCTGACTGGTGCATCGTAGCTGAGGGAGGGGAGGCAGTAGAGGTCTAGCGTCATGACCTCCACGTCGTCTCTAATAATCCTCAGGTACGCTGAGCCCGGAGAACCCGGCCTACTCGCCGAGACCGCGAGTAGAACAGCCTTCTTCCCCCTCGGAACGCTCAGCTTAAACACCATCCCAGAGGCCGTGAGCTTAGCTGCAGCAGTGTACAGCTCCTCGACGCCGGCGGAGAGGTTCAGTGGCTCAGGGGTTCTGAGGCTCAGTAGGCGGGCTATCTCAAACCTCCTCGCCAACTCCTCCTCGCTAGGGGTTAGCCTCGCACCCAGCATCACCTTCAACGCGACAGTGGGCTTTAAGACCACTACTCTGTGCCTGAACTGGTACGCTGTGATAGAGTCCGGGGCGGTGAACTTCAAAGTGGCGTACCTGGTGGCGGGGATCTTAATTGACTCCTCGAAGTCTAATCCCCTAGTGCTCGCCAAGTTGTCTAGTTCAACGATGTCAGCGTACTCGTCTACGCTTAGGCGGAAGACTAGCCCGTCAACCCTGCTGAAGCTCAAGCCCTGAATGACAATTATGTATGGTGCGAAGCCAGCGTACTCTGCAACCCTGTTCTCGCCGGCAACGAGGTCTACTGGCACAGCTGATATGAATGCCTCTGGTGGGTACTTAGTGGCCTTCCTCACATCTACCTCTACTCCCATAGCTCACCGCCTCCTCCTAGTCAAGAAGTAGAGTAGTGCTGCTATTGCCCCTCCCGCCCCAGCTGTGATCGCCACGTCTCTCAGCGACACATATGTGAAGCCCCCAGTGTACTCTCTCCCAGCCTTGATCTCCGGGACTACTAGCTTGTCCCCGTAGTAGAGGTCTACTGTTGTCACTCCATCATGCATGCACTTCACAGTGACAGTCCTCACTACGAAGCCCGACTCTGAGACTGTGCAGACTGGCTCATTGTAGTCGTAGTCCGGCTTCTCCCCGATCTCCTCTGTCCAGTCCTCGAAGCCGAATACGCTCGGAGCAATCGACATGTACTTGCCGGGTGCCACGCTTATCCTCCTCCCATCCGGCAGGATTAGCCAGTCATACCCCTTCCTGACCCTTGTATTCCTAACGTATATGTTGAATAATTTGAGGTTGACCAGGGCTCTCACCCGTGTCTGGCTCTCACAGCACGCCTTAAATACTCGGCGTTTAAGTAATTAGATAAGGTGGCTGGAAGTGGCGAGGAGGAGGTACATTCAGAAGAAGACTACTGTGACAGTAGACGCCTCAGTACTAGTGGAGCTCAAGGCTCTCAAGAAGTGGAGTGGTGAGCCACTAAACAACGTGGTGAAGAGGCTCATAGAGCACTACAAGAGAACCGGCTTCCTCTACGGGTACTAGGGGAGGAGTGTTTAAAAAAGAGTTCTAGTGGAGAGGGGTCTCTAGGGGTCTCTAAGCTGGAGCAGGGTACTCTGTCGTAGGGATGTACGTTAGTAATAGTAGATCCTTGGTGGTTATCGCAACGTTGTTTCCGAGTAGGACTGTGACGGGCATTTATCTCACCTCAACACGAACTTCACTCCGTAAACGTGTACCTCCACTCCATTGGCTGGTATGCTGGTACCGGTGTCTATTACCTGCACTCCTCCCTTTACTCCGTGGAATAGGAATGGCTTAGGCAGGAAGACTGGCCCAGGCCTCTTAACCTTGTCGTTTGTGGCTGTGTCATAGTACATTGCCGGGTAGAAGTAGTTTACGTCTGGTAGAGGGGCAATTGGGTACTCTGGTGCTGTGAGCCTGCCGGTCACGAATAGCCTGAGTGCCTTGCTGTTGCTGTGGGGTATTACTCCCAGCGCGTTCACGAGGTAGGCCTCGCTCTTCTCGACTAGGTTCCATGAGAGGTTCATCCAGCTCTCAGCTACTCCCCCGGTGATGTAGTCGAAGTCGTACCACTGGTTCGGGGTTGTTGCCTTGGCGTTCCTAGCGTACGTTATCCATGGGAGTACCTGTGGCTTCTCCTGCTTTAACCCGCCGGGTAGCTCATCCCATGTTTCAAGTGAGACTGGTACAGCCCTCTTAGAGTACACGTCTCCGTCTAGTGTAATAGAGGCGTCTACTACTGGTGCACCTACTACCTCTACTAGCTTGCTGGCCCCTACTACTCTCGCAGCTTTAACAATGATCTCCCAGGTGTCAGTGCTTGTTAGTGAGTCCTCTGCCACCACTTTAACTCCCAGTGTCTTGCCGCGGGCGATCTTTGGGCAAGTAGCCTCCCAGGCGCTGGGAGTCCTCCCAGTTACCGGCCTGTGGAGGTATGGTGCTCCAAGGTTCACTGCTACGCCGGGGTATGTTGGGGACTCGTAGGGGGCCATGACGCTGTTGATCCTGATAGTTGAGAACTCGTCTCCATCGTACATTAGTGTGACATACTTCAGCTTCTTAACTGTGCCAGTCGCCGTGTCCACTGGCGGCCTAACCTCGACTCTGAATACCTCTAAGACCTCGTCTGGCGCCGTAGTGTAGAGGTTCGCCTTCCACTCAGCTCCAGGCGACAGTGGACCAGTCCCCTTAGCCCTCAACACTATTACTGGATCCCAGACAGTGGACACTCTCACACACCCACTCCTAGTACTCTGAGTCAGCATATATATAGGTAAGTCACCACTCTAAACAACAGGTGTCTAGTTGAGGAGCAGGAGCAAGGGGAGAGTAGTAGTGAACACAACCCCGGAGCTATACGAGAGATTCTACGCCGTGAGAGCAGAGGCTAGGAGGCACTACAGGATGTGGAGCATGACTAACAGGAGGTTCCTACAGCTACTACTAGACACACTAGAGGAGAAGATGAATGAGGAGAAGATGAAAAAAGCACTCAAAGCGTACTGAAAAACAAGTCGAGGACTCAGTGTGGGTGTCTCTCTTCACGGGGTCTGTGATAGCCCTAGTCATCACGTGAGCCACAATTTTGGGGTTCACAACACTAGCCCAGCGAAGAAGCACACAAGCCCAGCTGTGACTGCAGCTGTCTTTGGTGCTGGTGTCTCCTTAGTGTACTTCGCCACGCTCGGTGTCAGGAAGTAGGCTGTTGCTGCTCCTAGCACTGCTAGTCCAATTGCCTTCTCTAGCCCCGGCGATGGGTAGTTGTATGATACCTCGTATGTCCTCCCGCACTTTGGGCACTGCACTACTCCCTGGTGGGCGAAGAGCCTGTAGCCGCAGCTACACGTGAAGACTGGGTAGTTGAAGCCCATCTCCCTCATCTTCACGTACACCTCCTCGAAGACCTGGGCGAACGCCTCTGCTCTGGGAGTATTAACTGGGACGTTAAAATACTCGTGCATGTGGTGTGCGAACTCGTGAGCAGTAACCCTCTCAACGAGGTCTAGTGGGAGGTTAGCGGGTAAGTGTATTACACCGTTGAGGTAAAACGGCCTATCATAGTCCCCAACAACCACCCTCGGGGCTGGGACGCCGAGCTTCCTAGACAGCTCACCTACGACTCTGAGAGCCCTCTCGAGCACAGCACTCAAGTCCCCCACCACTATAAGCGTGTAGGTGAAGAAGCTAATATGGCCGCGACTTCTCAGTGGCTCTCTTTGAGAGCTCTACGAGCCTGTTCAGGAAGCCCACTATTGCCCTGGTTATGTTCGGGTATGCCCGCGTGAACTTGTAGAGCTTCTCGAGGCCGCACTCCCTCGCGAGCTCTACTACCTCCTCGTACTTTAACTCACCCCTCCTCGCAACCCACCCGACGACTGCGCCAATTGCGAAGCCGGCTACTCTAGCCCTCCTAGTAGCCTCTAGTAGCCTCTCAAAGGTGAGCTTCTCTGGGTGCTCCTCGAAGTAGTCTAGTAGCTCCTGCACGCTGTGGAAGCCGAGCTCCTCGGCGAGCCTCCTGAGCTGAGGCTCAACTATGTCGCTGAGCAGGGTGTCTTCAAGTGCTAGTAACGCTACTCTGCTGTGCTTCCTGCACACCTCGCTCACTGCTCTCACCGCTCAGTCGCTCAATCCTCTCCTCGACAGCCCTCACTACTTCTCCACCGCTACTCCCCCTCAGGAACTCCCTGATCGCCCTGAGGGCCTCTAGTCCGAGAGCAGCTGCCGACTCCCACTTCTTTGCCTCAGCCTCCTTTATTCTCACCTCTCTCTCAAGCCTCCTCTTAAACCACTTCTTGAGCCTGAGCTCCCTCTCCCTGATGATCCTGTTCACCTCGTCCCACGTGAGGGCCTTGGGCTTCAACTCGTAGCCCCTCATCTCAGCTACTCTCCTAAGCTCATCGTCCGGTATCTCGTGGACTGGGGGCTTCTCGCCCGGCTTTACTACTCTGAATCCGAGTGCACTGAGGGTCTCAGCTAGAGCTGTAATAGCGTCCTTGAAGTCGCTCAGCTGAGTTGTGACTGCTTTCAGCGGGTTGCTGTGCTCTGGCGGAGTGCTGGGCCTGCTCGAGAGCTCCTCGATCCTCCTCTTCAGCACTGAGACCTCCTCGCTAATCGACTTCACAGTCTCAGTTACAGTGCTCGTGAATGACTCAAGCTCCTCTCTCGTCTTAGCCTCCCTCATCTGCTGTATTTGCTCGTTGAGCTTGTCAATTCTCTCAAGCAGCTTCTCGACCAGTTGCTGACTCTGCTGGTCGCTACTTAGGAGTGCCCTGATCGTCGCCAGGCCTCCAGCCAGGCTCATCATTTGCCTCTGGAACGGATCTGTCGAGAGCTGCTTGAGTAGCGCGTAGCCCAAGACTGGCGCAATAGTCCTCTGCATTTGCTCAGGCATCTTCCCACTGGCCTCACCAATAGTCGCCACCGTGGAGACCGCCTTTGAGACCTCGTCCTCGCTCATGACTTTGTTGAGCCACTCTAGTGCTAGTTTAGCGTCCTCCTCGCTCACACTCAGCCTTTGTGCAAGCGTTTTAACTAATCCCTCGCTCAACCGGGATCACCCCTTAGACTCCCCCCTACTCTGCACAGCTACAGCCTCCTGTAGTTGAGGTGCTTCGAGAGGTATCCTGGTTAATGCGTGTATGATGTTCGCCTGCATCAGCGTGTTAACGTATTCTTCCTGTAGATTGTACTTTGATATCAGCATCTCAGCCATGTTGAGCTTGAGTGTTAAGTCGTCAACGGTTTTCTTCAACCCTGCACTGACTGCTGAGAGCACTCTTATCACGTTCTCCAGTTGCTGAATCCTCTTATCTCTCTCCACTATAGCCTTAACTGCGTCAGCGCTCGCCTCGATCATTGCTGCGAGGTGTCTTCTAACGAACTCCTTAAACCTGTCTGGGTCGTCAAACTCCTCGACTTTTCTCAAAATGTCCTTTGGGTCTATCTTTGCGTATTGAAAAGCCATCAGCATTGACTCAAAGCCGAGGTCAACTAGTACAGCTGTGAACCACGACCTCTTCTCGCTGAGCTTCTCAATTGTCTCAGCGTACTCTCTCCCCAGTGCTTTTAAGACCTCGCTTATCCCTGTCCCAATAAACCTCCTCGTCTCCTCGGATTTAACCTCCTTCTTCAATGCTGGTGTGAGTTCTTTTTCTCTCACGTCTTCTGCTAGTCTTCTAGCCTCAGTTATGATCTTGTTTCTCAGCATGTGTGCGTACTGCCTAGTGATCCCGCAGAGCTTAGCCAACTCGCTAGAAGTGAGATTTGGATTCTTAGCGAAGTGTGTCTCAACGCACTCTCTCGCAGACACAGCAGCCATGTACTCACCGTTTTCAGCTATGTGTAAAACGCGCTTATATCTGCTATTGAGCCTACTCATTGAAGAATCAACTGCAAGTTGCTATGTAAATTGACTCGCAGAAACCGCCTCACGGATTTTACATCTGACCTCCTCCCCGCCCTAAAGGGCGAGGGTTCCCTTTAGGGGGTTCATTGGTTCCCCGCATCTATTCGGGTTTACATCTGTAACGTAAATTGACAAGCGGGGATCTCTGCGGAGAGCTCACATTGTCTAGTGACAGTCAAGTATCGTTAATTGACAACTGTCAACTGACAACACAGTGTGTAAAATTAGATCAGAGTTTACACAGCAAATTTCAATTGCAAATATAAACATTAGACACTTGACAACTAGAACACGCGTTAACAGCGACATTGTCAAATCTAAACGCATCAAGTTGCTTGATTTAACCACGCAGGATCAAGCCCAGCTGAGCTTAAAAAGCTTGAAAGCCATGGTGATCGCGTAATACGCGAACAGGGGTTTAAAAGCAATAGAAGTTCAATAGACCAAAGCCTTTATAAGGGGCTTTTTCTAAAAATAACTCTAGAAGCCCATCTAGATGTCCACGGGATTCCCCGTGGGCTACTAGCCCACGGAGAGTCCCGTGGGAGAAAGGGCCCCCGGGCGATGTGGTCTGCTCAATGACCCGCATACCCCGAAGGGGTATGCGGGAGGGGTCTCCACCCCCAAGGAGACCCGCCGGTCTCGACCCGGTAAGAGCCGAAGGGGGGGATCCGCGGGGATGCCACACCCCGGAGGCTCCCGCGGAGATGAGCCCCCGTTTTGGCCCGGCGCACCCCTATAGCACGAGGGGTGCTAAGGGCCCCCTACGCTACGAGGGGGCCGGCCGGGCGGGGGGGCTGAAGCTCGGGGGCACTCTCCTCTTTCCTCTCTCCCTTCTCGGGGGGTAGAAGAGGGGGTATCATGAAGGCGGGTAGAGTCATCTTCGGAAATCCACACGTCTATATTGAGCTAGGGAACATGCTGATAAAGATCCCGCGAGAAAAAGTCACTAGAATCGGCAGACAAGTAGTAGTGTGGATATCCGGCAAGCCACTAGTCTTCGAGCTCTAATCTTTTCTCTCTTTTCCTCTTTTTCCTCTTTTTCGGGGGTGGATCGTGGAGGTAGAGGTAATTTATAAAGAGGTGAACAAAGAGATAAGAGTCGCTAAAGAGGGAGAGCCGGTGTACGAGATCATTGAGAAGTGTTATGACAGCCCGTTGACCTTCCGCGGGCAGCCGGACGTCTATGGCCATTTCATTCATCATGTCTGCGCGCTAGAGGGGCAAGACGCAATATATATTATCTCCACGTGGAACCCGGCGCCCGGCTACAGCTGGGAAGAAGTGGTAGTCACGAAGATAAAGATCCCAGTGTAACCTCCCCCTCTTTTTTCTCTCTTCCCTCTTTTTCGGGGGGACTATGAAGGTCAAGCTTGTACCAGTAGATCTAAACGACGTCAGAGTGTATGGCAAGTTCGTAAGTAAAGAGGACTTCGAAGACGTCTTCGAGAACTACGAAGACATCTACAAGTTCTTCGAGAGCGAGGTCATCCTCTGCACCATAGTTGACTTTTTCAACAAGAGAGCGTACATAGTCACAGTATCGTCAGCAAGCGCACAGATCACCACGCTGACGGTGTGGACGTTCGAGATCGAGTGATCCCCTCTCCTTTTTCCCCTCTTCCCTCTTCCCTTTTCTCGGGGGTGTAGGAGTTGAGAGAGTTGGTGAAGAAAATCGTCATGCAATATATCAATCTTAAGCCAACTAGGATATCGCTGAGGCTGTTGTGGGATAAAAACAGCTCGCTGATCACCATTGACGAGAAGACTGTTGAAGTCGAGGAGATCATAAGCTTCAGTAGCTTCGCCGACGGCGTAATTGACGCCTTTAGGGAGATCTACGGTGAGCTCGAGCTGATTCCAGTAAATCTAAGAACTGACATTTACCGAAACAGCAAAATTACAATAGAACTCTACCCGACAGGCAGTCTCTCTAGGTTTGACATCTACATCCAATATCATTAGTATGGAGCACTTCAAGCAATCTAAGTAACTCTTTTTCCTCTTTTTCGGGGGGTAAAACTATGGGCGTCGTGTTTATTGAGAGAGACGAGATTGACGAAGTGTTTAAAAAACTAATTGACGTTTGGATAAGTGTACTCGATGAAGCTGAGAAGAGACTTAATGTCGAAATATTAGATAGCGAATTAGACGAAGTCGAAGTGTTCTCCACGCCGGGTTACAGAGTAAAAGAGGTAGTTGTCAAGGCGTTCACAGACAGCAGAACACTCCGCATACCAATCGCCAAGCTCAAATATTACGACGATGCAGTTGAAGCAGAAATATACAGCGTTGAAAAAGCATTGAGCGAAATCTACTAGCCTATTTTTCTTTTTCGGGGGATGTTGTATGGCTGAGAAGACTGTTTGCATAAAGCATAGAGATGAATGGGGGAACTATCACGACTACGTTTACGTTAAAAACGACATTGTAGCGTATGTGAGAGTCAGTTCACCTGAGCCACCGTTCGGATATAGAAAAGTATATATGGTGACGTATGATAAAAAAGCGATCTGGATCACTAGCAATGGAGCTCAGTCATATTGCGGAGAAGTAGACGCGAGCGATCTTGAAGCAAGAATATTGGACATGTTGAAAGCAGGTGCAGTAGCATACACATACAAGTTTCCGAGACCAGTAAATCCATACGTGTTCAAGATCCAGTTCACTAACTTAGAGGTTGAAATCGAAGTCGAGGACTACGAGGGGTTTAAAAAAGTGATGCCAACGCTGTACGCTAAAATGAGAGAGTACTTCAAGAGATATCTCAACGTTGAGTTACCGTGATCTCTCTCTTCCTTTTTTTCCGGGGGTGAGACTGTGCCTAGGAGAAAGTCTAAGTCCAAGGAAGAAGTAAGACCCGAGGCTCAGCCTACTACACCGCCCACTCCGCCTGTTACTGTAGAGAATTACGTTATTAAGGAGGCTACGTGGGAGGAGTTTAAGAACTTCACTCCTCAGAGGAGGGAGAGACCTAAGAGCAAGCTGAGAAAAGTCTACGAGATGGCTATGGGTGGCAAAGTAGTGAAGCTCGAGGGCCTAACGCGGGCACAGGTCAGAGCAGTGCTAGCAGCCGTGAACCTGTGGAACTACATGGAGAAGGAGATAACTGGTAGAGCACCAGTACAAGTCAAGTACGACATGAAGGCCGGAGTAGTGTACTTAGCGCCAGCCGAGAAGCCCACTGAGAATCAGTAAACTCTCCCCCTCTTTTTTCGGGGGATTTAAATGAAGATCATTATTAAGCCGGGCAATGGGACACTAGAGGTGAGCATACCCGATATCGCGGTTAAGACGAGGGCTCTGAGAGTTATCATTGAGCTAGACGACTCAGTAGCCGAGGTCACGCCTGCAAACGGCTCAGTCAAATTGAGGACTCCGAGGGGGGAGTACTACTTGAGGAGTGTGAAAGTAGCAGTTAGAGACGTGTTCAGCGTTGAGGAGAAGCCCCCGGAGGTAATCATACACAGAGCAGTATACGTGTACTAGGGGGTGGCGTGTGAGAGCTGAGTGCTCTAAGAGCGTTAAGTTGCCCGGAGGCTTCACCTACACTGTTAGAGAGGCTAGAGATGACTACGAGTGCTTCTTCTGCAGTAGAGTAATACCCAGAGGAGCAGTGTACGTTGAGGAGAGGTTCTCCACTGTCGTGAGGCGCTACCACTACGAGTGCTTCAACAGAGTAGTAGAGGGGACTAGTGCAGGAGTGAGAGTTGTTGAGTCGCCGAGCGGAGTAGTAATCTGCAAGTACACGTAGCTCTTTTTCCCCGCCTCCTCGGGGGGTGAGAACCCATGTCAAATCCCCAAACCCAAGCCCCAAAGCCTTTTTTAAATGCACCCATCTATACTCGTGAAGAGCTTGAAAGAAAGCTGAGAGAGCTGAGTAGGAGAGTTGAGCGTGTTAGAGAGCTACTAGACAACGCTGTTAGAGCAATAAGCGACATACACGACATCTTCTACTTCAAGCTGTATGTGAGAGACGAGATACTGGAAAAGCTGTGCGACGCTGAGAGCCAGCTAAGAGACGCAGTCTATGATGCAATTGACAGTGCAGTAGTCGAGTCACTAAAACTAGACGTAGACATAGAGAAGTATGAGAGAGAGTACGGAGTAAAGTTCTCATACTATAGCGAACGCTATCTAGGAGTAGTAATGTTAAAGGAAAATGAGACAGTAAAGCCGGTCGTAGTGTGGACAGACTACAAGGTAGTGGACTACTACGAGGGTGAGCCCAACCCCTAACCTCTTTTTTCTTTTTCTTCCTTTTTCGGGGGGTGAGGAACCGTGTCTAAACTCGAGTCTCAAACCCAAACCCTACGTAGTAAGAGGCTAGTCTGTATTGAAGAGGAGTTGTTTGAGAGGGTTAAGAGGCTACTGGAGGAGTTGAAGCCCACGCTACTGGTGGAGGCTACTGAGTCCGCGCCTGTGAAGCCAGCTGCTGTCGCGTCACCGTCTCTCAGAGAGATGATACTCGGCGTTATGAGGCCCGGTGAGAGGTACGCTGCTGACAAGGTCGTTAAGCTGATAAGGGAGAAGTATGGAGTAGAAGTTGAGAGGAGGAGAGTCGTAGACTTAATGGGCAAAATGCACCAGAGAGGCCTACTCTTAAAGCTGGAGGAGGGCGTTTACACGCTGCCACAGCCGCGCGAGAGACTTGAGAAGTCTGCGCCCGAGATAATACTCAGCGTGATGGAGCCTGGAGAGAGGTACACGCGAGACGAAATATACAGGCTAATCGCGGAGAAGTACAGCGTAGAGCCCCCTAGTGGAACAGTGGACTCAGCACTCTCAAGGCTAGTCAAGAGCGGAAAGCTGAAGAGGACTAGTCGAGGAGTCTACCAGCTCGCAGGGTGAGCAGAGTGAAGTACAAGCAGGCAATAATAGACATAGTCTACGAGAAGGGCTGCATCACGAGGAAGGAGATACTGAGGCTCCTCCGCGAGAGGATCAGAGAGCTCAGCGAGAAGTCAGAAGACTACGCAGAGTTCATAGTTGACAACACACTGAAGAGGCTAGTAGAGAACGGAGTAATAGTGAAAAAGAACTGGGGAGTCTACTGTAAGCCGTAGTCTCCTTTTTTTCACTCTCCTCTTTCTCGGGGAGAGGTTTATGAGGGGGTTTTGTGAGTCACAATTTTGGGGGTCTGAATCCCAATTTTGGGGTGATGCCTGTGAGCGAGAAGAGAGAAGGGGAGGCTGAGGAGTTGCTCATTTGCCCCAGGTGTGGTGGTAGAGTGAGCTATGTGAGTGTTGAGCACAGGGGTGAGAGGGCGTACTACTACTTCATCCACTACGTTAGAGATGGGAAGAAGAGGAGGAAGAGGAAGTGCTACATTGGCCCAGTAGACGAGTACGAGAAAGTGGAGAAGTTCGTCAAGCTAGGCTTAACAAGCATCTTGAAGCTGGACTTCGTGAGGGTTGTTGAGAGGGCTGTAGAGAACTTCACTGAGGCAGCTAAGAGGGCTACTACGAGAGAGCTCCCCAATTACATTGAGAAGACGAGGGAGATGAGAAAGGTGTTTAAGAGGCTCACAGAGAGGCTTGAGGAATTAGAGAGAGAGCTCACCAATATACTGCAGCTATCGCAGAGCACTAATTAAAGCTTACGTCAGCACTTACGTCTCTGTGCTACTATTAGAGGCATGTTTATTTTCCGCTCTTGGTTTTTCTCTGCTTTGGTGGTGTTGTTTGAGTGCTATTTACAGGTGTGGCTTCGCCTTCGCGCGGCCAGCGGTAGTGTACGCTTGCAGGGAGTTTGAGGCTAAAGTCCACTTATCCTGCACCTTGGAGTCGGGGACTGGGCCGGGGTACGTTGACTTAGCTGGTGCCCCAGTTGACTGGTACCTAGACGGCAAGTACATTGGCACAGTTAAGACAGATGGCCTCGGCTGGAGCTGGAACAGGCTACACGTAGCTGAGCCGGGAGCACACGTCGTCAGAGTAGTGTTCAGGGGTCTAACAGTAGACGGCAAAGTGTACGGGGCCACCGCAGCCGACTTCGTATTTCCAGCCTCACCCCTGCCTCCGGCTCCACTGGCGTCAGCGGGGAGAGTAGTGCTCAGCTTAGCCGGGGTAGCACTGATCTCAATTGGAGTGGCAACGGGGTTGAAGAAGTGAAGCACAGGATCCACAGGCTCATAGACAGGCTGGTGCTTGGGAGAGAGCACGGGGACGTCCACAGGTGGATGGATGAGCCGGCGAGATACCTCGGAGAGAGGCACAGGTCTCTGCGACACACTCCGCTAGAAGTCCTCCTAAAGTACTGGGACAACCCCGAGAAGGCCCTGTCAGGCCTACTACACATATTAGCAGACAAGGCGGAGAGTAGAGTGAGGAGGTGGAGGAGGTGCCGTGGAGGATAATCAACGGCAAGATAGTCTACGTGCCGCCAGAGAAGGAGATGTGGGCGCCTGAAAAGCCCAAGAAGAAGAGGGGGAACCCGCGTAGTGGGAGAGTCTCGGGCACGGGCCCCTGCGGGATTGGAGACGACATAGAGATAGTCTAGGCTGAGAGATTGAGCGAGGCCTGGTGCGACTGGAGGGTTGTCGGAGGCTACAGGGTAGTCTACTGCAGAGAGTGGAAGCACCTCGAAGAGCCCCTCCTAGGCCTGGGTAACGAGACCGTAGGCAAGAGGGTGATAACCTACACCATACCCCCAGACACCGTTAGGTTCCCCAAGGGCAGGTCTATCACCACGTGCCCCGGCGCGACGCCGTGGTGTAGGCTGAAGTGCTACGCCAAGAACCCGGCTAAGAGGATATCGTGGCCGAAGAACGTCTCCAAGTACGCCTCGAACCTCGTGCTCTTCTTCGAGGTGGGCCCTGAGAGGTTTGCAGAGTTGCTCGTCGAGAAGATCAAGAGGGTCCAGAGGAGGTACAACATGCTTAAGATCGTCAGGGTGCACGTAGCTGGGGACTTCTTCAGCGATGAGTACGTCGAGGCGTTCAGGATCGTCGCAGAGTCGCTCCCCGACTACCAGTTCTACGCGTACACTAGAAGCTGGCTCATACCTGAGCTCGTGCCAAGCCTCGAGCGGCTTAAGAGGCTCTCCAACTTCGTAATCTACGCCTCTACAGACCCCGACACAGGGCCCCCGCCACCCGGCTGGCTAGAAGCCTGTTGCGTAGACACCAAGTACAAGCCTGGCTTCAAACCCTACACGAAGACCATTAGGTGTAGAGGCGAGGTCGCAGATCTCTACTGCGAAGACTGCAAGATCTGCATCTACGGCAGAGCATCAGTCCACTGGGAGAAGATCATATGACGGCCGAGAAGCCCCCTGAGAAGCCCGAGGAGGTCAAGAAGAAGCTCGAGGATCTCAAGAGGAGGCTGAGAGACCTCAGAGTGAGGATCGAGAGGTGGGCGATGCTGAAGATAAGCGACGTAGCCGAGATGAACGCTGTGTACAGGGAGATAGGCGAAATCCTCAGAGAGCTCGCGAAGCTCAACCCGAACCCAGAGGCTGAGTCGCTTAAGAGAGAGGCTGAGCGACTGAGAGAAGCTGTCAAGGAGAGGATGAAAGAGATAGGCTACGACCCTGAGGCGCCTAGAGAGGTCGTTGAGAAGAGGAGGCGCTTCGAAGACTACATCAAGAGCAAGGTGCCAGGAGTCTACAGGTTCGACTGGACCGGCACCACCTTGAGGTGTAGAGTCTCCTACTACGTCAAAGTCGAGAAGGAGCTACTAGACGTGTTGAAAGAGCTTGGAGCGGTAGTCGAGAGGGTAGCCGAGGCGGGGCCACTAAGAGTGGCTTACGTAGACTTCTCCAAGGCCAAGCTACCGCCAGTGGTGCCTGAGGAGGTGGAGAGGAGGTGGAGAGCGATGGTGGAGCACGCCAAGAGGTTTACAGAGGAGCTTATAAAGCTGTACGTGACGAAACCCGAGAAAGCTCTTGGAGTGAGAATGGCGTTGGAGAGAGCTCTAAGAGATGTCGAGAGCGACGTGAAGGAGTTTCTCAGGGTTGGCAAGCCCGAGCTAGCCGAGGAGGAGTTCAGGAGGGTCTTAGAGGAGGTCGCTAAGACGGTCGTCTCCATCGCCCCGAAGGCCAAGGAGCACCCCGAGGTGCAAAGGCTCCTCCCCGAGCTTAAGAAGCCGCCTGCGCCTCCAGCCCTGCCCCCAGCTCTCCCGCTTCCAACCGAGCTCCTCCCGCCTGAGCTGTGGACAGCCGCGATGAAGCCTCCAGGTCTCGGGAGAGAGGCTTGGAAGTGGGCTAGGTTCCTCGCCAAGCTAGAGAGGCTCACCATGGCTAGGTACACTGCCATGGTCCCGAGAATCCAATGTAAAGAATTGAAAGTTATTACATCTGTTGTAGAGTATCAAGTCATACTTTAGGGTCATTTTGAATCCAATGTAAAGAATTGAAAGGCGTACATCGCGCTCGCCTCGATCCCGCTGGCGTTC
>Ga0080004_1142679_pt1 | contig 15721 bp, 29 predicted proteins | sample WasSprMetagenome_FD_69207 | JGI IMG/M metagenome (GOLD analysis project Ga0080004, IMG submission 69207) | Sulfidic aquatic microbial communities from Washburn Spring, Yellowstone National Park, USA - WS (SPADES assembly) (version 2) | ecosystem: Environmental > Aquatic > Thermal springs > Hot... | reverse complement strand
GGCACTTGTCATGGTCCTCCACCCCGCATCTCAGGTGGAACCTGTTGCACCTCCTCTTCCCCTCCAGGTCCCTCTCTGGCTCCTCCTCTGGGCAGGGGACGGTGGGGAGCCTGTACTCTATTCCCTTGCACAGGGCGTCCAGCTCCCTGAACACGTCCTCGGGCTTGAACTCCATCTCCCTGGCCATCTCCGCCAGCACTTCCCACCTCTTCTCCTTCTGGAGCGCCTGCCTGAGGAACCTCCTCAGGTGCTCCCTCTCGTCCTCCAGCACCTTGGCGGGGTCCACGCCGTACCTCTTCGCCAGCTCCAGCACCCTGGACTTGCTGACGATGCGGAAGGGCTTCCTCCCCACGTGGGTGACCTTGAAGCCGAAGGAGTTCGCCATGATTCTGGAGACGGCCTGGGAGTTCATCCACTTCTTGTCCTCGTCCGCCTCCAGCAGGGTGTGGACCACCTCCTTTATGCGGGTGTGGGAGAGCAGTCCCTCGTCCTGCTCCCAGCCCTTCGTGAGGAGGATGAGGGCCTCCAGCACCTTTATTTCCCTGTAGGACTGGTCCTCCTCGTTGAGCCAGGAGCACTTCTCCGCCGCCAGCTCCTTCATCTCCTGCAGGAGGGAGGGGTCGATTGCGGACGCCAGGGCGAAGATGGGGGACCACAGCTCCCTCTGCCTGCCGTGCAGCCCCTCGGGCTCCAGGCTCTCGTAGACCTCCCTCACCCTCCTGAAGTTGGTCATCGCCCAGGCGTAGAGCCTGTCCCTGAGCCTCTGCCAGCGGGGGTCGTCGTCCTTCAGGTCCCTGTCCGCCACGGGGGAGTTCGTGCGGACCATCACTATGGGTATCGCCCTGTCCGCCAGGATGTCCTCCACGCCCTTGAAGGTGACGAAGGCCTTCGGGCTCCAAATCTCGAAGGACACGGGGTGTATCCCCTTGCTCGTCTTGTCCGTCCTGTAGACCTTCTTTCCCTTCCTGTAGCCCGCCCACAGCAGGTTCTTCTGAATCTGCTTCGCCTCCCTGCTCTCCAGGGCGTGGGCCTCGTCCATCAGTATGGTGCTCCTCGTGGCCTCGCACAGGCGGTAGATGGAGCTGTCGGAGATGTCCGCGCTGTTGATGGCGTTGAAGGCCACCAGGCTCAGGAAGTCCAGCACCTTGCTCTTCCCCGACCTCTTCAGGCCCGAGAAGGACAGGTAGGGGTAGGTGCGGAAGACCACGAAGACGTAGGTCCCCATAATCCAGATGGCCACCAGTTTGTACTCCCTCTCGTCCTGGAACTCTATGTGCTCCTTCAGCAGCTGGAGCAGCTCCTGGTACACCCCGTCCCCATTCTCCCTCCCTTCCAGGTATGCCCTGATTCCCTCCTCGGACCAGCGGTACATCACGGCGGGGGATGCCCTGAGTATGTACTCCCCCATCTGCCCGTTGTCGTAGGGGTCGAGCACCCTCCTGTCCGAGGTGACCAGGTGGTGGTCGTACACCCCATCCTCCTTCGGGAGGTTCGCCCCGAACCAGAGCTTTCCGTCCAGGTAGTCTATCGCTGGGTGGACGAACTTGACCAAATCACACCACCTCCAGGACGTTCCTCTGCCTCATCCCTTTCCTCTTCTCCTCCTTTTTACCCCCCCTCTCGCACACCCTGGCGGCGCACTGGGTGCAGAACTCCGCCAGCGGCCCCTTCTTTATGCTCCAGCCCGAGACCGAGTACCTCCTGCTGTAGGCGCTCCTCACCGAGGTCTCCAGCTCCCTCTCCTGAAGCGGGGGCCTGTTCCTCCTGTTCCACGCCCTCAGGGCGGCCAGGGCCATGTCGGAGCTCAGGCCCAGGCAGCACATCGCCCTGGCCAGCAGGAAGGCGCTCTCGTTCCTCACCCCCTCGTCCACCCCCTGCACTATCCTGGCGATGGCCACGCACCCCCCGAAGAGGGGCACCACCGCCTCCTCCTCCTTTTTCTTCCTCTCGGGGAGGCTGGGTATCCTGAGGGGCTTCACGTCGGAGAGGGAGGGAGGCTCCACCAGGACCGACCAGTTCCCCCACTTGAGGTTCCTCCCCAGGGGAAGCTTCACCAGGGAGCCCACCCCGTCTGGGGGGAGCTCCCCCTGCTTCGGGAAGACCTCCGCCCTCACCCCTGCCTCCTCCGCCAGCTCCTCCATCAGCTCCTTCACCCCAGTGGCTGGAAGGGGCTCGGAGAAGAAGACCCAGACGTGGTACCCTCCCCCCGAGAACTCCAGCAGGCAGGCGTCCCTGAAGATGCCCCTCTGCAGGTGCTCGTACAGCCTCCTGGCGGAGGAGAGGGCATCCTCCTGCCCCCCGTTGTGGGCATCGAAGTCGAACGCCGCCCACTTGACCTTGTTCTCCCTGGAGAGCTGGTACACCCCCACCACCTTCTCCCCCCTCAGGTGGGACAGCAGGACCTCTTCGGTGAGGGGCTCGTTCACCCTCACGTACCCCTGGGGGGTCTGGACGGCGTAGGTGTCGTCCCTCAGGACGAAAAGCTTTTTAAGGAGCAGTGCGAGGTTTCTCTGGGGGTCCATTCTCTCCTCCTCCAGGGCGGGGGTGGGGGCGGTCAGCGCTCTACACCTCCGCTTGATTCTTCAGGTCCTCCAGCAGGATTTCCACGCTCCTTATAACCTTTTTGAGGTCGGCTCCCTTGGGGGTGACCAGGGCGGCGAAGGCGTTCGGGTGCAGGGCCACCTCCCTACACTTCCAGTTGTCCAGGAGGTCCTTCGGTAGGACGACCCTTCCACGCTCGTCCACTGGTCGAACCATCTTCGGCATCGGTGGGAATTTTTCCCCCCAAAATAAAAGGCTAACGGTTGACCGACGAAATATTTCAGTATTTGAGTTATATTGTAGCAAGGTTTTTATTGCATTTCTTCCCTGTAGTGAGCGGGAGGTCGAAAAAAGCACAGGAAGGACCTCACCTCCTTTGGGTAGGCCTCCCAGGTCGGCATCGGTGGGGGATGCTCTTGGAGCCCAGCTGAGCGTTGGCATCCCCCACCTCCAAAATTCAGCCCCTCCTACATTCGGGGAGGGGCCTGGCTTTCTCGCCTATGGTGATGCCCAGCTTCGGGCAGAGGTAGAGCTTCTGCCCCGAGAAGGCCACTCCTACCTCCTTTATCCCGTCGCAGATGTCCCTGCACGCCGTCTCCCTAGGAGCGGGAGGGGCTGGGGGTCTCTCCTTCCTGGGGGGTCTGGCGGGCTCAAGCCCTAGTTCTCTGAGCTTCTTGGCCACGACCATAGGATATTTGTTCAACATCTGTGCCAGCTCCGCCACCGTTCTTTCCTTGGCGTGCTTCCTCAGCACCTCTAGTTGCTCCTCGGTCCAAGTGGTGAGGCCCAGGTCGTTGGCCTTGTCCTGCACCTGTCTGGCGGTCCTGCCCAGCTTCTTCGCTATCTCCTTCGTCGGAACCCTGCCGTAGAGTTCTCTGAGCACCGACACTTCCTTTTCGGTCCATTTCCTCATGTTTTTCCTCCAAAACTAGAGGGTACAGGGCTTCTCGTTTGGTTCTAAGGCGCAGGATAGGCACAGCCCCTCCTTGTAGTAGACCGCCGCCCCCTCTGGGGCCTTCCTGCTCTTCTCCACCATCGGCTTGCCGCACACTCGGCACGTCCCCATCGACGGCACGAAGGAGAGCACGTCCCCGTCCCTGAAGAGTATCACCCCTCCCCTTAGCTCCCTCTCCGCCAGGGGTATCGTGCACTCCACGTGGGCGATGCCCTCTTCCTCCCATACCTCCACCCTGGGCACGGAGCCCCTGAACCACCTGGGGACCAGGAGCTTCCACCTCCCCTCGTCCTCCCTCCTGAGCGACATCCTCTCCTGGTCCAGCAGGAGGGGAGCCACCTCCACCTCCATCCCTCCCACATCCAGCACCCACTTCTTGGCCATGTCTCTGACCTCAATCTTGAGCTCCTCCCCCTCCCTCCTGGCCTGGAGGAACATCTCCCTGCTCCCCTCTTTCCTGGTGAGGCATACCTCCTCCCCGTCTTTGAGAGAGAGCAGGGGGTCGGCGGGAAAAACTCCTCCGACAGTAGGAAGGGGCACTCTGGTCGTTCCCAGGAGGAGCCTTCGGGGTATTCGGGTCCTACAGACGACCGCCTTGCTTGAGAGTTCCTTCATACGCTCCATACCGTGCTTTCTTCCTCCCCATAGAGGGAGCGTATTTTTTTCTCGAGGTACTCTGGCATGCCGTCCACCGCTATCCCCATCTCCTTGGCGAGCTGGGGGAAGTACAGGACGAGGATGGAGACCCTCCTACCTCGGTGGAAGGCTCCGTCAGCGTGGCTTTCCCAGCGGTGGAGGGCAGCTCCTTCATCTCCGCCAGACCCACCTCGTAGAGAGGCCCCCCGAAATCGCAGCAGGGGCACCTCTCCACCTTCTCCTCTCTTGGAACCATGAAATACCTTTTGCAGTGGGCACACTTGTATATCTGCACCCACCTCTTTTCCCTCTCCTCCTCTGCTTTCCTGAACTCCTCCCGCTCCAAAATCTTCAGGGCCTCCGCGAGCCAGTGGAGCCTGTCGATTTTGGCCCCTGGGGTCAAGCTGTCCCACTCTTTTGCTAGGTTCTTAATGTGCCCTGCTAGCACCTCCAGTACCTCTTTCGGGTCCGTCTCTTTCGGCCTCGCCTCCTCCAGCACCTTTAGCACCTCCTCTAGGTTCATCCCTTCACCTCCTCCTTGAGATGTCTTCGAGCCTCCTTTAGGGCGGATGAGATTGCTTCTTTGAGGATTTCTGCCCTTTCTATCTTGTCCACTTGCTTCTTATTCCCTCCACATATCATACATTTCCACCTCCACGTCATATTCTTTCTCTGACTTCAGCTTGGGCTCGGGCTCCTTCTCCCGAAACTCGATGACCCACCTCCAGTATTTGTTCCTGAGATACTCCATCAGCTCCTCCCAGCTCCCCACCTCGAAGTATCGTTCGTAATCCCAGTCCGAGGTTTTCCTTTCCCTCACTCTAATCTTCCCGCCAGGACTCCACCTGGGGCTGACCTCCCACTTCGCAGGCACCGAAGCGAAGGGATTGTAATGCTTTTTGCTCCACGCCGCTTCCTGTTCAGCCCCCATTCTTTTCCTCCTTCACTTCTGCGGAGGAGAGTAAATTCATCGCCAACTTCAGAGTCTGCCTCTCTATTTGAAGTCTATCCTCGGGTTCCATAACGCTCAAAATTCGGGCATACAGGACGCACACTGCTGTTAGCGCCTTTCTGGGTTCCCAGTGAGACAGGATGTATTTCCTGATTTTCTCGGATATCTGGTAAATCTCCGAGTTTATCTCTTCAGACATAGTTTTCCTCCTCCTGGGGTTCATCTACCCCCACAGTCTCTGCCTCATGTTTTTTCTCCCCGCATATCTTACACCTGTAGTAGGTTGTGAGGACTGGGGGCTCCCAGTCCTGGTCGACAGCGACCCACTCATGTCTGTGGGGTGGGGATTTTTTCTCCTCGGCCCCGTTTTCATTCCTCCGAATTTCCCGTTCAGTCCTCACTCTTTATCCCCTCGCTTTTTAGTGCTTCGACCTCTTCCACGCCTTTTCGCCTCCTTCTTCACGACATAGGGGGATTCCAACTATCTTGCCTTTCTCAATCGACCATAGAACCTTATCGCCTTCTTTCAGCCCCAGTACTCGCACGACGCGACGAGATACCCTCAGTAATGGGGCGCTACCCCCCTCCCTTGTGGGTATCCAGCGAACCACGGTTATTGCCTGTATTCTGCCCTGCTCCATTGGTAGTCCCGCCTTGCCCAAGAGGTACAGCAGGACGCTCCTAGACACGCCCAGCTTGCTCTGTATCTGCTTTAGTGGCATTTTTCCGTAGAGCTCTTTCAACCTTTTGATTAGCTCTTCCTCAACCTTCGGTTCCATATTTTTGACCTCCAGTTTAAGATTTGGAGCCAAGTATTTAAGCTTTGTGTTCCAAACTTCCGCCCTGGATTTCAAGTACTTTCTTGGTTCACTTGCCACGACTTGGTTATTTTAAAGCTTTCGGAGCCTGGGAGGGGGAAAGTCTGGACCTACTGGCCAAAGCGGAGTACGGGCTTGCTCCCAGGCTCCGAAAATGGATGGGCTCCCCGCTTAAAAACCTTCCCCCAAAAATCAGAGCACCTCCTCGATGAGCTTCACCCAGAGCCCTTTGGGCCCCATCACCCAGACCTTGGCGTAGGTGAGCGCGTATTTCCTCTCCATTATCCCCTTGTCCGATGTCTTAACTAGGCCCCATCCAGGCGCGAAGTCGAATTCCTCGAAAGAGGTTCTCCTCATCCCCCTGGGCCATCTGTTCCTCCCCGTGCCCTCGAGGGGGAGGAGGACCTTCTGCTTGGGCGGGTTGAGGATATCCCTGATGTCCACCCACCGCCCGTCGCTCAGCTGGACGTCCTTGCTCCCGTCTCTCCAGGTGGTGGCCCTGTGCTTGTAGGGCAACGGGGGAAGCACTGGGGGGGAGAGGAGGCTCAGCAGGAGCGTCATCTTGTCTTTCCCCTCCTTCCACCTGGCGTACTTCTCCGCATAGCTGAGCTCCTCTTTAGACTTCTTCTTCTTCCTCAGGACCCACTCCGAGCACTTCACGCATAGTTCGAGTTCCGCTGGCTTGAGGCAGTCACAGCTCGGGCAGATGTCGAACTTGCCGAACATGTTCCTCCAAAAAGGGAGGTGCTTTACTCCAGCACCTCCACCGTCACCCTGATTCTCTTCGGCGTTCCCTGTACCGCCCACTTCTGGAGGTAGAGGACCCCGATTTTCGGCGGGGACCCCTTCTCCAGGTAGCGGTGCGTGTTCTTCGTACTCTTTTCGTACTCCATTTCCACCCCGATTTTCTCGGGCATGTTTCCTCCAAAAATCAGAGATATGCCCTATTCTCTTCCATCCTCTTCGCCATCTCCTCCTTGGCCATCTCCATCATCTGCTCCATGAATTTTTTCGCTTCTTCCAGGAACTCGCTCGTCAGCATCAGCAGGGCCACGAGTTCCTCCTTGGCTATCTTGGCCTTCCCCTTCTTCACCATGTACAGCGCCACCGCCTCTAGGCGGTTTTCCGAGAACAGGACGCACTTGGCGAATTCCTCGCGGTCCACGCCGAAGGCGTTGGCCAGGTTGCCGTAGGTCCTGTGGGTCTTCCTGAGCTTCTCGTAGATTTCCATCGCCTCCTTCACGGAGGAGAACCCCAGCCTCTCGAAGGGAATAGTGCCCTCTCCTTTCTTGTGCTTCACCAGTTCTCCCAGTCCCACCACTTTCTCAACCTCCAAAAATTTAGAACTCCCCAGCAGGGCAAAAGCGTTCTGGTCTAGCCCAGGGCGTAGCCCAGCAGGGCCAGGCTGAGGCGCCTGAGCCTCTCCTCTTTGTGTACCCTGCTCTTGTACTTTCGGCTGGCAACGATGGACATCGCCGCCAGGATGAGCTCCCAGACGCTGGGCCTCTTCTGCGCCTGGACCACCCTGCCGCGGTACCACTGCTCCAGGTCCTTGGCGCACCTCTTGCCCGCCGCCTCGGACACCGCCTTCAGGTCCTCCTCCCCCGCCTCCTTCTGGCTCAGGCTCCTGACTATCTCCGTCCAGGTGGAGGACGCCTTGGCCAGGGTCTGGGAGATGTCCCCGAAGACCTCCTGCGCCCTGCCCACGTGTATCCTCCTCACCCCCGCCACCTTCGGGGGGAGGTACACGTGGAAGGCGTTCTCCCTCCAGACGAGGCGCATCTGGAGGGCGGTGCTCTTGTCCACGCTGTTGGTCACCACCGCCCCAGCCTTGGAGCCAGCGGGGAAGACGGTCAGCACGGCCCTCCCGCCGTAGTAGTCCACCCAGCCCTCGATGTCCTCTGGGCAGGCCTCCAGGACCCTCCTGAAGGCCTCCCTGGTCTGGACCAGGGCGTACCTCTTGCTCACCACCGCCAGGGCCTGCCTCTGCCCCTGCTCAAGGATGCCGTCGAAGTTCTTCTGCTCCTCCCCGTCGATGTACACTGGTCGCCTAACGTACAGCGGAAGCCTCTCCGTCTGTGCTATGAGTTCGGCTTTTCCCATTTTTCACCTCCAAAAGGGAGTCAGTCCTCGTCCTCCTCGTCTGGCTCGATGCCCTTCTCCCCCCAAAAATCACAGCTCTTTCGCAATCAGGAGTGCTCTCGCTTCTTTGGTTTTTCCTTCCTTTATCAGCTTTGCCATCCTGTCTAAGAACTCCGCGTTCTTGACCTTCCCCCCTATCCACAGCAAGCAGGTGCGGTACACGAGGTCGTCGTTTGTGTAGAGGAACTCCCCGCTCTCTCCCTCGTCGAACAGGAACAGCACCTCTCGGAGGAACTCCTTCAGGCGCGTTCCCTCCACCCTGTGGTACTCCTCGGTCGCGGGGAGCAGGACCCAGCAGCCGTCGCCAAAGACATCGACCACCACCCTCGCTCTGAACTCTGGGAGTCTCCCTATCGGGGGGAGCTTGATTCTGAACCTCCCTAGAACCCAGTCGCACTTCGCCCTGTCGTCCAGGTATCCCCACATCGCCAAGTAGACCCTTCCCTTCCTGATGGGCTCAATGTTCCCCACCATTTACCCACCTCCAAAAATCAGAGCTCCTTAGCGATTAAGAGCGCCCTGACCTCCGCCCTCTTGCCCGCCAGGAGAAGCTCCGCCACCTTCCTCAGGAACGCCTTGTTCTTGGTCTTCCCGTCCAGCCAGAGCAGGCAGGTGCGGTGGACCAGCTCGTCGTCCGTGTACCAGACCCCGCTCCTCCCCTGCTCGAAGAAGCGGAAGACCTTGTCTATGAACCACCCCAGGGCGCTGTGCTCTGGTGCTCTGCGGTACTCCCCAGAGGGGAGCATCACCCAGATGTTGCGCGGGTCCATGATGACCTTCCCCCCGAACTCTGGGAAGTCCGCGATGGAGGGGAGCCTCACCGCGAGCTCCCCTATGGCCACCTTCCTCTCCTCGCTGTCCAGCGTGCAGATGATGGTCGCCCCTACCTTCCCCTTCCTCAGCGGGACGAGGTAGAACTGCGGTTCTCGGTACCCCATTTTCTCTCCTCCAAAATCATAGGAGTTCCGCAACGGCTTTGGCGTACTCCTCTGGGGTGAGCCTCTTTTTCGCCCAGCCCAAAAACTCCTCTCCCAGCAGGCTGGCCGCCCTCTTGGCCTCCTTGCCCTTCCTCCTGAAGTACCCCTTCCAGTCGAGGTCCTTGTTCAGGAGCACGCACTCCACCAGCTTGGGAGCGAGCCTGTAGGCCTCCTTGATTCTTTTCTCCACGGGGCAGTCGTCCCTGCCCACTAAGATGCCCTTGACCGTGTGGGGCTCCTTACAAACGGGGCAGGCGAAAAAGATTTCCGAGCACCTGTAGCCCAGCTCCACCAGACCTTGAGGTTTCCCTGGCAGTCTCCTGCTGTCCGTTTCCACCTCCAGCCTCTCCCCGTCCGACCAGGCGTACCACTTGGTGAGATACCTTTCGTATCTTCCCCAGACTTTTACCGCCTCCACGCTCTCCTCCAAAATCAGAGTGCTCCAGCTATTGCTTTCGCTTTGAGCTCCTGGGGCAGCCCTGGGATTTCCAACAGCATCGCGGCGGACTTCCTCTTCTTCGCCAGGAGGGACAGTGCCCTGTCCAGCGTCTTTTCCACCCTGAGGCCCACCCTGGGAAGGTGCTCCAGAGCTTTCGCCAGGCTCTGGAGGCCGTTGTAGGTGAGGCACACCGTCACGGTCTTTTTTCCCCTGGGGGAGATGCTACAGTTGAAGTACATCCCGTCGCAGGGGATGCTCTTCAGCAGGTAGGCCAAGAAATTCGAGGTGCGTTTGGCCTCTACCGTGAACTTGAGGACAAACCTGGCCCCCTTCCTCTCGTGCCCCATGTACTCCTGCTTCTCCGCGTCCAGCCAGAGGACATACGAGTTGAGTGGCTCCGTCATCCTGATTGGGCTCATTCCACACCTCCAAAAGTCAGAGGGCCTCGGACAGGAGGACCGCCCTGGCCCTGTGCTCCCCAGCCCTCAGGGCCCTCTTGGCTAGCCTCAGCCACTCGAGGAAATAGTCGTCCGCCTCCGAGAGGGCGTACCTCTCCGCCTCTCCCGAGGGCACCACCCTCCTGACGTACTCCAGCTTCTCCTTCCAGTCGGCGTCCCAGCGGAGCACCGCCTCCGCCCACTCCTTGGCATCTCCGAACGACCTGACCAGGTCCCATAGGAGCTCCCAGTCTGGCTCGGCCCGCTTAGGGGAAATCTTCCTACGAGCACGTGCCTACAGGCATAGGTTCCGTAGTCCCACCATCCCGATTTGAACGTGGCCGTGAGCCCTGATTTCGACACCCGCTTTTTTGCGAATCCTTGGCTGGCCAGCACGTCAAGATGCAGTCTTTCGTTGTTCAGCGGGCCGAAGGGATACTCCCCGTCGTCCATAACGTACACCCACTCTATGAAGAGGGGGTCGGGGCGGTGGCTGGTTATCTCGTCCCCGAACTCCTCCAGGATGTCCACTGGGTCCATGCCCCTCTTGAGCATGTTCCAGACCTCCTTCCCCAGCCCGCTGGGGTAGCTGTCGGAGTGGTTGTACCTGCCCGTCCAGAGTTTGGGGTTCCCTACCGCTACGCATCCCCTGGTCGACATGCTCTCCTCCAAAACTCAGAGCACCCTCGCTATCACCTCCGCGTGCTTCCTGGGGTTCTCTTTCCTGAGCCTCTCCAGCCACTTCAGGAAGCCCTGCTCTATCTGGAACTCCGCCAGCGGCTCCTTGCACCCTGGGCACCTGAACTCGTCGAGTACCGAGATTTCGCTCGCCTCGCCTGGGTCGATGTCGGAGGAGCTGGGCTCTAGCCCCTCCCTGGAGAGGCGGAAGGAGACGCAGGAGTAGCCCCTGGCCTCCCACTCCGCTTCGACGAACCTCTGCTCCGTCCCGCAGTGGGGGCAGATGTAGCATATCTCCCCGTCGAAGACGAGGTCCAATCCCATCCCTCCAAATCAGAGCAGTTCGGCGATGGCTTTAGCGTATCGCCTGGGGCTCTCCTTCTTGAGCCTTCTCAGCCACCTGAAGAACCCTCTCTGGATTTCTACCTTCCTCAGGAGAGCCCCGCAACTGGGGCAGAAGAAGTAGGAGAATTCGTCGGGCTTGCTCCTCCCGTAAATTTTCGTGAATTCTTCATAGGTCAGGAGACCCCTCAGAAAAAGAAATTGCGCCCTGATGTATCTCTGCTTCTTCCCGCAGCGGGGGCAGATAAACCTCGGCTCGATGCTTCCACCTCCAAAAATCACAGGAGCTCGGCGATGATTTCAGCATACCTCTCGGGGTTTTTCTTCCTAAGCCTGCTCAGCCATTCGAAGAAGCCCTTCTGGATTTCCTTTTTTCTCAGCATTGTTTTACAGCATGGGCAACGGAAGAAAGGAATAGGCGCAGCAACTGGGAACCACTGAGGACCAACAACCTCAAAGAATCTCATAATCGTTCCGTAGGTCCAGGAATCCTCTGCACAGACGTCTCCTCCCCTGATTTCCACCTCGGCGAATTTCTGTTCTTTCCCGCAGTGCGGGCACACATAGCGGAGGCTCTTGTCGGAATAGGCCTTTTCTTGGTGTTCCATCGCCCACCTCCTCCAAAGTCACAGTAGCTCCGCGATAACCTCGGCATACCACTCTGGGTCTTCCTTCTTGAGCCTCTTCAGCCACTTAAAGAAGCCTTCCCTGATGTCCTCCGCATCCAGGGTTCCTCGGCAACTGGGGCAGCAGAAGGGGTCGTCTGGCGTCTCGATGTCCTCGAAGTCCCTCACATCTATCTCCTCCTCGTCGAAGTCGATGTCCTTCCAGTCCTCGCTGACGCTGAAGCAGACCCTGGAGCGCCCGTAAGCCATCCAGAGGACCTCGATGAACTCCTGCTCCTTCCCGCAGTGGGGGCAGATGTAGCGGAGGCCCCCGTCGAAGTCGATGATTTTCTTGGTTTTTCCCATCTACTCTCCTCCAAAATTCTCGTCGTCGTCGAACACCAGCGTCCCCATCTCCCTGAACTCCACTCCCCTCCTCGCCAGCTCCGCCAGCAGGAGGTTCAGGAGCTGGAGGTCCTTCGGGCCGTAGCACTCCACGTTGTATATCGCACTGTAGAGGGCCTTGGCCTCCCTCTTCAGCTCCTCTGTGGTCCACTCCCTCAGCGGCTTCCCGTAGATTTCCACCTCTCCCACTTCCATCTTTTCTCCTCCAAAAAGTTGTAGAGCTTCTTTCCCGACATCGCTAGGAACGCCGTGTATTTGCCGTCGAGTTCGACATATGCCTGCTCCCCGCAGTAGTCTTCGAGCTCAATTAGGGCATTGTCCAAATCCTTGGCCCTCTGCTTGGCGTATTCCCTTATCTGCCCCTGGGTCTTTATCCTGCCGCTCTCTATGTCCTCGGCCACATCGTCCAGGGCCTTCTGGACGCCGTCCATGAACCAGCCCCTCTGCTCCCCGTCCTCCCACGGGCACTCCTTGGACATCTCCCTCTCCACCCTCTCCGAGAACTCCTCGAACCAGTCGGCCAGGTCCTTTTTCTTCATTTTTTCCTCCAAAATCAAGCAGTTCGGCGAGGATTTGAGCGTACCTCTTGGGGTCCTCCCTCTTGACCTTCTCCAGCCACTTGAAGAAGCCCTCCCAAACTTCCTCCCTTCCCAGGGTTGTCAGGCAATCTGGGCACAACAAGGCACTCCCACCTGGAAAAGTTTCGGACGCGATGTTCTTTCCCGCAGCTGGGGCAGACCATGCCCCAGTTGTCCGCCACTTCCTTCATTTCCATCGCCTCCAAAATCACAGGAGGGCGGCGATGATTTTGGCATGTCGTTTTGGGTTCCTCCCCCTGAGCCTCTCCAGCCACTCGAAGAACCCTTTCAGGACGCTTTCCGCCTCGAGGGGTTCGTGGCAGAAGGAGCAGTGGAAGGGCTCGAAGTCCAGTTGCCGAGGGTAGCAGATGTCCAGTTGGAATCTTCCCTGCCAGCGGGAGACTACAGCCGAGGGCCGAAGAGTGTCGCCTTTTTCGTAGCCGAGGATGAGCGGAATGACATCCCACGTTCCCCACCAAACGCTGACGGACCTCCGCTCCCTCTTACAGTGAGGGCAGATGTAGGCTATCCGTCTTTTCATCTATTCTCCTCCAAAATCATGGCGGCGATGAGCCTCGCCCTCGTCTCCCCTTCGGTCAGGTTCAAAGCGGCCCTGGAAACCTCGCCGAAGTTCTTGGATTTTTTCGCCCTCCTCCCGAAGACCTCTATCATCCTGGAGACCGTCTCTTTCGCCTGCTCCTCTATCTCCTTCGGGAGCAGTCCCAGCTCCTTGAGCCTGGCTAGGCACTCCAGGCACTTCTCGAAATCCTCGGCATCGCTGGTCTTGTAGCCGTATGCCATGGGGTGGCGGGACCAGTCGTCGGCTTTCTTCAGGTCCTCGCTTACCTCGTCCTTCAGCTCTGGGGGGAACTCGAAGACCTCGGGGAAGAGTTCGGCCAGCTTCAGGACATTGTCGTAGTTGTAGAGGGCGCTAGACCATCTCCCCTTTTTCCTCTCCCTCTGGACGAACTCTCCCAACAGGTTTTTCTTCTCCTCGAGGGTGAGGAAGCCCGAGAACTTCTTCAGCTCTTGGTAGCTCTTGTTCAGTAGCCTCCCCCTGAATATCTGGAGCCAGCTCTCCCTGGGCTCGTGCTCCACCACGAACTCCGCTGGCAGGAGGTAGAACATCCCCTCCCTCATGCGGTTGTCGGGCTTCCAGCCCAGCCTGTAGAGGTGCTCGAAAATCGGCGTGTCGTCTTCCGAGAATCTGTCTATTTCGAAATCCCTGGCCTCGAAGACCCACTTGTCCTCCTCCCTTCTGATGCTGGAGGGGTCCTTCAGCTCAACCTCTATCTTCATCCGTCATACCTCCAAAAGGGTTTTGGAAATCATCTTTGCCCTCATCTCGTCTCCGAGTTGCTGGGTGTTCAGAAGCACCATAGCCAGGACCGTCAGGTTTTTTATATTCGTTTAACCAAAGTTATCAAAAATGATAACCTGGGTTAGGTCATCCCAAGATTGATAGACCAAAGCAACCTGTCCTGTATGTGCTCGGGCAGGCGGAGCTCCCGAACCGCTCGTAGCAGAACGGGCACGTGAGCTGGCACTCGTGTGTGAAGTGTAAAGCCAGAACCCTCCTCATTCTCCTCCAAAAGCTCGTGGGCAATCTTCCTCGCCTTGAGTTCTCCCTCGCTGTAGCCGTTCTCGACAAGCCATTGCTTCTTTCTTCCATAGTCATAACCATCTAGGATGTAGGAGAGGAGCACCGCTCTCTTCAGCTTCCCGATGGGCCTGTCTTTGAACCTCTCCAGCCACTTCCTGTGCCTCCTGTAGTCCAGCAGGGAGACCCCCCGCAGGTAGTTCATCTCCTCTGGGGCTATCTCCCTGTTCAGGAGCTCGTTGAGGGTTTCCACGGCTTTGTCGCTGTTCAGGTAGTAGAGCGCTATCCTGTCGATTTCCACCTTCCTGTAGTAGGTGTCAATGACAAACTCGTGCTTCCCGTTGTTTATCCTGACATCTCCGTGGTCTATCCTAATTCGGTATCCGTTGTCGGATTCCATCCGTTCCGCCTCCAAGCGTCATGGGCGGCTTTCAGGGGCAACGGAGACTTCCCTTTTTCGTGCTCTCTCCTCCAAAATGTTCTCCGAGAGCCACTTCGCGTACTTTTTCCTGCTCTTCCTGAGCCTCTTGAACCACCTCTCCACCCCTTCCTCGATGTCCCTCCCGTCCAGCTCCTCCCCGCACTCTGGGCACACGAAGAGCGTCACTGGGTCCGCCTCTGGCCAGTGGTCTATTTCGATGTGCTCTTCGGAAGTTTCGAACGAATGGCAGAAGAAGGTGTCCACCGTCTTCACCTCTATACTGTCGCACTCTGCCCCGCAGTGGGGACAAAGGAACTTGAACTTCTCGCCGTCGAACCCCATTTTCTCCCCCAAAAGCAGGGCCGCCAGCAATTTCGCCCTGTCCCCCGAGAGGAGGGCCTCCCCTATCCTTCTCCTCTCCCATCCCTGCCTCTTGGCGTATTCCAGCAGGGCGGAGACCTCCAGTCCGCTGAGGAACCTCCTCTGGTCCAGGTGCTCCACCAGGCGGTGGTTGGAGCAGTACACATACTCGCACTTCTCGCCAGCGATGCGGAAGAAGAGGTGCCCTGGCCTCGTCTTCTTCGACGCCACCGCCACCCCCTCCGCCTTCGCCATCTCCTCGAGCGGGATGTTCTCCAGGTCGTCCCAGGGGTAGAAGTCCCACCCGCACTTGCCCCAGAGTATGCTCTGGTGGATAGCGGTGGTCACGGAATACCACGAGACGTTGCTCACTAGTCCTAGGGGTGTCCATTTGGCAATCGGAGTGAGGTAGCTCCACAGCGTTTCCCCGTCGCTCCTGAGATGTTTACCTTTGCCCTCTTGGTGGAGCACAAATCGCTCCACCACCTCCGCGTTCGCGAGTGCCATACTCTCCTCCAAAAATCAGTGAAGCCTCAGGAAGCGCCACCTCGGATGGCTGACCTCCTTGTAGGTCGACAGCAGGACCGCCACGCTGGCCCTGGCCGCGACCTTCGAGAGCAGCTCCTGAACCTCTGGCTCGTCCCAGTCGAGAATTTCGAAGTCCGAGAGTATCGCCACCATGTCCAGCGGCCTCATCTGCTCCAGCGTCTTCTTCAGGGCCGGGCGGATGACGGTCCCTCCCCCTCCCTTCATCTTCCCCTTCAGGGGCTCCACCGACCTGTTCGGGAGCTTGACGGGCTCGTAGGCCTCGGCATCCCAGCATATCACCTGGACC
>Ga0080004_1110573_pt1 | contig 15736 bp, 18 predicted proteins | sample WasSprMetagenome_FD_69207 | JGI IMG/M metagenome (GOLD analysis project Ga0080004, IMG submission 69207) | Sulfidic aquatic microbial communities from Washburn Spring, Yellowstone National Park, USA - WS (SPADES assembly) (version 2) | ecosystem: Environmental > Aquatic > Thermal springs > Hot... | reverse complement strand
AGATGAAGGTGAACGAAGAAAGAGGAAGGAGTATGGATATGAGTTCCAGGGTCCGTTCTAGTAGCCCGGGGGAGATTCGAACCTAGGGACTGGTGGAGAAATCCCCCGCAAAATCCCCTCTTTTTTCTTTTCAGGTGTTTTGGGCTTCTGTGTATATCAGGCTTATAGCTTCATATATGCGGAATATTTGTGGTGGCTGGATTACCTGTTGCCGTTTTTATGCTTACCTCCTTCAGACCAGCCACGTTGAAGTTAGAGCTTACTGTTGCTCCATAATTTCCTCAGAAGGCTCTAGGTCTTTAGTCAAGCAGCTTCAAGTGTAGTTACTATAACTGGGGGAGCTAAGCCGCTCGGAGTTGAGGGTGGGAAGTTAGAGAGGGGGGATAAAGTGATATCCCAAAATGTGGCAGAGATCATGGATTCATGTATGCTTCTATTGCTACTATGCGTGAGTGTTAACGCTTCGTTGGTATGCGGTAATCTAAAAGCTTTTTAGTCAATCTATAAGTCGTCTGTGATTGAACCTTTAGTCCATAGGTTAGATAATCCATAGATGAGTTATAATCCGCATGAAAGCTCAGTAAATGGATTATTGAACACCCCCTACTTCAAGGCTCGGAAAAAGATAGTGTCCCCATATTGAGAGTAAAACCCAACTGTAGAAGTTTTGAGACAAGGTCGTTTATTTCTTTTAGTTCAGCTTTTACAGCTTCTCTTGCCTCCTTTCTTAAGCCTGCAGATGACTTCTTGGTAAACTTGACCTTCGCAACTTTTTCATGACAAATCTTGCTAAGCTCAGCTAATCTTAAATGAATCGGATCATCGGGGTTAAATTTAGGAATAGGAAGCAGAAAAGGTCTTCTATGAATATCTCGCTCACCATATAACCCCCTAGTTTGCAGCGGCTTTATTCCTTCATTAACTACCGTAGAATTAAGTATGGCAGATAGATAATGCGCTTCTCGTTCATCGATCGTCTCATAGAAATAAGTTTTGGCGTCAGCTATAAAGCCCTTTAAAACTATTTTTGCCTTTTTCAAAGGTTCGAAATCATGTAGAAATTGTCTATCAACAACACATGCTACAAGGTCCGCTCCGCTCGCATTATAAAGAAGGATGTAACGTTTACTCGGATTTTGAACTGTCAATAGTTGGTTATAATTAAGCCTTTCTATAATTCTTGGAAACCTTTCTGTAGACTTCTCAGTTCTGCTCCTCTCCCATATTACCTGTGCCTTGCTTAACCATTCAGCCATTCCAGCATACCCTGCGTTTCTTAAATCTTCAATATCGAGAAGTCTGTACCGTGTTTGTAGGGTTTCACATGGTATGACTATTGGACGTAGCTTGACAAATCCAAATGGTACTAAATCTCCGCCAAGTAGTGTGGCGTATATGAAATCCGATTCCACATTTCCCTCTAAGGCAATATCCTTCCACTGATCTTTAGCAGTCTTCATAATCTCTTCCGAAGTTTTGACGAGTGGTCTTGATGAGTCGATTCCGAGGATCGGATGTTCCTTAAAGTCTATAAACCATAAATTTCTCGGAACTATTGTTGCACCCTGTTTAACCTTGTCATGGTAGTAACTGCGGCAAAGCAAACCTTTCACTAAACCTATGACTGGTGGTTCGTACATGTAGTCTTCAGTCGTTAAGTATAGCATAGCTTCGCTTAACCTACAATTTTTCCTCTCAAGTTGCCCCTTGTACCTTCTTGCAAGCACAGGGTACCTTGTTTCATCGCCTAGAATTGCGATGAGGACGCATGAGGGGACATTGAATAAGGGTGAAACATCTTCACAGTCGAGTATCTTAACAAGTTTCATTTTAGGCCTCTTGAACTGTTTGAAGTTTATGTGCTGGAAAGCACCGGTTAGAACGCTTCTAGGCATAACAAACGCTATTAATCCGCTTTTATCATTCAGATAGAGCTCCGCTGTCATGTTAAAGAAAAGCGTTGCGATTTCCATATGCGTGAAGAGCTTAACTTGGTCGCTTGTAAGCAGACCATATTCTAAGACCTTACTTTTCACCCAGTCTTGGTAGTTTTTATTTTCTATATATCTCATCGCTATCCATGGCGGGTTGCTTGCTAGTATATCAAATTTTGTTTCTTTCAGAGCTATCGGTGCATATAGGTTATTTAACATGTAAATCCATATTTCATCGAGCTGTTTATCTACGAGTTCAAGTAGCGTGTTTAGCATTGCATTCAGAATTTCTAATTCAGCTTGACTTAGAAGTTGCGAGGTCTCTCGTCTAAATAATGCTTTTACTTCATCTCTATTCCTTCTCTCCCTATAAACATTTAATGCCCTCCTTAGCACAGTAAGGATTTGCCCAAGTCTATATCTACTCTTTGCAATCTCGGATGGAACTTGAATCCTATACTTATCAACGGTTATTTCATAGACCTGAATCGGCACATTTTGGGCATAGGAGTAAACGGTTTTAATTTCAGGAAGCCTAATCGAGTCCGACACATAGACTGGAATAACTATACTTTTTCCAAGTCTAAGAAGTTCGCCTAAGGCGATGAGGTAGTTTGCCCTAGCAATAATAACGGCTAACGGGTTAATGTCAACACCAACGATATCGTTAAGAATGAAGTCTAAAATTTCAGTCGGCTGCTTATCCCTCTTCTCTAGGATATTTTTTATCATGTGGATAGCATTGCATAGAAATGTTCCTGAGCCGCATGCTGGGTCTAATATTCTTGGAGCATCTTTATTCCTTTCAAGCCAAATGTCTAGAGCTTCCCTAAGAGTTAGTTCCACTAGCCACTCAGGCGTATAATATTCGCCTATCCGATGCCTTTCATTACGCTTAACAATTTCCTGGTAGATCTCCTTGAATAGGTCTTCGTCTACCTGACCCATATCGTATCTTAAAAGCTCCTTAGCTAAAGAGCATATTAAGTCTAAGGATTGTTTAACAATTCTTGGGTGAAGAATCCATGTAAAGAAGTCTTCTTCTATAAGGTTTAAGATTCCATAAGACTGAAAATATTCGCCTATGAGAGACCTCTTAATTTGATCCGTCTTAACCGTATCGTCCCCACTAAGCCGATAGTAAATTATCAGCTTAACCAGAGTGACGAGATATGTTTGGTCTAGAAAGGCCTCCTCCTTAGGTCTGCTACCGTAAACGATTTCCATATTCTTAGCCCATAGGTCAAGTTTCAGTTTAACGTCTGGCTCGGTTTTTACTTCCTCCCATAGCGTATTGAATGTATTAATGGTTAATGAGTAGGTTGGGCTTCCAGGTCCAAACCTAAATCTTAAGTCATCGGCTGTAGGTCTAATTTTTCGTTCATGAAATATAAAGGAGTCAAGCCATAAAACCGCCTCTTCGATCGAGATAATTGACAAGTCTATTGAGCCTATTTCAAGAAGATCGATAACCTGTCCATTCTTGATGAGTGGTATAAAAGCCTTGAAGCTAATTACGTCCGTAGCTATGCCTACATATTTCTCCTTAGGCTCAGCCTCATACATTGCCTGAAAATATTTTTTCAGTTTTTCCTTAGCATCATCCATCTCTCTATCGAGGTTGACTTTAACTTCAAAAATTACTGAACGGAACAATAAGTCTTCGCTCCCCTTAAAGCCGTAAATTTTGCTTCCAACTTTTTTCTCAATTCCTGGAATTAGTTCGACGAGTTCAACGTTAAACAATTTCCTTAGAAGTTCCATTAAGACAAGTAACTTAGCAGTATGGGAATGAGCTTGCCTAGCCTTATCTAAACAATCTTCAATTATAAATTTAAACTCAGAGGAAATCAAGCTTAAATACCCTCATCTCCATCTACATTTACACTATTTTTATCAGCTCTTTGCCTACATTCTCCAAAACACTATACCTTACTATGGCAAGCTGCTTAAACCTCTTCAACCCCCCGTCATCTACGCCAGTCACGGTGAGCTTAGCCAGCGAATCCACCGTTAAACCTTTTAAACGCTTAAACTTTAAAAATCTTTCTTTGTTAAAGGCATAGGTTTAATGGAGGATGCTATATCGACACCTTATAGGCCTCTTCTACTAAACTCCCAGCATCTACGGTTTGGAGCGGTCTTCCTCCCATGGATGAGGCAGAACCGCTCCTTCCCATCCCAATGCCTACAGTTTACGCATCTAACCCTATCTGGGTTTAATCCTATGGATGATGGATACTTCCGGGGGTCGTAGCCCGCCCAGTCATACGGATACCGATACATTCTATGTTTAACCACGGCTTCCGCCTTCGATTTATCTACTCCCCCTCTATTGATATGACTTTGACTTAGGTCTTCTTGTTTTCACAATCAAGTTTGGGGCATACGTGTGTTATGGGGCATATGTCGCATTCAGACTTCTCCCTGCAGTAGTGGAAGCCTATATGCCAGACCCCGGCGTCGAGCACCATGGGCGGCGCCTTGAATGTCTTCCTGACCACGTCCTCAGCGTCTTCGGGACTTGCATCCTCAGGTATGAGGGGGGTTCTCCTCAAAACCCTCATAACGGGGTCTGACGGGGATAAGCTGACATCTCCAATGTCAAGCCTAATTATGTCGGCCAATCTGAGCTCTCTAACCAACCCTGGGGCTAAAATCGGTCCTATGCCTGGCAGTTTCTTAAACTCATCCTCTAGAGCTTTAGAGCTCGTAAACTTGTTGAAGTAGTTGACTAGGCTTCCTCCGTTTGCTTCGGCAGCTTCCACCAGCTCTCCGATGAACTCTCCGAATGTGGCGAATCCTCCGTGGGGGTTAAACTTAGGTATCGTCTTGGCTATGCCAATTACGCTATTAACCACGTCTTTAACTCCATGTCTCCGAGCTACGGCGAGTAAGCGTTCAAGAGAGGCTTTCTCCGCAAACTCGTCTAGAGCATCTTTCGGAGTTCCCGTAGGCCACTGGTAGGTTCTCCAGCAGATTTGAAACGCCGCCTCCTCCCTACCCAGCCTCCCCACCATGTCTAAAAGCTCCAACCTCCACTCATCGGTCTTGGCCACGGCTATCCTAGTGAGCTCATAGACTAAGGATTGGCTCAAACCTCCTCCCTCCAGAATATGTGTATCCTGCCCGACGGCTTGTAGTGCACGTCCTTCTAGTCACGGCTAGGCGCATCAGCACGTCCTTCGCAGTCTTGAAGTTTATACCGAGCTTCTTGACTACTTCGTTAGGTGTGACGGGCGCGTCTGAGGGTACGTCGTATATCTTATCCTTGTACCTGCTCGGCAAATCCACCACTCCAATTCAATAATACGATTAATTTTATGACATATAAGCCTATTCACAGATGGGCGGTGTTTTATGGATCCCGTTGAAGGGGTCGTCGTAGTGAAGAGGGCGTTGGAGCCCAAGCTAAAAGAAGAAGTTAAGCCGGGTAGCCGAAAAATTCCGCAGAATCTGCAGAGGGCTTGAAGGTGGAGACAAGAGATATCGTAGCTAGGTTTGTGGGTGAGCCACGACGCCTCAACCTTGCCTAGGTCTGGCTTAGGCTTTTCAACCTCTTTTTCCAATCGCACTCATAGGAGCGCGATTGGAGCTTTAACCATCTCTTCAAGTTTAAACTTTTTAGGAAGTAGTTTGCGGACGTAGCTTTCGCTAAGTCCTGTTCTGCGTGCTATTTCACGGGCTATGGCTCCCTTGACTATGCCCCTGTTCAGCATGCATGCGGCGAGCCCCGTTATCTTGCTCCTCCTCTATTTTAGGTAGCAGATGGGCGAGCTCGGGCTTCTGGAAGTCGTTGGGGCTTGTTTTCGTCCATATCTTAGGAACCCTATGTTCTTTCGGCGCGGCCGAGGATCCTTTCAATATCGTCGGGGTAAAGCGTTCTGATGATTCGCCCAGATTTTGCGTCTTTAATATGGACTGCCCCGTAGAGGACCCACTTACCTCTGGATTTCACCAAATGAAAGCCCTTGGGCAAGTTCAACCTGCTTCTAAGCTCCTTCAACAGAGGGTCTGTTGGGCCACGCCTCCTCTTTAAGAAGATGGTTAGGTGCTTCTTAGCACCTACCGCTGCAAGCCTATACTCGCCTTCAGGTGGAAGCGGGATCTCCTTCGTAAGCTTCTCCCGCCTCATAGTCTACTCCTGAATTAGGGTCTTCGAGGTATATATAACTTACAATTGGTCGCGTAGATCGACCTATGAGTTCTACAAATTTGTAGAACTCCTATAAATGTGCGGAGAAAATTCCTGCCCATAGATGATCCATAGATCGTCTAAGTGAAGAACCTCAGATCGACCTAATAGGGCCTGGTGTGGCTTTATCCCGCCACAGAGCACGGTGGCTCCATCGGTCTGAGCATTTGTGGAAAGCTTTAGATGATCTACAGGTCATCTGTAGGGGTTGGGCCTCCTAAGCCAACGCCTCTTTACTATCCTCAATATTTCCCTTCCCCTCTCGGGATCTACGGAAGAGCTGTAAAATAAATTCGACATCACACAAATCTTACTTTCCACAATCTTGAGAAGTCCCTGACCGCCCCAAACATCGAAAGGCATGTCTATAGGTTGTTCCCAAAGAAATTCAAGCTAGAGGAGTTCATCCATCCGCCGACTTCAGGTCGGCGATTGGAAGAGAAGGCTGAGACGATTCCAAGTGAGGTTGAGAAGCCTAAGCCAGACCTAGGCAAGGTTGAGGTCGAGGCTAAGCCGGAGTACGCTGAAGAGGGGGTCGAGGAGGCCGTTGAAAAGGTCAAAAAGTCTATAGAGGAGGAGCTTATGGATGAGCTGCGGAGGTGGCACTATACAGGCTTCATAGACCTCTTCGACATGTGCATGCCAGGCGTGAAGACTAGCCTAGAAGCCTGGAGAAGCGGGCCTGTAGAGTTTGAGAGGCTGCTCTGCGAGTTCGTGTCTGAGCCTTCATTAGGCTTCTCCATAGCCCCTTCAGGCTCTACATGCTAGACTACACTAGCATTAACGGTGAGAGGTTTAAGGTATCCGTTATAATCATACTGGTCTCCATAAGGATCCGCGCCGGTCTTAGGATAATATGGTGTTGCAACAGGGGACTCCACTGCTACAACCTAAACTGCACATACTTGAGAGTAAACAGGCGTGTGAAAGGATAAACTCAAGCCAATTATAGAAAAATAAGGGGTTGAAAGCGGAGGAAATTCTGGTAGTTAAACTTAAACTCGTAAACCAATACCTCAACTTTACTTCTGGCTTGAGTTCATGCTTTACGGGCTGGATAGACTTCTCTTCCCCAACAGCTGAGGTTACAACAGTCGGTGTCTTCTTTTCGACTCTAGGCTTAGCCCTTAAAGGGCTATTTCCAGAAGGTTGGAAAGTACCAAACTATAAGAGTTTAAACCTTCCAGGTGCTGAAGAATACTGTAGAAGAGAAGCAACTCTGCCGCGTCAGATCCTCTTAAGAGGAAGAAAAGTAGCAGACTTAATTGTGGCTGTTATAGAGAAGATAAAAAGAAGCACGTAGATAAACTTCTAGAGTGAAGACAAGTTACCCCATATCTATTCTTTAACTATTTGCTTCTTAGTCTTAACTTTAATGCTGAGGCCCTATAGTTCATCGGCATATTTCTGTATTTTAATTATCGCTTCAGCTATATCGTCCATGTCTTTCTCTGTTGCAAGAAAGATGTTTTGAGGGAGTTCAACGAGCTCTTCATGGTATGCTTTAACGGATACTGGGAATCTTTCTTTAGCCTTATCTCTCTCCTCAACGTAAAGCTTGTAAGCCCTCGTACCCTTTAAGGGTTTTAGAGACTCGTGAAGCGGTGGCTCCGTCCTCCAACACGGCACCCCTTCGGCGTTTAAAGCCTCTATGAGGCGCTCCAATGGGGCATTTCTGAAGAGGCTTGAGTCGTATTTAAAGGCGTATGGCCAGGGCTGGTGTCTAGTTAATCGGTGGTCTACTTTAACGGGTGTTATACCATCAATCTCCATAAGCCTTTTGGATAGATATTCGCTATTCCTCTGCCTTGTTTTAAGTTGCTCCTCAAATCTATCGAGCTGGGCGAGGAGGATCGCGGCCTGAAACTGCGTCATCCTATAGTTGAACCAGTTTAACACTTCCCCGCTATACTTGTACCCCTCTCTAACCCTTCCACAGTCTTTAATTGAGTGGCACCTCTCCTCATACATCTTACTGTTCGTTATTATTATCCCGCCTTCACCCGCCGTCATAAACTTACCCTGTTGAAAGCTGAAACATCCCATATCACCTATGGATCCGGCCGGCTTATCCCCCCACATGAAGCCATGACCTCTAGCGCAGTCCTCTATCATAATGAGCCCATGGTCCTTAGCAAGCTTAACTAATCTGTCCATGTCAGGGGCTGTTCCATAGTTGTAAACTGGAATTATGGCTTTAGTCTTATCCGTTACAGCCTCCTCAGCCTTACAAACGTCTAGACAGCACGTCTCAGGGTCGACGTCGACAACTATGGGTGTGGCACCAGTCATGAGCACGGCGCTTCCAGTGGCCCAAAACGTTAAATCGGGGACTATCACCTCATCCTCGGGGCCGATGCCTGCGGCGAGTAAAGCCACGTGCAACGCTACGGTTCCGTTGGACACGCATACGCCGTATTTACATCCATGGTATCTTGCAAACCTTCCCTCAAACTCAGCCTCCCACGGCCCGCTTCTAGCAACACCCCCACCCCAGTATCGGCTTCTAACAACATCCTCTAAAGCCCTAATCTCATGCTCATCGTAGATCGGCCATGACGGCCACCTCTTAACCCTAACAGGCCTACCACCTTTAAGAGCTAACAAAAACTGCCACCAAAATATGTATGGAAGTATACATGAATATATTCTTTGCTATTAAGGGGCTCGTTTTCCCAATCGATCTGTGAGGAAATAAAATCAGCCTCTTAAAGTTGGATTATAGTTTTAACCTACCTTCATTGTATTCCTCGATCACTTTCTTCACCAACCGCACCTTCTCAAACGCTATCCCCCTCCAACCTTCAATGTGTATGCTGAAGCATCCTTCTTCCGAAGCGCCAAGCTTTATCTGCCTCTTCGTGTATTCTACTATGTCGTCCGTGGAGCCTGAGAGTAGGAGTCTGAAGTCGAAAAGCCGTGCTATGTGCGTATTTACGAGAATTCTCCTAACCCTCCTCAGATTCACCATTTCTCCAAGTTCGAAACTCGCCAACTTAAGATCCTTTATCTTGTATAGGAGGTGGTCTGTAGGACCGCATATGTGTAGGGCTCTATACTTGCGTTCCGGGAAGGCCTCGTAGAACTTGAGCTCATAGGGGAAACCCAACATTTCGTAATGCTTGGGGGAGAGGAACGACGCGTGGTCGTCTGCAAGCCCAATCCAATCTGAGGACTCTATACCCATCTCCTCCTCATGATACTTGATCCACTTAATCGCAACCTCCGTAACCTTCTCCATCAATCTCCGACAGAGCTTCGGTGCTTTAAAAACGTCTACGAAGAATTCACGGACACCCCTGCAGAGAGCTGCTGTTGTCACAGGCCCATCGAAACCGACGTTGGATTTAACCCCCGTCAGCCTTTCAAACGTCTTGGCCTTCCTAAGGATCTGTTGAACGACTGGGTTATCTTGAGGTTCTGGAACCTCTAATTCATCAACATCCTCAATTCTGTGAAGCAGGGGTATGGCCCAAGGCTCAGAATTCTCAGGGCATACTAGCCTACAACCCATGACGGCGGCGGCTGTCGTGCCGCATCCAAGCCTAAGGCTCATACCAAGCCTTATGCCGAGTTCCTCTTCGATGATCTTAACCGCCCTCTTCTGAGCCTCCACCTGCAACTTAATATCTTGGTAGAAGTCCTTATGCTTCACACAAGCAAGCTCTGTTATCTTATCATCCTGCAGGATGTAGGCATGCTGTTGCTAGGCTTCTATAATGACTAGTGCTCCAAGAATAGTGATCATAGTACCTAGAAATATGCGTAAGCTCTTTTCTGAAATAATTTTTGTTAATTTAACAGCCAGTAAAGATGCTATACACCCTGAGATGACTAATACTATCACTACATTGGCATCTATAAGATTCATCATGGCGTATGTTACACCTCCTGTGATATCAAGTAGGAGCCTGATAACTAGTGACGAGCCCACAACTATACGTGGATTGATTCCGAGGAGGACGGACATGCCTATTCCTATGGGGCCCCATCCTGCTCCGAAAAATCCTTTAGTAAAACCTGCAAAGATAGCAACAACCGCTAACTTAATCATAGTACTCACTGTAATGGTATCGTTTGCCTCATGCTTATGCACAAGCTTTATAGTTATCAAGATTATCAGTACTCCAATGATCATTTCAAATACGCCTATGAGTAGTTTCATGAATAGTCCTGGAAAGTTAACGGATATTTTCGCCCCAAGAACAACCGTAGCCGCACCAGGTAAATAGGCTAAAATGATGCGCTTATCTAAATTTCCTTCCCTTTTGTGCCGATAACGCTAATAAGGGTCATCATAAGTTCGCTCACAAGTGTTGTACCACGGGCAACATCAGGAGAAAGCCCCAAGAGCAGTAGTGCTGGAACAAGGAATGGACCTATAACGCCTGTAGATGCAAGAAGCGCTCCTCCAACCAAGCCAACAACGATAAAACCTAGAAAAGACAAATCACATACACTAGACATAACAGTCCCATTTTCCGAGGTTGTTTCAAAATATTTAAACCTTTTATTCATATGTAACTGCTTAGAGGAGGCTGGGGGTGTGGAATAAGATAATGGAATTTCCCCCATCCATAACGGACTATGGATGCGTAGCCATAGATAACATGACCGTGGAGGCTAAAGAGGAAGGCTTCACATAGCTTAAGACATTCAGAAAAGCCGTAATGAGATGTGAAAGGCTGGCCGTAAGGGAGAAGGTTTTCATAACTGTTTTGAGAGAAAATCTTCTCCACAGTTCTATTCATACTCGCCTTTAAACTTCTAACCCCATATATCCACTATTTCTTCTCTCTTATCTCAAATATTCTACATAACAGCTCGTACAGCTCTTTACCGTCGCTTGTCCTAGTGAAAAGCTCCCTCTCAGATGGTAGTATTTTGGCTAAAGCCTCCCTTGTACGTCTCCAGTCAAGTTCCTTCCACATCATCTTATAGTGTTTAAACTCTACCCAAGCCCTGAAGATCAAAACGATAAACATGGCTAATGTTAAGGCTAAGTTAAGTATGTAGATATCTAAGAGGGACAAACCTCCCACCTGACATATAGGTTCAAAAGCCTCTATTTAAAAATTAAGAATGCCATGGAAAACTCTCACCTGGAGAGCCCTGTAGTCTGTAATAGGTTTTAACATCCCCTTTCTAGCAATGTTGGCTCATAATGTCTATAACCCATTCTAAATCCAATTCCTTAAGTTTAGCTTCTTCTGGTGCTCCTGTAACTTCATCCCATCCCATAATCTTATAGTATGTTTTTAAAGCTTCGTTAAATTCTATAGCATCTAGCTTTGCTCCCTTTCTTGAGCCTGAGTTAAGTGCTTCAAAAAACCTGTGAGGAAGTCTATCTTCTTTCACATCCAGCCCCTCTCTAACATTGAACGCTCTAGCCATGTTTAATGCTCTTTCACCCACCTTCATGAGTTCGAATAAGCTTGTCTCCCAGCCAGTTATGGCGTTGAGGATCGTCGGAAGCTGGGTTATTTTAAAGGTTCCGTAGACATGTGGGGTGAAGATGAACTTGCATACGTCTAAACAATCGTATAGACTGTTGAGGATGTGGAGATACGTGAAAGCCCTCACCTTCTCCGCATCTAGGCTTAAGCGGTCGATAGGCTTTAGTATGCCGAGGCATTTCATGGATTCAACGCTCTGCTCATACACTGGGTCGTGGACGGCCTGCATGTGATCCGCCCCGCTTGGAGATATAGCATACATCAATGCGAGGCTTGCCTTCCCCCTCGGGTCGTGTAAAGGCACCTCTTTACCCTTAACGTGTAACGCCATGTTTTCAGAACCCCTACCTATCCTCTTTGAAGCCCTTAAAACGCCCTCAGCCAGTACGTCACCAATCCCACTCCTCTTAGCTATCATATGTATTAGCTGGATTAAAGCCTCCCTATTTCCAAATTTGAGATCCAACCCACCTGTATCTTCCCTCGTGATTATCCCTTTCTCGTAGCATTCCATTGCAAACGCTATAACACAGCCCGTGCTTATAGTATCCATGCCGTAAGCGTTGCAGAGCTGGTTTCCATAAGCTATGGTGTTTAAGTCGCCTATACCGCATAGAGAACCTAATGCCGCTATCGTTTCATACTCGGGTCCTCCATACTCAGGATCAACTTGATAAGGGTTCGTCAGCTTAACGACCCTTTTACACTTAACCGGGCATGCGAAACACCCCTCAGTACCAATCAGAATGGTCTCTTTCATACGCTCTCCAGATATCTCTTCTGCATGTTCAAACGACCCGTCTCTAAAGTTTTTCGTCGGCAGTATACCATCTGCATCTAAAACCGTAACGATTCCGGCCGTCCCATAACCGCTCAGGTACACTGCAGACGGATTATTCCTCCAGTTTTCATCGAACCATTTAGCCAATCCACGTATTTCATCCATGCTCTTAACAGTAACCCTTCCATGACCCCTAACGGCTATAGCTTTAAGCTTCTTAGAACCCATAACTGCTCCGAGACCACATCTACCACTCGCATACCTCGCCTCGTTCAGTATGCATGCGAATCTTACGAGGTTCTCTCCAGCCTGCCCTATTGCAGCGACTCTGATAAGCTTATCGTTCAACTCCTCCCTTATACTGTCTTGAGCACCCTTAGTGGTCATCCCCCATAGTTTACGAGCGTCTCTAATGTCGGCTTCCCCGTCGTGAATCCATAGATATACGGGTTTATCCGAAGCACCTCTAACTATAATGGCGTCGAAGCCTGAAAACTTAAGCTCAGCACCCCAGTATCCTCCAGCCTCCGCCTCTCCAAACCCATCTGTTAAAGGGGACTTGGCGGCTACCGTGAACCTGCCGAACCCAGGCAGGGGAACCCCCGTCACCACACTCGTCGTAAAGACTAGAACGTTATCTGGTCCTAGTGGATCTACTCTAGGCTTCATCTCTCTGAGGAGGAAGTATAGTGCCAGCCCCCTTCCGCCTAAATACCTCCTGTAGATATCTTCATCCAGCTTCCGCACTTCAACATCTCCATTCGTCAAGTTTACTTTGAGGACTTTTCCATTAAATCCATACATGTTCTATCGCCTTCTGAGGTAGGCTGGTATTACTTTACAAGCATCTTTGGGGAAATTCCAAGAATCCTCGCCATGTTTCTGCCAAGGATCATTTCGACAGCGTTTTCTGATAGACCGTACTTAGTTACAGCTATTTCTAGAATCTTCAATTGAACCTCAGGGCTTACTGTAGGGCTGTCCGACCCAAAGACAACTCTTTCCGGACCTAAAATCTCTACTGGAATTTTGAAAACAGACTCAGGTATAGGTGGTGCAAGTGAAGTGTTCAAAATTATGTTTTCGTATCTTTTAACGATTCTTGGAACCCAGTGAATAACGTCGGGGTCCATTCCCATGTGAGCCATTAGAATTGTAACATCAGGAAACCTATCGGCCAATAAGGCTATCTGGTAAGGAGTACAACATTTCTCACGAAAATCTGAATGGATATTTATCGGTACCTTAAGCCTTGCCAGCTCTTCCATAAGAGGGTACATCACTTCACTATCTACAAGGTAGTGCCCTTGTCCATACGGGAGTAACTCACCTACACCTTTGAGGCCTAACTCCCTTACACATCTCCTGAGCTCTTCAATAGCAAATTCACCATGTAGTGGATTGACGTCACAGAAACCTATCAGTCTATTTGGAAACTTTTTCACACACTCGCTTATATAATTATTGACAACTCTATACGTTTCCTTGTCATGAAATGTAAGCACTGGATTTATTACAGCCATGTCTATTCCGCACCAATCCATGCGTTTCACTAAGTCCTCTGGCGTCTGCTTCGGAGGCTCAGATATCTTATCCCATATAGTCGGAACCCATGTCGGCATGACGTTATTATGCGCATCAAGAATGAAGTATTCTTTACCCATAAACTTACCCATTTAATCACCCCTATCACAGCAGATTTTTCAACTTCTTCTTACTTATAGATAGCTGAAATAAAAGAGTTTACTGTTACTTACTATAAACATACAAGCTTCTTTAAGCTTGAACCCGTGGAGGAAGCTATTGGTGAGTCCTCTTTTACAAGAGGATTCACAATATAATGATCAATGCACATGCTGAAGTATGTGTAAGTCTCTCTCGGCAATCCTACATGTACGATCACGGAAGTCATGTTTTGTGGGAAAGGTAAGTGTGGAAGTAATATTAAAGGCACATGTAATACCGCAGGATTTCTATTATACCTCTGGGAAAGGGTTTGGAAGCTATATAACCGTTGCAGTTACGAACCGCTTCTTTCACGTCTTCATCCGCATTTGAAGCTGTTGCAGTTAAAAAGCCATAGTGTCCGTTAAGCATGGACAGATCGTTCGATGAGTCGCCGATGCATAGAACACATGAGGAAGGTATATTTAGGAGTGTTGCTAAAGCTTTTAACGTGGCACCTTTACCCGCATCTGAGTGAATGATTTGGACTAAACGATAATTACGATTACAGCTAAGACCGCTTATTGAAATAAGCATGTTCTTTAAAAATTTTTCTTCATTTTTAGCATCTTCAACTCTTTCAAATAACAAATCTAAAATACCTCTCTTAACGGCTTCTTCATCATTAATATCACGTTTAACTTTGATTCCAGCATTATTTAACCTTTCTAGCTCAGTATTGATTATTCTTTTAGCTTCTGGTAACACCTTTAGCCAAGAATCCCGTATTTTACTATTATGCTGAATGTATGGCTTGTATTCCGACCCTTCTAAGATATAAATTTCCTGCTCATTAGCTATGATGTAATGTGGAAAGCCTGCTGATGCACCAAGACCGTTTTTCTTAAAGATCTGAAGTTGATCCTCTAAAGTCCGTCCGGATGCCGTTGTCATTCTTACCCCATGCTTTACGACTTTGCCGAGAAACGATTTGACTATAGGAGGAATCGTCTCCCCCCTCTCAAGAATCGTTCCATTAAGGTCAAAAGCTATCAGTTCGACGCGCCATGAATGCCCACATGGTTTTTCCATAGTAGATCGCATAAACCCCTCATCCTTTACTATAGAAAAAATAAAAAGGTTTAACGTAAAAGATTCTCCATGATTATTGATATGAGCCTCAATCTATTATCTCGAACGGTTATGCTTAGATGAGTTTCCCCTGGGATTTCTAGACTTAAAAGTCCATCATAGTTTATGGTTTTAAGGGAGTGGATGACGGATTTCCAATCTATGTTGCCTCTCATTGGAGTGAGGTGTTGGTCTCCAGACCCATCGTTATCGCTTATGTGAGTGGCATATAAGAGGCTTCCACATTCTCTCACAGCATCGGCTACGTTTAACCCTTGACAGTTTGCATGGCTGGTATCTAAGCAAATACCTATGACGTCCTGGTTTGTGGCTTCGCATATCCTCTTAACCTCTTCTATGGTTGAGCCGTAGATGGCTGGGTACTTTAAGAAACGTATACCTTTAAGCCTCTCAGGCTTTGGATCGCACATGTTTTCAACAGCTACTTTCACACCCATATCTTCTGCAGATTTAGCGATTAGTTTAAAACTTTCGATATTAAGCCTCTCGATTTTTTTCAACTCATCCAACGTTTTTATCGGAATTGAACCTGGATGCTCTACTAGAACTGGAA
>Ga0080004_1156199_pt1 | contig 15741 bp, 16 predicted proteins | sample WasSprMetagenome_FD_69207 | JGI IMG/M metagenome (GOLD analysis project Ga0080004, IMG submission 69207) | Sulfidic aquatic microbial communities from Washburn Spring, Yellowstone National Park, USA - WS (SPADES assembly) (version 2) | ecosystem: Environmental > Aquatic > Thermal springs > Hot... | reverse complement strand
GTTGTAGAAGAGCTAGAACCTATAGTTGAAAACCAGCTCAAGGTCATCGCTTATGAAGAGGGGCTAAAAACACAGATATTTGGAAAGAACCTGGTACCGCGCGTCGGCGAGCTTAACACTTCTATCGTTGCCTCTGCAATAAGCAAGCTGACAGGTATACCTTATACTCCACCAAATGTTCCGAAGGTTAATCTAGAGCTCCCCTCCAGGCCCCCAGTTCTGTGCGCAGGCTGTGGACACAGGTCAACCTACTACGCGGTAAAGCTGGCTGCTATGCGGGCACGCGTAAAACCTGTCTATGCAAACGATATTGGATGCTACACGCTTGGCTTCTATCCGCCCTTCAACATGGCAGACTTCACTTGGAGCATGGGATCTGCTATAGGTATAGGCATGGGAATTGCAAAGTTCAGCGAGGAGCCTGTGATAGCATTCATAGGAGACTCTACTTTTTACCATGCTGGTATCCCTGGCCTGATAAATGCAGTCTACAACGGTATACCCCTTCTAGTAATAGTTATGGACAATGGCATCACGGCTATGACTGGGCATCAGCCTCATCCTGGCTCTGGCTATGGCCCAACTGGCGAGACAAGGCCCGTAATAAAAATCGAGGACATTGCTAAAGCAGTAGGCGTAGAATTTGTAGAAGTAGTGGATGCGTACGACGTAGAAGCCGTGAGAAGCACTACCGAGAAAGCCTTGAAATTTATAAAGGAGAAAAAGAAGCCTGCAGTGATTGTTTCCCGTAGACCATGTGCATTGATGGAGCTCAGGAGAAAGAGGGCTCAAGGCGAGGAAATAGTTCCCTACTACATAGACCAAGAAAAATGTATAAAGTGTGGAATATGTGTGGACAAGTTCTCTTGTCCAGCCATTGTTCGAGAAGGAGACAGAATCGTTATTATCCCTGAACTGTGTGTGGGATGCGGAGTATGCGCACAAATCTGTCCAGCAAAGGCGATAAAGCCCGTAAAGAGTATTAAAGGGTGAAAGGCTATGGAGATAAGGTCTATTGTTGTTACAGGGGTTGGTGGACAGGGGCAGATAACAATAGGGACGATTCTTGGGCAAGCCCTCCTCAGAAAGGGCTACAACGTAAGAGTAGGCGAGGTACATGGTTTGAGCCAGAGAGGCGGGTCAGTTGTAGTCTTTGTTAAATACGGGAAAGGAGTTCCATCGCCCATCGTCACAGCCGGTGAGGCGGACGCCTTGATAGGGCTTGAGATGATTGAGAGCCTGCGAAGGGTTCCCCTCGTGTCTCGGGATGGGCTACTAATAGTTAACGAGTTTTTCCTGCCACCACCTGCTAGTAAGCCAGTTAGTAGAAAGGATGTTGAAGATGCCTTGAAAAGCATTGGAACAAAGACTGTTTTCATTAATGCAAACGAGCTGGCACTCAAAGCAGGCTCCCAGATAGCTTCGAACATAGTGATGGTGGGGGCCCTTATAGGATCCGGGAAGGTAGATCTTACACTTGAAGATGTTTCAAATGTTCTCAGTGAGCGCTTCAAGGGCAAAACCTTGGAGATCAATATGAATGCATTGAGGATGGGATACGAATACGTCATTAGTCAAGGAGGACTTTAAATAAAAGTTTAAACACTAGGCTTGGCCTTTCAAATAAATATTTAAAACCAATTTCTCTTATTAAGAATGCCTGTCTATCCATAGAGCCTATCCTACTAATTAATTCTTCTCCATGCATCTCTTTTACTGTCCTGAAAATCTCGTCGAGCTCGGGGTCGCTTAAGTTATTTAGGGCTTTCCTCAGGGCAAATTGTAGACTTGTCTCATGGCCTAGTGTTGCCCTGACATTTTTCTCATATAAGGTTGGATCATTTCTTATGAGAGCACTCGCGAGTAGTCTGGCAGCAATAGAGAGGTAGACAAGTCCTCCCCCAGTCGTGGGTTTGGTTTGACCTGCCGAGTCACCTATATAGAGCAAATCGCCGCGTAAAAGGTGTTTGACTAATCCACCCGTATACACTGTGCCGCCATAAGTCTTAATGACATGTAGAGGAGTTATCCCGATTCTTTCAAGAGTCTTTAAGACATACTTCATTCTAACTAGTGTTTTCCCCTTGGTTGCGACACCCACCTTGTATGTTTCGTCTCCAAGCGGGATAGCCCATGCAAAGAGTCCGTTGGAAAATTTCTCTCCCATGAATATAAGAACATGATGTGCTATGCCTATGTTGTCTTTTACCTTTATATCATATTGGAGTGCAGGCAAAAGATGTTTTTTCTTATCTTCGTCTAAGTACTTTGCTCCTCCAGCGACAATGCCAAAGCTATTTTTACTTCTAACAAGCTTAGAAAAATCAGCAAGGTTTACATAACTACCAAGCTTGACGTTGGCACCTAGCGATAAAACTTCTTCGTAAAGCCTTTCTTCAAGTCTCTCCCTATCAACAACCACAGCGACAGTCTCTGGCCGCCCTACAATCAGCCTTTTTCCAGAAGGAGAAAAGAAAATAGCTCCCCTAAAAGTATTAGTAATTAAGTTTCCGTCTATAATGCCGATATCTTTTTTCAAGCCTTCAAGGCTAACGAGACCGGTACAATGGATGGGTCGCCCAATCTTTTCATGTTCCTCGTAGACATAGACATCGCCATTATAACCTTTAAGGAGAAATCTAGCCACTTGTAATCCTGCTGGTCCAGCACCAAGGATGTGAACGTCTCTCTGCATATTACTCATTGTAGGCGCCTATAAAATGTCAAAATGGATTGATGCTGTGTTTTTCCTTGGAGATCTGCCTTGCCAGGTAATATACGTAGTTCATCCAGCCTGGACTGTTTGCCGAAAGATGCTGTATAAAGAATGTGCCCTCTGCATCGAGCTTAGAAGCCAGCAATCCTATCAATTCGGTCACGCTTTTCCCGTTATATGTTTTCTTGAGGGCCTCCAGTTCGTTTAGAACCTCCGAACCCTGGCGCAGTACAGTGTTGTGGACAAGGAGCCAGCTCTCTGAGAACAGCTTGAATAATCTTCTTGCCTCGTCGCTCCCGCCCTCAGTTATTTTGATAATGTTTTTCTCGGTTCCCCTATAGTCCTGTTTGAGTCTATAAGCGAGCTTCTTTTCTATAAGTTCTCCAAGCTTGTTTTCAATTATGGCTGAGTAGGGGAGAAAGAAGGATGGCGAAAGTTCTACTCCGGCATAAGGATAAATGGTCAATATGAAATGTACGACTTCCTCACCATAGATCGGTGTTCTGCCGTCAAGATAGAGCAACAAAAGTATATAGTCTTCAAGCCTTGGCTCGTAGACCTTTCCAAGCCTGAAATTCTCAAGCACCCCTTTTTTCCATGTATGCCCTCCTGTTGCTGGCTCCGAATCAATTGCCATATGAGTTACACTTCTTCTATACCTTTACCGCGATGTATAAATCTTTTAACTATTTTAGCTATCAGCCAAATCATAGTAAAGACGAAGATAAGTCCCACAGCCAGTGAAAGAATTTTTCCAGTAATCGTGAATCCATATATCTTGGCTACTTCGTCGATTTGTACTACTTTGAAAGTGTCTTGGCTAACCTCTAGTTTCTGTGGAAGGGCTTGTTCAACAATCAATGTATAGTTTCCCGCTGGAACAAAACCGAAATCTACTCTGCCCATTTCATCAGTAAACCTCGATTTTGAAAAGTCTCTTCCCTCAAGAAGTACCTGAATATTTTTAACCGGCTGGTCGAGTAAATTTTTGACGAGAACTTGTAGCTTGTAAGCTTGAATGGATAGAACCTTGTCTGCTGAAGAAAGGTCTATGGACACGTCATATGTTGCCAGCAAAGTACCATTCCAGAGAACATCCAACTTATAGTTTCCCGGCGGCACCCCATGGTAAACAACAATACCGTCCATGCTACTGTTTGCTCTCATAGTTACGTATCCCCTCAGGATAGCTGTATAGTCTTTGAGGATCTCGCCCGTTCCCTGCCTAACAAATTGGAACCTCACCGTGGAAGTATTTGTCCGCACATCCATGCTCTGGTCAGAAAAAACATCTACTTTGCCTTTACCTATAGCTACAGAGCCCAAATAAGCAACTATATCATAGCTTCCCTTTGGCAGAGGACAGACCACTGCCTTGCCACTAGGCGTAAACCCCCTGTAAACTGGTATTCCGCGTGAGTATATTATGAATGATGTATTATTCACGAGATACCCCATAAGGTCCAGGAATCTTATTTCCAGCGAGTAGATTGGTGGTTGCACAAGTAAGCTTGGGGGAGGCGAATAAATTATTAGGTCGCCTACAGAGATTCCTCCTGAAAAGAACCTAACGGTCAGGGTGGTGTTTTCACCTAGATATACCGTGTTCTCATTCACGTAGCCGTCTTGAGGGGGTATAATTTTGAATGTATAGTCCTTGATGTTGCAGAGTGTGTCGGGTAGAGCAACCGCCACATTGACGGAGTATCGACCCAAGCTCTCAGAAGCTAAAAGTCCCGGAGGAAAATATAAAGCGACGTGGGGAGGATTAGCAAGAATAAAGTTTTCTCCTTTACTTTTATAGCTTGGATAATTTACATATATAGCTCTAAAATCATATGGTGGAAAAGTCACACTTCCCTCTTTGCTGGGTAGAAAATAGAGGTACCAGAGAGTTCCACTGATAAAGTTTTGTCCAATCGTGACGTTTGTAAAAGGTATCAGTATATCTACAGCCACAAGCCTCTGGCTAAGAATGTCTATATTAGAAGCATTCAGAACAAAGAAAGGCTTGTTGAAAAGTGTCGCTAAATCGTTGCTAGAGCTTAGGAGTAGCTCAACGCGGTATCCCGCGGGCATGAATCCAGGTACAATGGGTATCGTCAGGTTTGTGCCTGCGGACAAGGGAGAAGCCGACTTTAATCCAATTATCCCATTCATGCTTGTTAGCGGCGTTCTTCTCTGGAAAGATACAGTTATTGTATGTGGCTTGCCATCTAGCTGAACTATATAGGAAAACCACAGAGTACCCGTTTTAATAGAGGGTCTGTAGGGAACACCATCTATAAAAACGGTCATGGGCTGGAGCCCTGAGGATGGGTCGGTTCTTACCACAATTACCTTGGCAACTGTATTAAAGCTCAGTGTATAGTCGTTAACCAGCAGATACCTGCTTGTCCAGTTTCCATTTGAATACTCCAAGATCTCAGCATAGAAGTTTTCCGCAATAGGCAGGGAGTAAATACTCCTCAACAATGCTAGACAAATCACGAGGCCGAGCACGAGATTTATCCTCCGATAGCTAGACAACGAGTCCACCAATTGTCAATATTTGTAAACATGGATAAGAAAATAATGTTTATCGTGCAGTCAAGAAAACCTATAAGAACAGGTATATCATAGAATCATAGACACATTCATGACGCATTGGATAGAAGAACTCGTAGAAAAACTGGCCCCAAGGGCAGAGGGCAAAGAATTCTTCGTAGCTAATGGTGGCTTGTCCGTCTCTGGCCTACAACATGTGGGGCGTCTAAGGGGAGAAATAACAATAGTCGACACCATTGTTAGGCTACTAAGGAAAAGAGGCATAAATGCACACCACAAGCTCACACTCTACACCGTCGATGCCTGGAAGGGCAAGGACACACAGCTCAGCCAGTTCAGAGATCCAGAAGAGGCAAAAACCTACAAAGGATGGCCTCTCTATACGGTTCCAGACCCCTACGGGTGCCACTCTAACTGGGTAGAGCATTACTGGGCCGACTTTGGAAACTATCTTGACCAGTTTTCAGAGAAAGTCGAGGTTGTCACTACGAAGGATCTATATGAAAAAGACGAGAGAATGAAACGCTTTGTACTGCTATCTGTCACAGAGCTACGTGAAAAAGTTGTTTCAACGATAAACAAGTATAGGGGCGAAAAGAAGCTCCACAAAGACTATATTCCTTTCCAGCCCATATGTGAAAAATGCGGACGCGTAGACGCAACTGAGGCAATCGAGGTTGACCCAGTCAATTACCGCGTAAAATATGTATGTAAAAACTGTGGACACGAGGGTTGGCAGAGCCTAACAAAGGGCAAACTTAACTGGAGAGTCGAATGGGTCGGGGTTTGGTACGCCCTAAACGTGGACTTCGAGCCCTACGGCAAGGACCATGCAACCCCTGGCGGCTCGCGGGACAGTTGCAACGAGCTAGCAGAAAAAGTCTATGGATTCAAGCCACCAGAAGGGCTTGCCTATGAGTGGGTTGGATACAGAAGGCAGGGCAAGGACCTAGGAGACATGGGTTCGAGCGACTTTATCGGTTTCTCGCCGAAACAATGGCTAGAAGTCGCAGAAGGAGAAGTTCTAAGACTTATCTACCTATCTGCACCCCCTATGAGACGGGTCGTCTTGAGCCTTGAAGAGGTTCCCAGCTATTACGACGAATACGACAAAGCCGAAAGGGTTTACTACGGCGTCGAAGAGGGAGACCCATTACTTGCAAAGAGCTACACTCTCTCTGCATTAAAGCCTCTACCAGAAAAAATGCCCTTCCAGCTCCGCTACATTAATGCCATGATACTTTCCCAAGTCTTGCCTAGCAAGGGCGAAGACCTCAACGAGGTTATAGCGAGGCTCAGAGAAACAAAGCAACTAAAACAAGATCTAACCGACTACGATATACACAGGATCAAAACAAGAATAACGTTGGCAAAGAAATGGCTACAGCTTTATGCCCCAGCCCAGTACAGGATAACAATAGTAGAAACACCACCAGTCAAAGAGATCTCAAAACTCCTCGGTGACGGGGTACGAGAGCTTTTAATCGAACTAAGAGAACAACTCTACAGACTACAGGAGTGGAACGAAGAAGAAATAAAGAAAACAATGATGAACATTAAAAAAACGCCCCAACAAGAGAAACAGTTCTTCAAGGCTCTATACCTAGCGTTCTTCGGCAAGGAATATGGGCCACGCCTGGCCCCATACCTAGCAATGCTTAATAAAGACTTCGTAATTCAACGCCTAGCAGAAGTTATAAACTCGGCTTAAAGGTGAACAGGATGGCTGACTATATGGGTGAAAAAACAAAACCCAGCAAAACTCTTCTCATAGTTACCTTCATACCTATAATCCTAAACGTCCTTGTATTTATAGTGACCGACGGATTTAATGTACATCCACATCTCGCCTCTCCATTCATATACCTTATAGGATCCTTCGTTATGCTCGTCATGGCGACATTCGTCGCATTTATTGGATACACGATGGCTAAAGACGAAGAGCCAGAATGGGGGAGCAAGCTTCAATTCAAAATAATACAAGCTTTAAACCTTCTATGGGTACTTCTCTCAATAGTCTTTGCTCTCATGCTCGTCTTCGTATACTTGCTACGCGTGGCTTAAGGAGATCTTTCTTCAAATTTCTAAATCTTTAATCGATCTTCACATCTCTTGAGCTGTTCCTTGAGGCTAGCATTCTCCCTCTCCAACGCTGCAACCCTGTTTTGGAGCTCTTCTAGCCTCTTCAGCTTCTCTTCTAGCTGTTTTTCACGCTCGTTTAGCTGGGCTTCTCGAGCCTCCAACCTTTCCCTAAGCTCGACAAGCGCGCTTTCCTTAGTGGCCAGCATTCTCTGATAGCCCACGAGTTCCCTTTCTTTCTCTAGTAGCCTCTTTTCCCAGCTTGCTAGTTCTTCTCTCTCCTTCAATAGTCTTTCTCGTACAGGCTCCAGCTCTTCTTTCAACATTCTTTCTTTTTCATCAATTTCGGCTTTTAGCTTCTGTAGATAGGCTTCTTTCTCATTTATTTCTTTAATCAAGAGCTCGAGTTTCTCAGTTTTAGCCTCTCTTTGTGCAACTTCTTTCTCTCTCTCAGTCAATGCCTGCAACTTCTTCAAAAGCTCTTTTTCTTTTGTAGAAAGCTCGCTTTCCCAAGCCTTCAACTTTTGCTCCATTTCCTGCAAGGAAAGCTTTAATTTTCTGAGCTCTTCAGATTCTGTGGCAACCCTGTTGGCGAATGTTTTTAGTTCTGCCTCTCTTCGCTCAAGCTCTATAAACTTGGTACTTAGTTCTTGTTCTCGTTGCTTTAAATACTCAATATACTTTACTAAGTCGCCCACCTCAGGTATCCTTGAAACAGCCTTGTTAATATTCTCCAAGAGACCAGTAATCGTTTTCTCTCTTTCTAGCAAGGTTCTCTCTTGTTCCTGTAGCTTTTTGGCTTGTTCTTCCAGCATTATTTTTCTTTCTTCTAATTCCTTTATCTGGCGGGTCAGAGTTTCTGCCTTAGCTGACAACTGTGAATACTCTTCAACCATCTTGGCATATTTCTCGGCTTGTTCCTGCAAAGTTTTAGTAATGTTTTCTACAGTTGAAATGTTAGTGCTAAGACCCTCAATAAGCTTTGCAATATTATCTAGTGATTCACGCAGAAGGTTGTGAGTCTCGGCAACTTCTCCCAGGTTATCAAATATACCCTTTAGTCTTTCTATATCGATGCTAGTTATCAATTTTCTTGTCTCATCCAATTGCTCGATTATCGATTTTCCAAGTTCCTCTACTTGGTTTTGAGCCGCGTTTAAATTTTTCCCGAGTTCCTCGACTTGGTTCTGGGTAGCGGTGTGCTGAACAAGTTCCAGAATCCTGCTTAGTATTGTCTTTGACTCCTCGAGACTGCTGATCCAGTTCTTTAGTTGTTCTATTGAGTTGTTTAGATTTTTCCCGACTTCCTCGACCTGGTTCTGGGTCGCCTTCTTTAGTTGTTCTATTGAGTCGTTTAAATTTTTCTCAAGTTCATCGACTTGGCTCTGAGTCGCGGCGCGCTGTGCTAACTCGAGTACATCTGCAAGTGTTGCACGAAGTTCGTCGATTGAAGCTATCAGCTGGGTAAGGGAGCTTCTTATGTTTGTCCTTATTGGTTCCTGTAAGACTTCTGGAAGTGTCGAAATCTTTCGGTCAAGAGTTGCAAGCGACGTTCTGATTTCTTCTGTGAGTTCATCAATTGTTGTTCCTTTTTCCTCCTTCTTGCCCCTGAAAAACGACAACTATTCCACCCGAAATAAATAGTGTATTTTACGGGTATTAATTTTAAACGCTTAAATAGTTGGGAAAAAGGTCACAAGATTTTTGATTTTTCACCATACGTGGAAAAATGCAAGCATTAACAATATATCACACAAAAAACTAAGATGACTTATGGGTGAAAGTGATAAACCCATAAGCGACGACATAGAAGTTGTTGAAATTGGAGAAGGAGACATAGCCGTCCTTCTTGCCGCCCTCAAAAGACTCAACAACGGCGTCTACGCTTTAAAAGTTACACTTGACTTTTTGACGAGCAGAATAGCCACACTGCCCGACAGGGTCAAAGAAATGGAGGAAGCTTTAAAGACACATGAAGAGTTTTTCAACCAAGAGAGCAAGAAGGTTACTGAAAGCCTACAGAAACACGAAGAAAACATTAAAAAGGAAAATCAAGAGCTTCTCAGCAACCTGCGTCTGCAACTAGACTTATTTGTAGAGAAGCTCTCTAACCAGCTTCAGGCAATGCAAGATCTCATCACGACAGTAAACCAAGACGTCAATATGATCGTGTCAAAACTTAACGAGGTTGAGGTAATCTCTACAGACACATCTATGACCGTTAAAGGAGAAGTAAAAAGTCTTGGTGCACGAATCACGAACATAGAGCTTGCCCTCAATGAATTATCCCAAAAAGTTTCTAGGCTTGAGGAAACACAGCTAACAACGCTTCACGATTTCTCGATCCAATTACAAGAATTATCACTTAGATTGGGAAGCATAGAGAAGATGCTTAAAGAAGGACGTACAAAAGAAGCCAGTGAACAAGTTACGCAAGGCTCCTAAACAACACCTTCTTCTCTCTTTTCCTTTGTCTTAACAAGTTTTGAAACAACTTCTTCTATCTTCTCGGCATCTGTCTTCGAAAAATCTTTCTTTGAAATCGCGCTTTTACCCTTGTCAGTCAAAACATAGAAGGGACGATAGAGGTGGAGGAATCTGCCCCCTGCAGCATAGAGAACCTTTAGGTAGCCCTTTTCTGTTAGAGCATTTATCTCGTCGTCTAGCTCACGGCTGAACTGGACACCTTCAGGAAAACTAAAACCAAAATCGACGCCGTGCTCCTCCTGGAGTAGCTTTACGAGCCTATGTATGCCTTTTCTAGAAATAGGCTTTCCATAGACCTGGACTAGGTATAGCAACTTTTTTTGACGTGCCTCTAAGGATCTGCTAGACAAAATATCACCTAGAGACCCTAGTTTTACTTAATTTAAAATTTTTCTATCTCAAAGTTCCAATGCTAAAGCTAATATACTTGGGAAGAAGCAAATTGGAGAGATGGAGAAAACAAAGTGTGAAATATGTCTTTCCCGTCCTGCCCGCTACAAATGTTCCAAATGCGGTAGAGAAGTATGCGAAGAACACTATATTGCCTCCAAAGGGATATGCACGGCATGCGAAGAGACGCTCTGCCAGCTATGCGGTGAAAACTTGGCGATTGGTAACTGTAAGTACTGTGGGAGACTCGTATGCTACAAGTGCTCAGTAGAGGAAGGCGCGGCTCTGGTATGCAGAGAATGCCTGCAAAAACTTTCTACTGGAACACGACTACCTAAACTTTAACACGTGGATCCGGCCCCTCGATTTTACTTCTACAAGCGGCGAATAGTCATTATAATAAAGCTTAAACTCTATACCTGTAGGATCTATGCCTGCCTTTCTTAGCTCGCCTCTCAGCTTCGCCAGGCCGTTTTCAATAGCCTTCTTGAATAGTTCACTGTATTTTTCAATTTCTTTGCTGTTCTCAAGGAATACTCTATGGACAGAGACACTCACATACAGCTTCGTTAGATAAGAGATATTCAATACGACTAGAGATATGAGGAGAACGATATATGCCAGGAAAAGTTCAATATTTAAGAGGAGCAAGACAAGCGAGGCAAGCGACGCAATAAATGAGAATGCGAAAAGATAAGTAGAGAAGCTGTCGACCTTCTTGATCCTGGGAAACCTCGGATGCTTAATCAATATCGTCGAGATGTTTGTCAATGCTTCAGAAACTTTTTGCCACACCTCGTCCTCTAAGCCAAGGACTCTAATAAGTCTCAGAGTATCGGTAACATTGAAGAGTCTCATAGCCCTAACGGCGTCCAGGTCTTCAACGAGCCTCTTTAGCTGTTTTGCTCTTCTACGTGCTTTTTCACGTGGAGACTCGGACATAAATCTCCATAGTAAGGATACATTGATGTATGAAAATCTTGCTGTCCAAGTCCAAATTCTATTAAAAGAAGCTGTCGAGTGTGCTCTGTGTATTCTTTCCTGAAAGAATTTTTCCAAGATTTGTAAAGTCTTCTTCAAGCACTTTCCTCATCTGAGGGTTATATAGTGCGGCTGCGGGGTGAAGAGTTGGGAATACCTTGCATTCACCCCAAGAAAACCTAAAGTTGTAAATTTTTCCTCTAACACTTGTGATTGACTCCACGTTTACACCTTGAAGCCTGAATATTGTCCTTGTGCTGTGCCTTCCAAGGGTTACTATTAACACGGGCTGAATTACGGAGAGTTGTCTTGTGAGGAATGGTAAACATGCAGAGATTTCTTCTTCGCGTGGCTCCCTATTGTTTGGGGGTCTACACTTTACAACATTCGTTATATATACTTCTTCTCTTCTAAGCCCAGCCATAGAAATAAGCTCCGTGAGAAAAGCTCCAGCCGCGCCGACGAATGGTTTACCCTGAATGTCTTCGTTTCGTCCAGGAGCCTCTCCTATAAACACTATACCGTTGCATGGGTTCCCGTCCCCCGGAACAGTGTTAGTCCGGGATAAGGCCAAAGGACACTTCTTACATGTCTTTATTTCTTCACTTATCCTAGAAAGTTCCTCTATCACCTTCTCACAGTCAGTCCGTCTCTTCAAGAACACTGTTTAACCACCCTCAAAAGACATCTAGATACGCTCCTGAAGACGAGACCTCGAGAAATCCTCTTTTACCATTCAACGGGAGAGCGTCCCTATTTATGTCGACATAAGTCATCATGGGTATTTTTCCAATTATTGCCCCCACGATAGTCACTTCGTCTGGGCGCAAGCTCACGATTCCTGCGGGGGCTAGACCTTTCCTAGCCAGCCTCAAAAGTATATAGGATCCAACTGTGCTACCCTTGCTATGAGGAAAGACTAGGATCTTCCCGGCAATTATTTGAGAATATAGAGGATGACCTCTCTCAACAATTTTCCCGGAAGAGGGATCCACGCCGCCAAAAAAGGTTATCGGCTCAGGTGAGAACAAGATCTCTCCGGAAGCTTTACCCTCAACTACCGGCTTACCATTTATCCTCATTTCAATCACTAACAGCGATTCTTTCCAATATGATTTTTCTGGGAACAAGGGAAACATTATACCCCTTAGAGGAAAGGTAGAAGGCCGCCTTACCCGAATCCGTGATAACGCTTCTTGAACCATACGCAAACAAGTTTGAGACAACCATACATGTATCTGCAAACATGTATATATTTAGCTCCTCAAGTTTTTTCCTCTTGTCCTCGTACATGCGGGCAACATCTCTGCTTGTATAGAGATATATTTTCCTTTTAGCCCTACCCCTCTTGCCAAACCACTCGACAATTTCTTGAACCTCATCCAGGCCTAGGTGGGGACAGCCCAGAACTATGATGCCCTCCCCATCTTCATTGAATTTTTCCATCTCTTCTTTCAACATTCTAGCATCTACCTCTACACGTTCACTTGGGATATCATCTACTTTCTCTGGGGAAACGCCTTCAATTAACACTAGACCTGTTCCACCAGAGGCACCGACGGCAGCGAGGAAAAGCTTCAGGTTCTCAACGTCTCCGTTGAGCCTGCGCAAGCCTATCACATACGGGACTCTGTTACCTGCAATCCTTCCAGCGATAAGCCCAGCAACTGAGAAAAGGTAGTTGTCAAAGATAAACTGCTCACTTATACTGAAGTCAATAGTCAACGTGGGTCTCCTATTTTCGTCCAGGTGTAGCCCAGAAAGAGGTGCGCGGCCAACAATGGCCTCCATAAGGGCTAGGGGACCACCATCACGGTTGGTTCTAGCCCCAATAATGCTGTTCGCGTAGAGCACGGCGTTGCTCTCAGACCAGGCTAAGTGGTCCCCGAAACCGATTTGTTCATAGAGGTAGGGTGTACACGTAAGGGTTATTTTTGCACCCATCCTCATAAACGCCCTCAAAATCCTGCCCTGTTTCTCGAAAACCTCAGGAGTTATCCCCATCTCTCGCCATTTTTCAGTATCCATAGCGCCCGGGTTAACAGTTGTAGGGACTGAGAACCTTCCCCCTAGAGAAGCTATCTCTTCTAGAAAACTAAGCCCCTCGTCCCCTATGTTTTCATAGGAGATGCCGGAGACATGTGCATGCTTTATCTTTACAAGTCTCTCTGCCGAAAATACTTCGCCCATCTTTACAACTGTTTTCATGGCTAGGGAAACTGCCTCTCCAAACTCACCGTCAAGCATTTTCTCTTCAATTTTATCAAGGTACATGTGTCTAGCTATTCTTATCCAACCATTGTGAAAAGCTTTTCGTTACGGGGCAACAATAAGCATAATAAGTCTAAGTCTTGATATCTAAAAAAGTGGTCTAGTTGAAGAAGAGAATCCTCTTGCTCTCTGTCCTCATATTTGCAACTATACTGACTATCTTGGTGGAAGCTAGTCCGAACGAAGAATGGAGACTAGTAAACAGAATAACTTCTAACACGTGGTCAATTACAAAGGTGGTCTCTTCTCCAAGCGGCAATTTTATAGCCGCTATCTACCAGGAAAACGGCATTAACAAACTTGCTATCTACAATTCAAGCCTCAAACCTGTAAAACAAGTAACGCTCGAAAACACCTTTTCAGGCGATGCCTATTTCCTAAGCGACGGCCTCCTTATACTGGCTAAAAATCTCTACGGTACTATTCCTCACACAGAGATAGCCATCTACAATCCCCAGATAGACAAGACAATACTCAAAGTAGACTTGCCAGGCACCACAATAAATGAAATAAGGAAAGCCCTCGTCACAGGCAACTATCTTTTGTTACTAACACAAAAATACATCTTCTGGATCGACATAAAGGCAGCAACCTACACGGCTGTTCCAGACACACCTATAAACCAGGGCCTCCAAATGGTCGAGACGTCTAGGGGCATAGTGTTCCTAACGATAGAAACGTTTTGCCACATATGCTTATCCCTTAATGACAAGGTCATACGCATATACCAGTGGACCCCATTTACATATCAATCCTTCGAGTACTACCACGTGCTTGCAATAGTTAACCTGGATCCCTACCTAGGTGTTCTCTTTGATAATGGAACAATAGGCATCTACGAGATAAACACTGGACTAAACAGAACATCTGCCATACACAACTTAGCATTAAACAATTCTGCAGTCTCTCTGCCAGACTACAAGTTCCTTTATTCCACAAGCACAGGAAACCCCACTAAGCTTACAATATTTGACGTCCCCCACGATACACTATATGAAGTCATGGTTCCCGTGACGTACACAAAAGGAGACAGTCTAGCCACTTATGTTTACGACGACGGCTTATACCTAGTAGCAAACAAGAACCAAAACCAAATAGCCCTCGGCAACTTCACGTCGAGGGATCCACCCTACCTGCTGAACACAACTACCTCTATGATTGTGGGTATTTCCAGAGGCCGGGACACCCTCGTAGTTTACGACTACAGGACTATAGAACTCTACAAGAAGACAGCCCGAGAAGTACAAAACTACGAGTTGACACTCGAAGTAGCCGACGAAACAGGCGCATCAATAGCAAACTTCACTGTTGAGATAAATGGGACAAAATACACAAGCAAAACAAATACTATTACACTAACCCTAAAAGAAGGCACCTATAAGATAACCGTATCCAAACCAGGATACCAGCAATACATATTCACCACAAAGCTCACGTCCAACGAGACACGTAGAATCATACTACAAAAGACGAGGTACACTCTAAGGGTACATGCGTCCTCCAACGCTGGGCAGCCAGAAATCTACATTCTCGACGGAACAAGGGCCCTATGCAGAGGGATAGGCTACGCCGAGGCCAAAGTATTGCCCGGAAACTATACTATCCTAGCGATACTCCTCAACAACACGTACCAAGCCCCAGTAAAGGTCCGCAACGACACAGAAGTATACATAATCCTAAACATTGAAGAACGTCCCATTTTCCCACCAAACCTCCACGGTAACACCCAAAACCAAACAGCCATCAACGAAAACAACACAATAGTGATCGTCTATGGCTCAGACACCTGTGCCGAGTGCAGAGCACTAAAAAACCAGCTGAAACTCCTTGGAATAAATTTCACCTTTAAAGACATCTCAAACAAGACATACCTACAAGAATACCAAACACTCTACGACATGCTACCAACAAAAACAATCTATCAAATACCCTTCACACTACTTTTCAGGGCAAAACACCTCCAGGCCATAATAATCGGCTTGCCAAGTAGCCAATCACTTAAAGAAATACTAAACGAGATGAACGCCAACTCTACGTGGCTATATCTCGGGGACCAAAAACAAGAAGTCACGCTAGACTCATCTGTATTCTACGCATTGGCAACTAGAGGGCTCTCTCTAGTTAACACTACTGGCAACGTATTACCACAGCCCCCAAAAAACAATACAGGCACAACTACGCCAACACCAACCCCCCAAGACATTTATCATGTCTTACCAGTAATAGCTACACTTGCCCTTGCAGACTCGATCAACCCATGCACCTTCATG
>Ga0080004_1113961_pt1 | contig 15742 bp, 13 predicted proteins | sample WasSprMetagenome_FD_69207 | JGI IMG/M metagenome (GOLD analysis project Ga0080004, IMG submission 69207) | Sulfidic aquatic microbial communities from Washburn Spring, Yellowstone National Park, USA - WS (SPADES assembly) (version 2) | ecosystem: Environmental > Aquatic > Thermal springs > Hot... | reverse complement strand
AGGAAAGCTAAAGGGAAAATCTTTAAGAATAGGACACATGGGTACCACGGCGAACCCACAATACATACTACAACTCGTACAGGCGCTAGAAATAACCCTAAAGGAGCTTGGCATGGTAGAAAAAGTGGGTAAGGGAACAGAGGCCGCACACGAAGCCCTAGAAAAAGATTAACACAACATCCTCCTCTCTCCCAAATACCAATTCTTGCAATCTTAAATTGCTGTTAGCCTAATTCTTATAGGAAAACCAGATGATGTTGAGTTAAGAACAGAAATAGATTTTAATTTGCCTATCTGCTCTCTTCGGTATGGAGCTGGTGGTTAGGGTACGTTTTCGCTAGGGCTACGGTCCTGAAGCACCTAAACAGGCTTCAGAAGGAGGGGCTTGTGGTGAGGGAGAAGGTGCTTCCTAAAGGAAGGGGGGACCCAGATTCATCTATAGGTTGAAGACCAAAGCCCTACAGAGCACAGCCCCCATCGAAATAGTCAGCCTCACCTTCCAAAAGCTCAAGCACGCCCGCAGATTCGAAAAAGGGAGGATAGTGCAGGAAAATTGAGAAAGACCTGTTCATCAGAAAACTGCCCCCTAATCGTCAAATAGAATAAAATCCATTATTGTCCTTAACCTAACATCATCGGAAAACCAAAGGTAAACCTTAAAATAGTTTTTCTGAAAAATCTTGTATGAGGGAAAAATGGGTGACGTACTTGAAATAAGCGGCTTGAATGCTGGATATGGTAAGGTTCACATACTTTTCGATATATCCTTGAATGTTGAAGAAGGCATAATATGTGCTATACTTGGGCCCAACGGCAGCGGAAAGTCCACAGTTTTGAAATCGATCTTTGGGCTCACAAGCGTTTACAGTGGTTCAATAAAGTTTAAGGGAAAAGATATAACTCGAATGAAACCTCATAAGATTACACGACTTGGGATCGCCTACCTTCCCCAAGTTGACAGTGTCTACTTGAACTTGAATGTTAGAGAAAATTTGATGATGTCAGGCTATATTCTTTCAAAGGAAGAGATTGAAGAGAGGATGAGATATGTATGCGAAATTTTTCCAGTGCTTAAAGAATACATGGATAAAAAGGTTCTAACGTTAAGTGGCGGCGAACGCCAGATCCTGGTTATGGCGATGGCTTTAATGAGGCAACCTTCCCTTATGATGTTCGATGAGCCTACAGCTCATCTTGCCCCGAAGGTTGCCAATCAAATATTTGATAAGATAAGGGAATTAAACAAGAACTATGGTATAACGGTCGTTTTAGTGGAGCAGAATGTTAGAAGAGCTCTGGAGGAAAGTGAGAAAGCTTACCTCATGGTTTCTGGAAGAGTAAACTACTGTGGGCCTTCAAGGGAGCTCATATCTAACGAAAACTTTGGAAAACTCTTCCTAGGACTCTAGTTTCAGAACCTTCTTCATGTAATCCCTTATGCTCTGAGGCCTTTCAGGCAGTATGCCTTCAGGCCTGAACATCAATGTGGCCATAAGCATTAGGGCCAAAAGTATAGGCTCGAGCCAGACCACACTAAATGGAAGGAAAGAGAAAGCATGTTTTGAAACGATCATAGCTCTTCTAATAAGGACTAAAATAAATGCCCCAAACAGGACGCCCAGATTATTTCCCGCTCCCCCTACTATCATCATGAGCCATGGCCAGTATGAGAAGTCCACTCTAGTATACCCTCCCGCTACAACGGCCCCCATCCAAAAAGCATGCAGAACACCGGCAAGACCCAAAATTACGAATGCAAAAGAGAGAACTTGTCTTTTAACCTTCTTAACGTCCTTTCCAACACACTCGGCTGTTAACTCGTTTTCTCTTATGCCCTTTAGCAGCCTACCTAGGGGTGACATACAAACTTTATTAATGATTAAACAAACACAGAGTGTGGCAATGATGATAAATATTGAAAGTCCATAATAAGAATTTTGTCCAAGCCACCAGAATGGGTTTATAACCATTATACCAAACACACCACCGGTTAACCAATCGGTTTGCATTCCGATAACTCTCGTGCTTTCGCTCAAACATAACATAAATAGTGCAAGATAATCTGCTGGTAACTTTAAAGCGGGATAGGCGGTCAAATACCCTAAAACGTAGCATACGATAATTGTGATGAATACTGTGACAAACAATAAGGTTATAGAAATTATTGGATCGTCAATAAGCCTGTTTTTCAAAATGTCGATAACAGTTGGATTATTATAAGAATAATCTAATCTCGAATCTATTCCATATAATAACATTGCCAGCCTCCCAGGAACATAAGCAGTTATCATTGCCCCAACTAGTATCGGAAAATATAATCCAAGGTTGAATATTCCAGTATAGCCATGCTGTAGGTTAAGGGACAGGGTAATAATAGCGTAAATACAAAAAAGTATTATGATATCTAAGAAAATTTCTATCATGCTTCAATTAACCTCCTTTCCTTACCTTGCTAATGTAACCAGCAAACCCTTCAGGCATTTTCACTAAGCTTACCGCAGCCACGATCATAGAAATTACAGAACGATAGGACCAGACCCATGGAAAGAAAAAAGACAAGAAATAACTTAGAAAAATTTCTGAAAAGGCTATTATGCTTCCACCCACTATACTTCCATATACACTTTTTATGCCTCCAAGAATACATGCAGCAAAAATGGTGATAAACATTCTAGCCCCAACCCAGGGATCCATAGAAAACCAAAGCGGATACAATGCACCACTTATTCCTGCAACGCCGCCTACAAAAAACCATGCGATGCCCACAATCCTATCAACATCAATCCCTTGTGTGGATGCTAGAGCATAATTTTCAACAGCAGCTCTCATTGCTATACCAAATTTTGTCTTAAACAGTAAGAGAGTAAATAATATTACTAGAGAAAGACATGTTCCAGCCGAAATAAACAGTATGCCAGGTAATCCAAGAATTTTAAAATCAAATTCAACTAAAGAAAATGAGGCTGTATAAATTTGTAGATTACGGGCTAGATAATCGGAGTAGATGTTCATACCTGCGTACAAGAGTAGGTCAAACACTATGGTCGCCATCATAAGCCCAACTATTGACATACCTTTTTCTTTAAGCAGCTTGAGAAATTTGAAAAGCAAAAAGCTAATAGTTCCACCTAAAACAAATGCAAAAGGAAGTGAAGTGTAGGGAGAAAATTTTAATATAGAAAAGGTCAAGGTTAAATATGTACAGAAAAAGGCAATGCTTGAATAAGCTAGGTTGGGGACGTTTAAAGTAATGTACTGGAGTGTAAAACCCATTGCTAAGAGACTGAGAATGAATGAATAGATTAAAGCTGTCAATAAAATCTGTAGTGCAATCAAAATTCTGCACCTTATGAAATAAACGTTTCGTAAAATACGTCCTTTTTTGCTATATCTTTTGGCGTCCCTACGGCAACAACAGTACCCTTAGAAAGAAGATACACGTAATCGACATGATCCATGACTATATCCAATCTATGCTCGACTATTAAGAAAGTTGTTTTAAATTCATCTCTTATTTTCTTTATATAGTTTAGAATTTCTGTTGCAAGAAAGGGATTCACTCCTCCAAGTGGCTCATCCAGCATAATAAATTTTACATCCAGCATAAGAAGCCTTGCAAGCTCTAATAGTTTTAATTGGCCGCCACTTAAATCTCCTGCTTCACTATCCACCTTTTCTTCTAAGCCAACAATTTTCAATATATTAAACATTTTTCTAAGTAAAGTTTTTTCATAATTTTTCCAATCGTTGCTTTTAAAGCATCCTAAAAAATTTTCTCCAGGATTATTTTGCCCTGAAATTAACAAATTTTCAGCCACACTCATTTTCTTAAAAGGCAAAGGTATCTGAAAACTTCGGCCAATACCAAGTTTAACTATCTCATGTGGAGATTTTCCTGTTATATCAATATTATTGAAGATAATGTTACCGGAATCTGGTATGTGAACCCCTGAAATGCAATTAATCATTGTTGTTTTTCCACTGCCGTTAGGTCCTATCAAGAGAACTATTTTTGAAAACGGTATATCCATGTTCACATCTTGGAGAACATACATATTGCCGAATCTTTTAGATAAATGAGAGATTCTCAATATGACTGAAGTCATTTAAGTGCACTTGTGTTTACATTTTTACTAATACCATTGTATAGTATCGCTAGTTGCATCATAAAAGGCAATTGCCTTCCATTTTGGCGTGCCCCCTTCAAGCACAACTTCCGATATCTCATATGAGGGATATTTTCTGTCCCCTGCATCGTTTAATGCGCACCAGCCGCTAACCCCAAAATAGTTTTCTGCTATTTTAGGTAAAGTCGCTTTAACTTTGGATCCACTATATTCATCTGCTGATAGAATTGCTAAGGCGGCAAGCCAAACCGCGTCGTAAGCGCATAATGCCCATGAGTAAGGTTCGAACCCTATTGAAGATTTATATCTTTCTACAAAGGACAAATATTTGGGTGACTTTGGAGGGGCGTAACTATAAGCCTTGAGCTTTATTTTAGCACTAATATCTCCAGCATACTGTAAAATTGACGAAATTCCAGCATTATCCGTATCAAATACAGGAATTTGTTGTAGCTCAGGATAATTTCCGATCGCAGTCAATAAGGGTATAAGGACAGCGTCAGTGCCGAGAAGGAAAAGGCCTACTTCTTCTTTTTTATAGCTCTGAGTAGCTTTCCTTACCTTATCTTGCACTGTGGCCATTTCTCCAGTAAATTCTTTTTTTTCAGGATCAATGCCCAATCCTTCATCAACCTTAATTCCACGTGCAGTCCAATTTTTTGAACATTCTTGATAAAGGCCTTGAGCAAAAGGTTCTTTAGCATATACTGGTATAACATATCTTAAACCTGTATCTAGACTAAATCTTCCTACAGCTATAGCCGATTTGGAGTCATCAGGTGGGGTTCTGAAAAGATAATCATCAGGTATAGCTAGTGCAGGTGAGGTGGAACCTGGGCTTATTAATACAACTTTGCGCTCATTGGCAGTAGGAAGTATTGCTTTACATTGTGAACTCCAATTTGGGGCTATAATAACCTGTATCCCTTGACTCATAAGACTTTGAGCTCTCTCAAGAGCCTTTGTAGCAGATTCTTCTGCGTTCTCGCTTAAGTATGTAAATTTTAAGTCACGATTTAATGTTCTGCATACTTCATTTATATCGTCTATTGCCATCTTTATGGTAGGTTCTTCCCAAGGTACGTCCATTGGTGACGCATATATAACTCCTAGCGGTATTTCACCTGAAAGACTGGTTTTCCCAATTTTAGGAACGGTGTTCTGTCCAATATAATATCCAGAGGCAACCCCTATGGCAAGCCCTGCAATTGTACCACCGGCAACTTTAAGAAGGCTCCTTCTATTCACCTTTTTAGGTTCAGACATATCTTTTCGAGTTCTATGTATTAGTGAGCCATATTTATATACTTTTTGTTCTTATATCTTGCAATTTTTTAAAGAAAGTAAAAAATTTTTGCATATTTTTGAATATAATGTTCTTTGTCTTGACATAGTTAAAACGTCCCTTAATAGGGAGACATTTCCACCCTTTGAAGCGAACTTTACTTGGCACGTACTTGCAGACGGGGCTTAAAAACGATTTTGTATGCCACCCTAAAATTTTAGTATAAGAGAAAGTTTTAGGATCGGGCATGTGTTCCTGTAGCTTGAAAACCTCTTCCACCAGAGTATTCGAGACAAAAACTAAATCTCTCTCCTTCCAAGCCCTATCCCTAAACATTCCTCCATCCCTATAACATTCACGTAATAAAAGAACAAGCGAACAACATCATTATATGCCTTAGCTTGATCATATTTTGCCGATATCTTTAATTTTATTGGATCCTTAGCTATTTTGGCATATAATGTATGATCTATTGATCAAGGACGGCTTAGTTGTCGACCCATTTCAGGGACTATGTGAGAAAAGGGATATTGCAGTATCTGGTGGTAGAATTGAAGCTGTTGAACAATGCATCTCATCAACAAATGTGAGAAGGATAATTGATGCAAAAGACATGATCGTTGTACCCGGACTCATAGACCTTCACACACATGTAAGCTATAATGTGATTTCATTAAGTGTTGACCCTGAAGAGGCTTGCCTAAAAAGGGGTGTTACTACTGTCGTGGACGCTGGCTCAACAGGCCACCTTAACTTCACACCATTCAAAAAGTATGTTATAGAAGGGTCTAGGGCAAGAATATTCGCTATGCTAAACATTGAATCGCTTGGGATGATCGAGTTCTCCGACAATCCACCAGCATATACGAGGGAAAAGTGGCCTCAGCTACTAACATGCCTAGACGGAATCTTCACACCACTTTTCGTCAACATCGAAGACACAGTAAAAACGATAGAAGAAAACCGTAGCATTATCATAGGAATAAAGTGGGCGCACCACCATCTAACAGGCCTCGAGCTCGCGAGAAAGGCCGCGGACAAGACAAAATGCATAATCATGGCAGAAAACCGTCACACACCCGAATCCCTAAAATTCTTGAAAAGAGGAGACATACTCACACACCTTTACAAGTCAACGGACAAAAATAGAGCATACGGCGGCCTAATTGACGAAAACATGAAGATTTCAACCGAATACCTTCAAGCGATAAGGAGAGGTGTTATAATGGACGTCGGACACGGCAAAGGCTCATTCTCATGGAAAGTTGCCGAAAAAGCCATCGCTGAAGGAGTAAAGCCTGACACGATAAGCACAGACCTCTGGACAGGAAACGTAAACGGGCCAGTATATGATATGCCAACAACAATGTCAAAATTCCTACTACTTGGAATGAGCCTAGAAGAGGTAGTAAAAGCGAGCACAACAAAGCCAGCAGAAGCCATAGGCAAACTAGGCGAAATAGGCACACTCAAGCCCGGAGCATGCGCAGACATAACAGTACTCAAACTAAGAGAAGGAAAATTCGTATACGAAGACACATTAGGCGAGAAAAGGATTGGGCACAAAAAACTTGAACCAGCACACATAATACGGGAAGGATCCATAATAGTTTAAATAGAAATAGTAGTGAAAGTAAAAATCTCTTAACAAAGAAACAGTGCCTAAACTCCCGCGTAGAAAACAGGCAAATAAACTAAGACAATGATTTGGACAACATCCTACAAAGTATGCAATAAAAAATTTATCACCTTCCCCTTTAAACAACCTTTACCAGATATTTTAAATAATTTTTTAGCCTTTCACCACACCAATGGGCACTATCCTCGCAACCTTTGTAGCAATACCGACCCTATGTGAAACTTCTGCTACAATGTCAACATCCTTATAGGCTTCAGGAGCCTCCTCGCTTACAACCTTAACGTCTGCAGCCTCCAAAACAATGCCCCTACCCTCAAGGTCACGTTTAACCTCGAAACCGCTTCTCACCTTCAAGGCTCCAGCGCGGCTCATCATACGTCCAGCACCATGCGCTGTACTACCAAAACTCTTAACCATAGCCTCCTCCCTTCCAACAAGAACCCAGGAAGAGGTTCCCATGCTGCCTGGAATGAGAACAGGCTGACCGACATCCCTATACCTTGAAGGAATCTCAGCATGCCCTCTAGGAAATGCTCTAGTAGCACCCTTACGGTGCACAACAACCTTAACCCTAGAACCGTCAACAACATGCTCCTCAACCTTAGCAATATTATGAGCAACATCATAGACAAGCCTCAACTCCCTCTCATCAACACCAAAAACCTTCACAAAAGCCCTGCGAACCCAATGAGTAATCATCTGCCTATTCGCCCAAGCAAAATTAGCGGCAGCAGCCATAGCCTTAAAATAACGCTCACCCTCAAAACTATGAACAGGAACACTAGCAAGCTCACGATCAGGCAAAACAATACCATACTTACGAGCACCAGCCTCCATCACACGCAAATAATCACTACAAACCTGATGACCCAAACCCCTACTACCAGTATGAACCCACAAAACAACCTGCCCAACACCCAACAAACCAAAAACCCTAGCAACACCCTCATCAAAAACCCTATCAACAACACCAACCTCAAGAAAATGATTCCCACTACCCAAACTACCCAACTGAGGCATACCACGCTGCTTAGCACCAACACTCACAGCACCAGCATCAGCACCCCTCAAACAACCACCCTCCTCACAAAACTCACCATCCTCAACAAAACCATAACCACTAGCAACAGCCCAACCAACACCCTCCTCCAAAACCCTATCCAACTCACCAACACTCAAACGAACCTGACCACGACTACCCAAACCACTAGGCACCTGAACAAACAACTCATGAACCAACTGCCTCAACCTAGGACGAACATCACGCTCAAACAAAGGAGTAGAAATCAACCTCACACCACAATTTGATACGATAAAATTGTTTGCGACAAAATTGTGTCCCTCATGATCTACCGTGAAATCGTAGACATAATCATTGTATTCAACCTCCTCCTTCCTTATAATCCTGTCCCACACAAAGTCTGAGCCTACAAAAGCAGGGTTCTCCACAAACTCCTTGAAGCTCATAAACGATTGTGCAACCCTAGGCTCACCCTTACGCCCCTCATACAATGTACGTTCAATAAAACGCCTGTTAACCCAAGGCGACTCCAGCATACCATATATTTCTGAAGGAGAAACTCTACCCTTTAACCCCTCAACCTCCACTATAGTCTCAACCCTTTCACTTACAACCTTAGACTTCAGCCTAAGATAGTGGCATGCCAAGTTTGCTAAAGTACTCCTCCTCCTATTATAAACAAAGCCAACCTTACCAAAAAAGTTAATCAAATTTTCTGAAGTAGAGCAAACTATAAGTCTAAGCCTAACCGTTTCAGCCCCATCCACCCTCCTACCCTCAACCCTACAACTAACCTTAGCAGTCTTAACATCAAACTCTTTCAAAAGAGAAGAAACCTGCTCAAGAAACCTCCTGCCACCCTCAACCTTCTCCCTAACCCTATTAATGCCAAGCACCGGACAATAGAAGTTGAACCTACTCACACTCTTAGGGGAAGTCAATTCAGCACCAAACAGGGCGGCCAAATAAAGCCTCTTAACCCACCTAGGCGCCCTAAAAATCCAAGAGGGAACCCCAAAATCTACAACAGCCTTATCTCCAACAGGAGCACCCAACATGACAAGCAAGCATGCAAAACTCTTAGCAGAAACCTTAACAGAATACTCATCACTCACAAACTCCCTTACACCATACCTTGAAACAATCCTATGCCTCCTAGTTCTTCTATAAACTCTAGAAGCCCTAAAACCAAGCCTCAAAACATCTTCCCTTACAGCCTCCAAATCCTCAGGCCTACCATAAAAGATAACATAACCCTTACCGCCAGAAAAATATATCGTGCCATCACCAGTAACATAACCCAAAATCCTAGCCAAACAAGAAATCCTCCCATCATTCAAATAAAGTGGAAGCAACCCCCTCCTCTTAAGCTCAAAGACAACAGCCCTCCTCTCACGATCACCCAAAGATAAAGCCCTAACAGAATCCTCGCCAACAACAACCTCCACAGAAGGCTCCTCATACTCAACACCCTCAAACGGATAAACAGCAACCCTATCACCCTCCCTCAAATCCCTCAAAGAAACCATTCCAGAAGGAGTAAGAAAAGGATGATCCTCAGTAGCCACAACCTCATAACCAGCTTCAGTAACAACCCTAAAAACCCTACCCCCAGGAAACATCTTAATAAACCTAGAAAAACCAGCCCTCACAACCTCATGAGTCCCAAGATCAACACACACAAGCTCACCAGAACGCCCCTCAAAATCCCTAATCCTAACCCAATAACCGTCAGCAGTCAAAACACGAGCATCACCAGCCAAACAATTGATATCATAACCTACGCCTCCAGGACTCACCACACCATCATCAAAACTAGTAGCAGCAACACCACCAATAGGAAACCCGTAGCCCTCATGACCATCAGGAAGTACAATTGAAAACTTTTGTACGCCTGGCAAATGTGCTACGTTTACAGCCTGTTCTAGTGTCCTGTCCTCAAGCATCTTCTGTAAGAGTTGTTCGTTTGCGTAGATTTTTACTGGTACTCTCATTCCCTCTTTTGCACTTTTAGGTATTTCATATTCTACTTCTGAAACCTTTTGAGGCATATATTTTGCCATTTTGGGCCACCTCTTTCGAGAGCCTTTTCTCGGAGGTGAGCCCATTCTAGTCCTCCAAGAAGAACTTTCCTTTGTTCACTAAAAGATTGAGGCTGAATAGTTTATAAATGTTTAATATTTTTACGTTTGTATTTTGCTATTTACGTCTTTATGTTTTAAGGTATATGCTGTTCTTATATCTCTCTAATTCTTCTTTTTCTTTTGGTTTTCTGAACACGAATAGGTGTTCGTGTGCTATCAGGTAGAAGTCGTATTCTTTTTCTCTCCATGGTATAGTGCCTATCATGTTATGTTGTAATTTTATTATATCTTCTTTCAATATGAATCCTGTTTCTAGGAATTTTTGCATTACCCTATAGGCTATTGGTACATAGTGTTTATGTATTCTTGTATCGCCTATTAGTATTGCACAGTATTTTCCTGGTTTTAGTACTCTATAAAATTCGTTTGCTACTCTTTCCATTTCTGATATGAAATCGCTTATGGAAGAAACTTTTGACAGATCTTTTCCTTCTACTTTATCTTCGCTAGTATAGGTTATGATGTTTGCATAAGGTGGATGTGTTGCTATCAGGTCTATTTCGTTATCTTTTATTTTGTCCAGGTTTCTTGCATCACCTTGATATAGTTTTATTATTGTTTTAATATATTCTCTTTTTTCTGGTGATGTGTTCTGTTCAACTGTCCAAGATAGTGTTTTTTGAGTTTTTTCCATTGTCAGGTTGTATGTGAAGTTTAGTCTGTCCCATGCTAACATTATTGCATCTTTATTTATGTCTACCCCTATTCCGTTTCTTTCTAGTAGTTTGCATTCTATTAATGTTGTTCCACTTCCTACGAATGCATCTAATACTGTGTCTCCAATGTCAGAGTACTTTAACAGTAAATTTCTAACTACTTGCGGTGCCCAGTTTCCTCTATATTTTGTGTTTAAGTAATGTGTTGCCCATTTTCCTCTTAAGGGGAAGCTCCATACTGTTGTTGTTTCTGGTTTAAAGTTTGTTGGATTGTAGGCTTCAATATGCCATTTTCCCCCAATTTCTAGCCTTACGTCATCTATAACAACATGGTCGTGTGTTTTGGCGAATTCTAGATAGTCTTGATATTTGATTTCCTCCATACTTTTGTAGATTTGCATGTTTTTTCACACTAACATTCTAGAAAGAATTTTTTAAGAGCCAACAATAGAGAGGAACATAGAATTTCTTTTTAAAAAAATATTTATGAATATTATTATGCTATGTTTGGATGGTTTGGTAAACTATAGACTTCTAGGCTATAATAGTGTTGAAGAATATTTAGAAGATTTTAAGAAAACACTTTTGAAAACTGCACATGGCTATGACTTTTTCGTGGACTGGAAAAAAGTTGAAGAAAATGCGAAAAGGTATTTGATCGAATTAGGGCTGATAAATTCTTTGACCTTAGCGGGAGACAATTTTGAGCGTAAAAGGCTTTTGAAAAAAATTTTGCACGAGCATCCTAGAGTAATAAGTGTTATACCCATATTGCTTGCAGTAAGAGAAGAAAGTGTTGAAGTTGCCGAAGTAACTGAACAAGTTATAATTAGGCGCTACAACTTTGAAGTAAGGCGTCTTTCGGAGGAACAGATAGATGACATGATATCTTTTTGTGAAAAGACTGGTGTGATAGACCTTTTTGGGAAGATTAAGGATGTGTACACATACGTTTTTGGTGTTGAAGTAGGGTTAGATACTAATGCTAGAAAAAATCGTGCAGGCGTAATATTTAACAGATTAATTGAGCACTTAATAGACAAGGTGACGGAAAAATTTAGGAAGGAGCACTTTCCGCTGGAATATAGGAGAGAGGTTGAACTTGGGAATATTGGAATAAGATATCCAGGTCAGAAGACAGTTGACTTCCTAATCTTATATAAGAATAAACCTTTGGTCGCTTGCGAAGCGAACATATATCATGGTACAGGTTCGAAACCTAACGAAATAGTCCGTTCATATATAAGATTGCACATGTTGTTGAAGAATAGTGGTGTGCTATTTTTCTGGTTTACGGATGGTCCAGGCTGGATTAAAATGTGGAAGCAGTTTAAAGAGGGTGTAGAAAACATAGATTATATTATGAATTACACTATGTCAGAAAGGAGACTTGAGAAAGTTTTGGCAAACTTAATTCAATCAAGAAAGTTATATTAGAAATAATAAAATTTTTGGGTATTGTCACCACATATGTCTTCCATACTTGATTGTAAGTTAAAAGATTTATAACTTACACATATTAGGATATCTAAGGAGAAGTTTGGATAAAAAGATTAATTGTGGCAGCACGGCCAATCGTGTTAAGGAAAATAGATTTTATGAGGGCGTCCTTTATGAAACTCATCACATTCGAAGAATATAGGGAATATGTTAGGACACATAAGTTTGTAAAAATAGAAGACGAGGAAGTTAAAGTTGGCGAACCTCATCAAATTAAAGATTATCAGCCAAAAGATTTTGTGCTGGAAACGACAACTGTGTGGTCTTTTCCAAATAGAGGCGATTGGGCTACACATAAAGGCGACTACAGAGGCAACTGGGCTCCCCAAATACCTCGAAATCTGATCCTAAGATACAGTAAGCCAGGGGAATGGGTTCTAGACCAGATGTGTGGTGGCGGGACAACATTAATCGAATGTAAACTTCTAGGCCGAAACGGGATAGGCGTGGACATAAACTATGAGGCCTTGATACTTACGCTAGACAGGTTAAATTTCACTTATAAGCCATTGGACTCAGAATACACGGAGCCTGAAATTAGAGTATATCAAGGTGATGCACGAAAACTAGACCTTATTGAAGACGAGTCAATTGACCTCATAGCAACACATCCACCATATTATAATATAATACCATATTACAAAGGGAAAAAAGTGGAAGGAGACCTATCGTTCATGCGTAAGCTTGAAGAATATTTGAACGGAATAAAGGAGGCTGCTAAAGAAAGTTACCGAGTCCTTAAACCTGGAAGATATTGTGCAATACTAATAGGCGATACGAGAAAGCATAGGTGCTACGTACCTATAGCATTCAAAGTAATGCAACAGTTTCTGGACGTTGGATTTATACTAAGAGAAGATATAGTTAAAGTTCAATGGCACACGAAAACAACAAGAGAAAAGTGGGCTGGTCTGGCGAGAACTGCTAACCAATGCTGGGTAGAGGAGCAGAAAGGAAAATATTTCACAGATTTTTACTTGATAGCACACGAACACCTATTCGTGTTCAAGAAGCCCAGTAATAAAGATGATGTAAAGAAATATTGTTATAGTGCTAAGTGGTAAAATTTTCTTTTGTTAAAAGAAGTATTTGCATTAACTTTTAATATTTCCTAAACATTGCTTGCTACTGAGCTTTATGCGCGTTCTCTTAGACACAAATATTTTTATTTATAGAGAAGATTATAATATATTGTCACCAAATTTAAGCGATCTATTAAAGCTGTTTAGCGCTATTAAAATTGAAATTCTTGTTCACCCTGATTCTGTGGATGAAATTAATAGAGATAAAAATGAGGAAAGAAAGCGTATCATGTTATCAAAAATCGAGGCTTATCCGCAATTAGAATCTCCACCTGACCCGATCTCTGATCATTTATTCTTAAAAGTGGTTGGTTCACCATCAAAAGCTAATGAATTTGTTGACAATAAAATGTTATATGCTGTGTATAAAAATGCGGTTGATTTCTTAATTACAGAAGACAAAGGAATATTAGGCAAAGCTTTAAAATTAGGTATAAAAAACAGAGTCCTTTCAATAGAGGAAGCATTAGAACATTTTAGGGAATATATTCCAAAAAATTTAGACACATTACCCGCTCTCCGTGAAGAGTACGTGTATAATTTAAATCTCAAAGATCCTTTCTTTGATTCACTAAAAAGAGAGTATCCAAATTTTGAACAATGGTTTATAAAGATATCCAGAGAAGGAAGAAAATGTCTTGTTTATCTTATGGACAATGGAAGAATAGGTGCTCTGTTGATCTATAAAATTGAAGAAGAACCTATCGCCTCCTTTCCTCCTCTGCCAAAAGAAAGGAGATTAAAATTATGCACATTTAAAGTAGAATATGAAGGTTATAAGATAGGTGAATTTTTCCTCAAATGGTCTGTGCAATTTTCTGTGAAAAACAACATAAATACAATATATTTGACTCATTTTACGAGGGAGAACGATAAATTAGTTGAATTAATAAGTGATTATGGATTTAAGAGGCAGGCAAAACTTCTAATGGGAGAGGATGTTTATGTTAAAAAACTCTCACCTGAAAATAAACAAAGGCAAGGTATGACTCCTCTTCAGATAGCAAAGGAATATTATCCAACTTTCTGTGATGGATATGATGTTAGAAAATTTATAATTCCTATATTACCTAAATATCATAATAGGTTGTTTACTGATTTTACTGGAAGACAACCAGAAATACAAGAATATGGTGGCCAATTAATTATTGAAGGCAATACCATAAGAAAAGCCTACTTATGTCATTCAAATGTTAAAGATATGAGTAAGGGTGATATTGTAATTTTCTATTGTTCAAAGGATCTGCAAAAACTAACTACTTTAGGAACGATTGAAGATGTGCATTATAGAGAAAAAAACGTTAGCAGAATCAAGGAATTAATAGAGAAGAGAACGGTGTATACAATTGAAGAAATAGGTAAAATGTTAAAAAAGCCATTAACCGTTATTCTGTTTAAATTCCACTTCCATTTCCCTAACCCTATCAGCTTGAAAGATATGAAACGATATAATATTGTTTCTACTGCTCCAAGAACAATACTTAAGATACCGCATAAAAGATATTTATTGATCAAAAAGATGTGTGGCATAGATGAGCGTTATACTGTCGATTAAACCAAAATATTGCATGAGAATTTTGTCCGGCGAAAAAGAGTACGAGTTTAGAAAACGTTTTCCTAGGAACGTGGAAACTGTGTACATGTACGCTACCTCGCCCATAAAAAAGCTTGTGGGTAAGTTTACGGTTGGTGATGTGATAGAAGATGAACCTCATGGGCTATGGAAAAAGTTTAAAACTTATGCTGGAATTGACGAAAAAGAATTTTTTGAATATTTTAAGGGAAGCCGCATCGGCTATGCGATTCAAATAAAAGACTTGAAAGTCTTTCCTCCAGTGGATCCTAAAAAAATAATATTCAAATTTACTCCACCAGAATCCTATCTCTATACTGATACGTTATTTTTGTAAAAGTTTGTTTCATTCTCTCTTAGAAACTTATTTTTATCTAGTTATTCATATACTCCTATGTTTTTTACTGCTAAGGCCGTAAAATTTACTTATTAAAAAATTTTTATTTCAGCCATTGATGGCTTAAACTAGATTTTGAATCTAGTGTATCCTGCTAGTGTTTTTAGGAGGTTGTTGAAGTTTTTTAGGTATATTGCTAGTGCTTTCACGTGTGCTGTAACATTTTCGATTGTCTCTTTTCTATCTTTTACTTCTAATGTTGTTTGGATATAGTATAGTGTTCCTTTGTGTTCGAGTTTTAGGTTTGTTTTATAGTGTTTGTTTAGTCTGCCTATGCTGTATTTTGTGTACTTGTATAATCTTACTATTTTTGGATAA
>Ga0080004_1119143_pt1 | contig 15758 bp, 15 predicted proteins | sample WasSprMetagenome_FD_69207 | JGI IMG/M metagenome (GOLD analysis project Ga0080004, IMG submission 69207) | Sulfidic aquatic microbial communities from Washburn Spring, Yellowstone National Park, USA - WS (SPADES assembly) (version 2) | ecosystem: Environmental > Aquatic > Thermal springs > Hot... | reverse complement strand
CCCTATAATTACAACACGAGCCATGATCCCCCGCCGAACTTCGTGACCTCCCTAGGCTCAACGCCTAGCTCCTCAGACACTATCTTGAGGACCTCCGCCATGCACCTACTGCCTTGGCACGGCCCCATCCCCATCCCAAACCTTGCCATAACCCCGTCGAGAGTCCGTGACCCTCTCCTCACAGCTTCCCTAATTTCGCACTCAGTAACCCCCCTGCAGAGACACACCACTCTTCCACACTTGGTATATGGCTTCGGCGGCGGAAGCTCCTTGGGCTCCCTCCTAGGCAGGCCGAGACCCTCTAACGCCTTGACTACGTCCTCGGCGAGAGCCGGAGCCCCGGTAAAAGCCGGAGACTCTGTGCCCAAGACATGCACCGTCCTGCCCGTCGTCTTGACCATCACGTCGCCGGTAGGCGACAGAGGCCTGTTGCCTGCAAAGACCTTCACGGGGGTGAGGCCCTCGAAGTCCCTGAGATATTTCCCGAACTTCTTCACCAGAAGCTCGAAATCCTCTACGCTCGTCGAGAAGTCCTCCTTATCCCTCGCATCGGTTAAGTTGGGGCCGATGAGGATAGTGCCGTAGGCGGTCGGTATGATGGCGCCGCCCTTGGTCCGCGGATGGGGCCGAAGCGTGAGAGGCGCCAGGATTGCCTCGACCTCCCTGCCGTGGAAAACAGCCATGACCCCCTTCCCAGGAGCGATATCAACGTCGATCCCCAGCCCTCTGGCTATCTCATCAGCGTACAGCCCCCCTGCGTTAACCGCATATCTAGCCGACAGCTCCCCGCAGGAGGTGCGCACCGCAACGCCGTCGGCCCTCTCCTCTATATGTTCCACGCGGCATCCGAGGTAGAACCGAACGCCCGCCTCCCTCAACGCGTCGTAGAGGCGGTAGATAAGGCCAAAGGAATCCACTACTTTGTAGCCGCGCACCAACACGGCGGCTGCGAACCTGAAATCCCGCCTGTATCTCCGGCACCCCAGACACGGACGGGCGTCGACCCCGTGGAGCCGTAGATAGAGAAACGCGGCAAGCACCACGGGCAATTTCCACCAGCTGTCGACGGCGAGCAACGCCGGCACTTCTCTACACGCGACGCCGAGCCATCTGCAGATCTCCACATATTTAGGGTTGCCGCGCCTAGCGAGGCGGCTTTTGTAGGAGCTGAACGGCAGCTGGATGACGTGGAGCACCCCTGCATGACGTCTGGACACGCCCCACCCGGGCTCGGGATGCCTATCCACGACCGCCACGGAGAACCCCCGCCTGGCCAGCTCGAAGGACGTGAAGAGGCCCTCCACGCCGCTCCCAATAACTACGACGTCGAAAACCACAACATAAAAATACCTGGCATATATTTATACATGCCCAAGTTTCCGAGCAAAGAATGGGCCGAGGCCTTCTGTCAAGCCCTCAACGCCTCCCCCGAATACAGAACCGCCGCCTCTAGGTGGGAAGGCGACATAATCTTCCTGGCGGTGAACGTACCGCCCGAGGCGGGAGAAGGCGGCACGGTCGCCATGAAGCTCCTCCTGAAGCACGGCCAGTGCCACGGCGCGGAGGCGTACGTCGGAGACGCCGCAGCCCGGGCGGACGCCCCCTACATCCTCCAGGCCGACTACAGGACCTGGCTGGACGTCATCGCCGGGAAAGTCCAGCCCATACCGGCCATGGTCCTCGGAAAGATAAAGGTGAAGAAAGGCAGCTTCGCGACCCTGGCCCAGTACGCCCCCGCGGCGCTGGCCATGATAGAGGCGGCGCGGAAGGTGGGCACGCAATGAAGATCCCGATACGGATGAAGGCCGCCCTCTACAGGGCGCCCGGACAGCCGCTGGAGCTCGCCGAGGTCCCCGTCCCGACCCCCGGCGAGGGGGAGGTCTTGGTGAAGGTCGCCGCGACGGGCATCTGCCACTCGGACCTCCACATATTGGACGGGGAGATGATACCCCCGCCTGAGGGCTTCATACTGGGCCACGAGGTGTCCGGCTGGGTCGCCGAGCTCGGCCCCCGTTGCGAGAACCCCCACGGCCTCTCCCCGGGGGACCCCGTCGTCGTGTCTTGGATAATACCGTGCGGCAAGTGCTACTGGTGCGCCCGAGGCCAGGAGAACTACTGCCCGTACGCCGCGGCGAGGATGCCGGGCCTCATAGGCCTGAACGGGGGACACGCCGAGTACATGGCGGTTCCCGAGACCGCGGTGTTCCCCATACCCAAGGGGATCGACGTGCACACAGCCGCGGTCATATCGTGCGCCTACGGCACCGCCTACAGGGCGTTGAGGGAGGCCGGGACCGGGCCAGGCACCTCGCTCGTGGTCGTCGGCGTCGGGGGCGTGGGCCTCGCCGCGGTCGAGCTCGCCGGCGCCCTAGGCGCGCGCCCCATAGTGGCGGTGGACGTGAGGGAATCCGCCCTCAAGAAGGCGGAGGAGCTGGGCGCGACGCATACGGTCGACGCATCCGGCGGCGACCCCCTGTCGACGGTGAGGGAGATCCTGCCGCAGGGCGCCGACGCGGTCTACGAGACCAAGCCCAACCCCGACCTCAAGCTGGCCCTCGAGACGGTCAGGAGAGGTGGGACGATAGTGGTGACGGGGCTCGGCACATCCACCCTGGAGATCCCGGCGAGCCACCTGGTCATGAACGGCATAAGGGTAGTGGGCAGCCTAGGCTACAAGCCCAGGACGGACATACCCGAGCTCCTGTCCCTCGCCGCCGCTGGGAAGATAGACCCGCGGCGCCTGGTCTCCCACCGCTACAGGCCTGAGGAGATAAACCAGGCCTACCAAAGCCTCAGGCAGGGAAAGCACCACAGGGCCGTGGTGATCTGGGGCCCGCAGCCGCCCGGCAACCCCTAAGGAGACGGCGCAGCTTGGCGCGCACAAGCCGCTCCAAAGCTCGGCGCATGCCCACCGCCGCCTACCGACGTCAGCCACAGCCGCGCCGCCGCCTCTATGCGGGACCGCCGTCCGGCGCCTCCGCGGCGTTCCCTGCCTCGCCCGGATCCGGAGCATGGATCACATTTATTGACTTCTAATTATTATACTTGTGAATCAACAATTTTTCGACAGGGAGAGGGAGCTGGCGTGGCTAGAGGAGCTCTACCGCAGAGACGGAGCCCAGCTGGTGGTTCTCTACGGCAGGAGGCGGATAGGCAAGACGGAGCTGCTGAGGCGTTTCGCCTCGGGGAAGAAGGCGGTGTACCTCTACTGCGAGAGGACCTCGGCGAGGGACAACCTGGCCAGGTTTAGGGATCTGCTGGCGGACGCTCTGGGGGTCGAGTTCCTGAGGGGCGCCTCGTTCCCCGACTGGGAGCCTCTCTTCAAGGCGGTGCAGCACATCCTGGAGAGGGAGAGGGTCGTCATCGTGTTCGACGAGTTTCCCTACCTGGTCGACGTCGACCCCTCCCTCCCCTCCAAGTTCCAGCGCCTCTGGGACGAGGTGCTCAGCCGCACCAAGGCCTTCCTCGTGCTGTGCGGATCCAGCGTCTCGGTGATGGAGAACGAGGTGCTCGGCTACAGGTCGCCGCTGTACGGCAGGCGGACGGGAAGCTGGAAGCTGGGGGAGCTCCCCCTATCGGCCCTGAAGTTCTTCTACCCGAGGCCCTTCGAGGAGCGGCTCTATGTGTACGGAGTCGCCGGAGGCGTGCCGATGTACCTCAAGAGGTTCGACCCCTCGGAGCCCTTCTGGAGCAGCGTGGAGAGGGAGTTCTTCACTAAAGGCGGCTTCCTCTACGAGGAGGCCGAGTTCCTCCTCAGGCAAGAGCTCCGGGAGCCGCGGAACTACTTCCTCATCCTGAGGGCCATAGCGGACGGCCGGAGGAAGCTCGGCGAGATAGCCAACGAGACGGGGCTCGACAAGGCGGCGGCGTCCCGCTACCTCCACACGCTGGAGCTCCTAGGCCTCGTGGGGCACGAGATACCGGTGCTGGAGCCGCCGAAGGCCCGGAAGAGGCTGTACCACATCTCGGACAACTACCTCGCCTTCTGGTTCGGCTACGTGCAGCCGCGGAGGGCCCTGGTGGAGCAAGGCATGGGCGGCGCCGCCGTGGAGGAGGTAAAGGCTCTATTCCCCCAGTACATGTCGCGGGTCTACGAGCAGGCGGCGAGGCGCGCGGTCCAGGCCCTCCACCCGGGCTACAGGGTGGGGAGGCAGTGGGGCAAGGCGGGCGGGAAGGCCTACGAGATAGACATCATGGCGGTGGGGCCCCGGGGCGACGCGATATACGGCGAGGTCAAGTGGTCCGAGGCCGTGGACTGCGCCGGAGAGAAGGAAAGGCTTAGGGAAAAGGCGCTGCCCGGCTTGAGGCTGGCCGCCCTCTACATATTCGCCAAGTCGTACAGGCGCAGGGAGCCAGGATGCCTAGACCTCGCCGACGTGGAGCGCATAGTGGAGGCAAACGGTATATAGCCCGCAGAGGGGGCGGCCGCCGAGGGCCGCGACGGAGCCGCTGGAGGCGGACCCCTCACACATAGGAAATCCGCCCGGAGCCCTCGGACGCCGTAGGCGAGCTCGGCGGCTTTCACTGCGTGAAAACCCCCGGTGCCCCCATTCACGGCGGGGGAAAGCCGTCCGCCGGGCCTTCACGACGGCGCGGGAAAGCATTCCTTTTTAACGGAGGGATCCGGGGGGCCATGGACGGCAGGAAGATACTCATATGGGCCGCCGCCCTGGCGTTGCTGGCGGTCGCCATACACGCGGCCCCGGCCAACGCCACGGCGGTAAACGCAACCCAGACCAACGCCACGCAGATAGGCGCGAACGCGACGCAGGCGGTCAACGCAACCGGGCCGGCGGCCAACGCGACGCAACTGCCCAACGCCACGGAGGTCTACGTCGTCACGCCGTCGGGCACGATACATCTGGTCTACGCGTCCAACGGGACCCGTCTGGTGATAAACTACAATAGAAATGTTATAACTGTGAACCTCAAGACGGCGATATACAACGGCACCACGGCCTACTACATACATGCGGTGGGCCACGCGCTGGGCGCCTTCAACAGCACCTACATGTCCCAGGTCCTGTCGCAGATAGCCGCGGCGCTCAAGGGAGGGAACACCACGCAGGCGCTCTCCCTGCTGAAGCAGCTGGCCGGCTACGTGGCGTCCAGCAACGCCACCAAGAAGGCCGAGCTCAACATAATGCTCACCGCCAAGTCGCTCAACGCCACGAAGCCCAACGCCACCTACCTCACCGCCAAGCTGGAGTACGAGGTCAAGAGGAAGCTGGGCAGAGTCAACGGCACCAGCAGCGAGCTTGAGGTGAAGGCCGCGGCGTCAAGCCTGTCGCAGATATCGGCCTTCCTCAACGCGGTCGCCTCCCAAGTGGCCCAGTACAGCCCCGCCGACGCGGCCCAGCTCAGGCAGGCCGCCGCGCTCCTGGCCAACCTAACCGTCCAGTTCAAGGAGACCGAGATAGCGCTGGCCAACGGCACGCATATAGAGATACACAAGACGGCACACGGCTACAAGGTCGAAGTGCAGATCGGCGGCGAGCACCACGAGTCCGAACACCACGAAAAGCACGGCGGCAAGGCCGAACACCACGAGGACGACTCCTGGGCCAAGGCCGCACAGGGAGGCAAACACCACGTCAAGGGCGGCAAGGCTAGCCAGTCCGGCGGCCAGAGCCAGCCCAGCGGCAAGCAGAAGAGCTCCGGCAGCAGCGAGAGCTCGGACAACGAGACCGACTGACAACCCCCTCTTTTTTCTACTTCCCCCTCCTCCCCGCTAGGCGTCCTTGGCGTCGATCTTCACGGCGCCTCCGGCGGCCTCAGCCGATATCTCCAGGACCCCTCTGCCTCCGGGGCGCGGCTTCGGTGTCTTGACGATTCCGCCGGCCGCCGAGGCCCGCGCCGACAGGCCCACGTCGGGCGGGAGCTCCAGGGACAGGTTGACCGCGCCGCCCGTCGCCGAGACGTCGAGCCGAGACGTCCCCTCGAAGGGGGAGTAGCGGAGCCTCCCGGCGAAGGCCCCGCCCGCCGCCTCTATGGAGACCGCCCCGCGGCCCAGCGAGAGGTCGGCGTCCACGACGCCCCCCGAGACCTCGGCCCTCAGCTCCGACAGCCCGAGGGAAAGCGCCACGTATCCCCCGGCGACGTCCAGGGCCAGGGACTCCACGCCCTCGAGGGACAGCTCCACGTCGCAGCCGCTCGCGGAGACCGCGCCCGGCGAGATCTCGAAGTCGTCGGCATCCCTGCATCTGGCGACCGCGCGGTTGGGCCCCCTAGATATCCTCACCCTCCCCCCGTCGACCTCCACCTCCACGCGGCCGCCGTGGGCGAAGGACCCGCTGTAGACCTCCGACAGCCCCTCCCCCCGCCTGAAGGCCTTGAGGGGGCCCAGGTAGCCCAGCAGCTGAACGGCGAACTTGAGGGTGGAGACGAGGATCCCCCTGTCCGTCACCATGACGACGTCCCTCGCCTTGGCCTCCACGTAGGGCCTGAGGTGCCTGGGCGCCTTGACCACGGCCACGTCCCTGACCTCCTCCAGAACCTCCAGGAGCTCGGGCGTCACGTCCCCCTCCACCTCCAGAATCGCCGTGTCGAACACCCTGATCTTCCTCCCCTCCCTCCTCGCCATCTCCAGGAGGGCCCTATCTATCTTCAGGACCGCCCTATCCGAGAAGACCAGCTCCCCCGCCCCGGCCCCCGGCTGAGGCCGCCCCGCACCCTCCAGCGCGGACATCACCGAAAGGGCCCTCCTGCCCAGCTCCGTCAGCGCGTAGAACCCCCTATCGTTCTTCTCCACAAGCCCCGCGAGCTTCTTCAGGTGGAACGCCAAGGTGGGGCTGTCCACGCCCAGCTCCTCCATCAGCTCGCTGTACATCCTCGGCCGCTCGCCCAGCAGCTTAAGCGCCCTGCGCCTCAGGGGATGCGCCAAGGCCTCGAAGATCTTGTCGTCCATAGGAGGAGGAAGATGCATGGATTTAAGCAGATTTGTCAAGCCCCCACGACAGCCGCGGGGCGGCCCGCCGGCCCCCATGTAAATCCGGCTCAACACGGCGGAGCCCCGACGCGCCCCGGAAGCCGGCCTCGATGCGCGCGGAGGGGCCGGCCGCATCGCGGCGGCGGGCCGACGGCAGGCACTATAGAGATGTTGTAATAATATTAAAGCGATGCCCCTGCCCCGAAACTACACGGCACGCGGCCGTCCAACCGCCGCCGGGGCTGCGTATTATGTTTGTCCGTAATAAGTATTACGTAATCATTTATCACAGGCATGAAAACAATCCTTTAAAGGGGCGGAGCGGCATGGCGCCCATGGATGGCGGGGCGTCGAGGAGGGCTTGGGTCACGATGGGCTTGACGTACGCCGCGGTGCTGATCGCCACGGGGCTCGCCTGGCTTTGGTTCTACGACCTCGTCCAGCTGACGCACAACGCGGCCCTAACCGGCGAAGCCCCTTCGGCCCTGGCCGATGCGGCCCACATCCACGGCGCCGTCACGTTGGCCGTGCTCGGCGTTTTGGCCTATCTATTCGGGCTCAGGCACGGCCTGGACGCGGACCACCTGGCGGCCATAGACAACTCGACCAGGAAGCTGGTTCAGGAGGGGAAGAGGCCCCTATTCACGGGGACCTTCTTCAGCCTCGGGCACTCCACGGTGGTCATATTGATGGCCGTGGCGTTGATGGCCGCGACTAGATACGTGGCGGAGAGCCTCGCCTCGATCGAGAACTACGGCTCGATAATCGGCACGCTGATCAGCGGCGGCTTCCTGTACGTGATAGGGCTCCTGAACTTCCTGGTGCTGCTGGAGATCTACGACATATATAGGGAATTCAGGAGGGGGAGGCTCGACGAGGCCAGGCTCGAGGACGCGTTGATGAGGAGGGGCTTCATGAACAAGTTCTTCAGGGGCCTGTTCAAAATAGTCGACAGGGATTACTACATGTACCCAATAGGCTTTCTATTCGGCCTCGGATTCGACACCGCGACCGAGGTCGCCACGTTGGCGATATCCGCAGCCGTGGCGGGGGTCTTCGTGGAAGTCCCGCTCTGGTACCTGCTGGCGTTCCCCATCCTCTTCACCGTCGGCATGGTGCTCGTCGACACCACCGACGGCTTCTTCATGAGCTACGCCTACAGCTGGGCGTTCAGAGACAGCCTCAAGAAGCTCTGGTACAACTTGACGATGACCCTGATATCGATAATAGTGGCCTGGGCGGTGGGGACCTTGGAGCTGCTGGGCCTAGTGCAGTCCGAGTTCAACCTAGCCGGCCCCTTCTGGGACTGGATAGCCGCGGTAAACGGCGAAGAGCTGTGGTCGTTCATAGGCGTCATAATCGTATCCACGTTCGCGGCGACGTGGGCGGCCTCGTACGCAGTATACAAGTTGAAGATTGCGGCGCAGGCCCCCCGACCCCGCGATCCATAACGACCGTTCAGCGACGAACCGCCCCTCAGTTTTTACGGTTCTCAACGCTTCTCCGGCGGCCCGCGCCTAGGCTCGCCGCCCCCAGGGCCTTCCTGCAGAGCGCCGCTGGACGAAGCGGCTTCGGCACGTGCGCGTCTCGGCGCCGGCCTGCGTAGCGCTTCCGCACGGCGATTCGTAGACGTCGGAGGCCGCGCGTCCGGATCGCGGCGATGTTTATAAGCAACTGACGCTGTGGGTCCGTGTTCAGCGACTTCGAGCTCCTGCGGGCCTACGTCGAGTCGAGGAACGTCGCGCAGGCCGACGTGGCCCTCGTCAGGAGGGCCGCCGAGGCGATTCTGCAGGGCAGGGAGCTCGACGGGAACGAGCGGAGGGCGGCCGATCTGCTGCGGCACCTCGGCCTTGCGGCCGCCTCCATGCCGCGGAGGGGGGCCCGCGTCGAGTACAGGCCGACCCCCCAGCTGGCCCGGGCGGCCCGGGGGGACCTGACCCTGCTTGCGGTGAGGCTCGCCAGGTGGACCCCCATGAGGATCCTGCTGCGCTATCTGGCGCTGAAGGGCGGCGAGGCGGACCTGGAGGAGGCGGCCGGGGAGCTCGGCGGCTTGATGGAGGACGTCACCGGGCGGTACCTCCCGGCGCTGAGGCTCGCGTACCCCGGCCTGAGGGGGCCCGTGAAGAAGCCCTTCAACATGCACGTCCTGGAGGCGCTGCTCCTCCGCCTGGGGTCGGAGGTCGGGCTCCTGAGGTACGAGCGGGGGACCGCCTCCCTGGCGGAGCTCGCCGACGAGCTCGCCGAGGAGGGGCAGGCCGAGGTGGTGAGGACCGGGCCCAGGAGCCCCGTCATACTGGCCGCCGTGGCGAGCGCCGCGGCCTCCGGCGGAAGCGTCCACGTGGCCTCCCCCTGGATAGACAGGGAGGTCGCCTCCGCGCTGGCCCCCCTCATCAGGGGAAGGGCCGTGGTGGTGTCCAGGCCGCCTAGGGAGGGCGGGCACAGAGAGGCGCTGGAGCTCCTGTCCCGACGCGGCGAGGTCCTCTGCTACGCCGGGCTCCACACGAAGGCCGTCGCCGGCGCGTCGGCCGTGCTGAGCAGCGCCAACCTGGTCAAGGCCAGCCTCCTGAGGAACATAGAGACGGGCGTATACTACCGCGAAACCCCCACGGCCCTGAGGCTCCACCTAGAGGAGGTAGCCGCCTCAGCCAGGCCCTGCCCAACCTGAGGGCGGCCTCCGGCCGGGGGACGGGTGCATCGCCTCCATGGACGCAACCTTTAACTTGGCGTCTGGCCTGACGGCCCCGAGCCAAACTGCGCAGGCTATGTGGAGGGCGCCGCTGGCCAGCGCCTTCTATGTCCGCCCCGGGCCGTGGGTCCCGCGGCGCTGGCCTCTCGGCGTCCGGCTCGCCCAGCTATCGGGACTTCGTCCGGGCGGTGCGCCGTCCCCATCCCGCGTCCCTAGGGAGGCGCGCGGCGGCTGTCTTATCTGCCGGGGGTAGGCCTACGTCGCGGGACCCGCGGGGATGCCCCTCGGCGTGGACTAACGCGGCCGTCTTTATCAATTCGATTTTAATTATGTTCGGTAACTTTGTTGCATGCATTACACGGTGGTTGTGTATAGACGTAAGAGGGTGTGGAGGGTGGTTCTCTACGTGGGCCCGACCCCCATCGTCTTCTCGACCTCCGTCGAGATCGGTGGGAGGGTCAGGAGGAGGTGGAGCGCGGGAGGGGTGCCCGCTGTGTCGCTCAGGGTCAAGGCGTCCGAGGTGGCGCCGGCGGTCCAGCTGGCCGCCGCCGAGCTCTGCGGCAGGTACCTCAAGGAGCTGGACGGGCTCTTCCGCGAGGCCGCTAGGGAGGGCTACAGGCCGCATCGCAACGACGTGTTCGTGAGGCTGTGGCTCGAGGGAAGGGCGGCGGGGGAGGAGGAGCGGATCGCGCTCGGCCCCTGCGTCTCGTGCCTCACCAACTCGTACGGCAGGTGGGTTGTCAACACGCCTCCGTGGTGCTGCGCCTGCTGAAGGGCCATGAGGCGCGACGCCGCTGACTGCTTCGCCCGCACGTTCGTGAGGTGTAAGGACGTCCTGCCCCGGCACTGCAGATACTTCCCGACGACCGCCGAGGAGAGGATAATGAACGCGCTTAGGGAGGAGGGGGCGCCCTATATGTTCCTCGTGTTCGCCAGGCAGGGCACGGGCAAGACCTTGCTCGCCGTCAAGCTCGCCGAGAGGATCCTGGAGGACGAGTCGACGGCCAACGTGCTGCCGGTCGTGATGTGCGGGAGGCATGACCTGCATAACGGCGCGGCTTTCTTCTCGGAGTTCCGCTCGGCCGTCCTCTCCTCGCTGTTGGAGTGGATCAAGAGGAGGCGCGGGATTAGGCAGGACTCGGCGCGTGCGTGTCTGGAGAGCCCGGAGTGCATATATCTGTTCGCGAACGCTGCAGGTCTCCGGCTGTTCGTCGTGGTCGACGAGGCGTTTATGGCGGCCGACCTCTCGAAGCTGATGGAGAGGCTGAGGGAGCTGGCGCAGAACGTCGACGTAGCCGGCGTCCTTCTGGCGTTCCAGGACAGGGATCCGTCCATCGAGGGGGCGCTGATGGAGAGAGGGGGCAGCAGGTTCATAAGGGAGGAGATCACGGAGCAGGACCTCAAGCCGTCGCCTGCCGCGCTTAAGGACGTGGAGGAGTGGGGCGCGCAGGCGCTCGGGGACCGGATCGCCGGGATGATCTACGCTGCGCTGGCCGACAGATACGGCTTCAGGTCGGCGAACCAGTTCGGCTATGCGTACCTGAACGCGAGGGAGTTCGGCAAGGGCGGAGACGATCTGTCCAGGGCTCTGGAGGAGGCCTTGAGGAGGAGGTACGGCGCAGCGAGGGCTAAGGTGGGCGCCTGCGAGTCCGATCTGAGCATCGGAGACGTGCATTACGACGTGAAGGTCTGCACGGACCAGCGGGCTCTGAGCAGAGAGGTGGAGGAGGACAGGAGGCGGGGCTGCGGCTTCAAGTACATCGTCGTGGGCCTATGCGAGGCGCCCGGATCGATCAAAATCGGCGTCGATGTGGGCAAGCTGCTCTACGCGCTCGAGGTCGCGGCCCGCAGCAGCAACATAGCAGTTCGGGAGATCTATGCGCTGGCCGCCGAGAAGCTGGCCGAGCTCATAGACCTCGGGGTGCCGGTGCCTGCGGACAGGCTGGCCCAGCTCGCCGAGGGTCTCTGCAAGCGACTTGGCAGCTCGGGCGCGAGGCGGAGCGACCTCCTGCGCGATCCCCAATTCAGAATGCTGGCGGCCGAGCTCGGCGTAAGCCCGTCCAAAGCCGAAGACGTGACCGCAGTGATAAGGGAGGTGCAGAAACGCTACCCGAGGATAAGGCTCGTCGGGGCTTGGGTGAAGTGTCCCTGACCGGATCCGGCCTCCGCCGGCCCCAGATCGGGCACGAGTTGCGGGGCGTCGAGCCGCTTGGGCACAGGCCAGCGCGGCCTCCTCCGCGCTCTGGGGCGCGTCCAGCGGCGCCGGGGAGGGGCCGGGCGGGCGATGCGGTTGTCCGCGGGGCCTCTGCTCGGCGTATATCGCCCCGAGGCGCCCGCGGCCCCTCCCAGCCTGGGTCCGCCTCTCCGCCGCGTCCAGGGGAGGGGGTAGACACTTAAATTTGGCCGCAGCTCCATACGTGGACGCGCCTAGGGTTGTCTTCAGGGATTTCGGGCCGTTCAGATATGCCGAGGTGGAGCTCATGCCTCTGACCCTCTTTGTGGGGAGGAACAGCGCGGGTAAATCTCTCATTCTCCAGATGCTGTGGGTCCTCCTCACGACGCCTCCGGTGCCGCCCGCGGCGGGCGGCAGGTTCTCCGCGGCCCCGGGAGAAGTTAGGGCGGTCCATACCTCGAAGTTCATCGAGGAGGTGAAGGAGGGGCGGATAGACGCCGAGTTGTTCAGGAGGGCCATCCTCGAGGCCTTGGAGCCTGTGGGGGAGGTGTGGCGGGGCCTGATGGAGGAGAGGATTAGGGAGGTCTTTCTGAGGGAGCCGAGGGAGCTCGTGAGGCTTGGGGCCTCTGAGGCGATGATCGAGGTCCGAACCTCCTGCGGATCCTACGCGATAGGCATAGCCGCCGGAGGAGGGGTGCGCGTCAACTTGACGCCGTTTTATCAGAGGTTTGCGGCCATGCTGGAGGGCGTCGAGATATCGGCGGTGAGGCCGGGCGTGATCTCCCTGAAGTGGGGGGAGAGGACGAGGGTGACGAACGTAGATGAGCTGGACGATATGGCTCGAATAGCTGGCGAGATATTCGGATGGTACCTCGCGGATAGATGCGGAGGGTCGCCGCTTATACCGCTTATCCCAACTGGGTCGATCCTCTGGGCGTATCTTCCCGACAGCAGGGCTGGTCTGATGAGCGTGCTGCAGATCTACCCAGGCCAGCAGTTGAGGTCCGTCTATTCCGATTTCTATGAGTTGATGAAGAGGATGAGCCCGCTCATCAGACGGGGGATCTCGGACGTCGTAGGGCGTATTTCCGATTTCAAAGGAGTTCTATGTTAGGAACGTTGATGTGGATGAGACGGGGAGGTTCTACGTGGAGTTTCTAAACGGCGTTAGGATCCCCCTGGGGCTTGCGCCTTCAGGCGTCCGCGAGTCGCTTCTGCTGGCGCTTTTGCTTTCGCTGCCCGGCGCGCCGCTTTACGTCCTGGTCGAGGAGCCCGAGGCCCATCTCCACCCTAGGGCTGTGGTGAAGCTGGCGGAGCTCATAGCCAAGGCGGTAAACGGCGGCAAGCGGGTGGTGATCTCCACGCACAGCGACTTTCTGCTGTACAAGCTCAACAATCTCCTTATGCGCAGCAAGGCGGAGAAGGAGGGTGACGCCGCGCTTAGCCCCGACGACGTGGCTGTATACTTGGTCAAGTGGGTCGAGGACGGCTCCGTCGTTGAGCGGTTGCATGTCGACGAGGGCGGTCTACACGAGGAGGAGTTCTTGGAAGTCACCAGAGAGCTGTTCGAGGAGGAGTCGAGGCTTCTCGACGCCGTCCAAAAGGCGGCGGGCTGAGCCGGATATGTCCGTCCCCTGCGAGCCGGAGCCTCATCCCATTGGCGATGTTCGATGCGTCTCGATAGACATGGAGCGATGCGAGAAGGCCGGGCTGATCTCAATCCCTTTTAAACACGTGGACGAGCTCGTCCTCTGCAGCAACGGCGCTGTGTTCTTAATAGAGCATACCGGCGTGCCCCACGAAGAAGACCTGGAGAAGCTCGTGGAGACAAGCGCCAGACTAGGCCAGCTGGTCCCCATGCTGACCGGAGGAGATGCGCCGTTGAGAACAACCAGAAGATACTATCTTATCCACACGACGGGCGGCGATAGAAACCTCCTCCGTAAAAGGATTCTAGGCGACGCGAGGTTTCGGAGGAACCCAACCATAATAACGAACTGCTCGCAGGACACCTGGGCCCGCGTGAGGTCCCTGGTCTAGATCCCCGACGTTGGCCCGTCCCTCTGGGGAATCCGGCGGAGGCCTTGCCGGCCCCATTGGCGTCGGTTGCGCATCTGCATCCTCGAACGCGGGGGCTCACGGCCCGCCGGGGCGGGCCCATCGCCCTCGGCTCCGGGCGACTGAAGGGGGAGAAGGATCCCGGCGATCCGCCTGAGGTCGGGGGCGGCGGAGCCGCGTCGCGGCGCCCGCGGGATGAAGCTTATATAGCGCGGATCCGGTTGTGCCGTGGAGGAGGACCCCAGGGAGGTCAGGAGGAGGTCCGCCGACTGGGCGTTCATCGAGAGCCTGCCTCCTCGGCTTAGGGAGGCCCTGAAGTACTACATCGAGGTGGGCGACATGTACGTGGCGTCGAGGATCGCGGGGCTGACGGTGGAGGAGTTCAACGAGCTTAGGATAAGGGCCAACATACCAAATGTCGCGTAGCTTCGCGATCGCCGACACCTGCTTCTTGATAGACTGGGCTAGGTACAGGGGGCGCGACCTCCTGTTTAAGCTCTACGTGGTCACTACATAGAAACTGGGGATATCCGCAGGTCGGCGCGCCTGGCGGGCATGGAGCTCGAGGACTTCAGGGAGCTGCTGAGAAGGGCCAACGTGCCCGTAGTGGTCTGACGCCCCGCCGAAGGGGCAGGCCCCCGGTCTAAGGCCGAGAGGCCGCCTCCGGAGGGGCGGGCGCCGGATCGGCCCTGTCGCCTAGATCGGCGCGACGTGGACGACGCCCGCGACATGCCGTAGCGGCGGAGGCGCCGCGCCGGCGGCTAGGGCAGAATTACGCTCTTGACCTCCGGCAGCCTCTCCCAGTCCCTGTCCCTGGTGATCACCACGGCGCCCAGCCTCCGGGCAGCGGCCGATATGAGGGCGTCGCCGGGATTCACGCCCCTTTCGAGGATCCACCTGACGGCGTCGTCCACGTCCTCCGCCGCGGCTCCATCCACAACCCTTATGTCGAGCTGGCGGAGTAGGCTGGGCAGCAGCTGTAGGAGCTTGATGTAGCCGCGCCTCCTCGGCTCCGCCGCCTCCTCGGCCGACCTCCTGGCCCACGTCATGTACTCCAGCAGAACCACCGAAGTCACGTACCGCTCTGCGCATTGGAGCGCCGCGTCGAGCCGCTTGGAGATCAGGACCGAGGTGTCGATGACGCATCTCTCCATATTGCCTCCTCCACAGCCCTCTCGATATCCTCCGCAGCAGGCTCGCCGACTAGGTCGAGCAGCTTGTAGTAGACGTCTAGGAGCGCCTTGACGCCGAGGGCCCTCGCCCTCTCGGCCAGGTCCCTGTCCTGCGTCACGACCAGGCCGCCCCCGACCTCCACGACGTAGACGGCCTTCCCCGCGTAGTCCCTGCCGAGGAACAGCCTGCCCTTGCCGTCCACCTTCCTCATCATGTCCCACATGACAGTCCCACTTTATATACATTCCCCCCGTGCGGAGACGGGCCCGACGCGCCGCTTGGGCCGCGGGCGGCTCGGCGAGGGCCGATCGCGCCGCTGGCCGACGGCGGACGCCGAGGGGGAGCCGCGGCGCAGCGCCAAGGCATACGCGCGATGCAGAGCCTCCGGCGCGCCTCTGAGGTCGCGGGCCCTCGCCGGGGTGAATCCGCCGGTCATCCAACGGCTGGGCCCACCATTTTGCCGAGATATCCCGCGCGGGCTCCGTACCTTGCAGTCCGCTCATCAGAACTTGGCAAGCCGCCAAGCGAGAGCGCGCCCGCGGTCCTCGGGTTACTACCGGCATGGAATCGGTGCACCGCTCGCCACAACGTTTTTAAAGCGATGAGGCATTTAACCAGTGGTCGACGTCTCTGCCATTACCTATGAATGCGCTTAGGGTTGCCGCTGAGCACGTCCTGGCTAAGGTCAGGGAGGGGAAGAAGCTGGGCACGGAGGACATCTTCATCCTCTACCTCGGCAC